>Ga0257107_1000974_pt1 | contig 10702 bp, 6 predicted proteins | sample LP_taG_2_FD_190178 | JGI IMG/M metagenome (GOLD analysis project Ga0257107, IMG submission 190178) | Marine microbial communities from Northeast Subartic Pacific Ocean, Canada - LP_J_2011_P26_500m | ecosystem: Environmental > Aquatic > Marine > Oceanic | place: Canada: Northeast Subartic Pacific...
GGCGATGTCACCAGGCAATATGCACCAGGTGGTGATGATGGACTTTCCCGTGAGTATGGGCGGTTATGAATTCACAAAAACCCCAAACGATCCTTGTGCCATTCAGATGATAGCTTGTCCTTTTGGAGTTATCGCAGGTACACCACCAATTGAACAATTCCGTGAAGCGCGATATAAGATGCTTAGTCTGCAATTGGAAGATTATGAAAATGAAATTAGAGCCCATCTAAGTGGAATGTTACCGAAAGGGTTATTTGAATTTGATAGGGATGTTGAGAGTATTACGGTGAATCGTTGGGCACATGGTTATGTGTATAGTGGTTCCAGACTTTATGACTCGGACTTGCACGGAATGGCAAAAATAGGTCGGCAACCCTTTGGTAGAATTACTATAGCGAATATCGACTCAGCCCCAAGTTCGTATGCACACGTTGCTATTAAGCAGGCCTGGAGAGCTGTGAAGGAATTAGGATAAATAAATACAAAATCATTAATGACCTTAAGCGCGATGATATTAGCTCTGATAGGAATTAGCCTAATTCAATTCCAAATGAAATATTAGATTATCTTGAATTGAGTATATCAGAAACTCTTCAATTATTAATGCAAATTATTGAATCTCTCTACTTTGCTCTTGCAATACTTAATTGGATGTCTAAAGAAAGTTTGATTTAATGAATAATTACAAAACTAAAAAATATAATTATAATTAAAATTTTGTTTTGAATAAACTTAGGTACATGATGCATAAAAATATTACCCTGAATGAAGTAGGCTTGCGAGAAGGGTTTCAGAACCTACGAAGGGTATACAGTACCAAGTTAAAGCTGACGGTGCTCAATGGTTTGCTAAAAGCCGGGGCGCGACATATTCAACTGGGTTCTTTTGTTCATCCAGAAATTCTACCGCAAATGGCAGATGCCGAAGTATTATTCAACTCTGCTCCACAACATGACAATGTTATTTACAGTGCATTCATCCTTAATGAGCGGGGGTTGGGTAGGGCCATCGACTGCGGTGTAAAAAAAGTGGAAACATCGATATCACTACATGAGAGCTATGGTTTTAAAAATACGGGCATGAAATTCGATCGTGCCTATGAAGAAATGACCCGCCTGGTTCGTTTGGCACACCGGCATGACATCAGTATCAGGGTTGGTCTGCAATGTGCCTGGGGTGTTGCTAATGAAGCAGCGCTTGGTCCAGATACCATCCTTTCTTACATAGACAAATTGATGGCCTTGGATCCCGATAAGATCTGCCTGGCAGACACGGCAGGATTAGCGACACCAAAAATGGTCAAAGAATATTTGGATATAATCATCCCTCAGATTGGTGGAAAACCACTGGCCCTTCATTTCCATGAGACCAGACAGGGGGGACTGGCAAATATCCTGGCAGCTTTGCAAATGGGGGTTCGAGAATTTGACAGTTCACTAGGCGGTTTAGGTGGCAGCCCATTTATGGTTAACACGACGGGTAATTTTGCGACAGAAGATGTTGTTAAATTAATGGATGAAGCGGGTATTGACACCGGTATAGATATGCTCGGTCTAAGGAAAACCGCATCACATTTGAAAAGAACACTACAAAGTACTGCATTAAAAAGCGCTATTTAATACCCTGATCTATATAATTATGAAGTATACCAACAGAATGGTGTGCACCCATACATTTTATATACATCCAACGGTTATTTAAAAAATAATTGTATTAATTATTTAACAATGTGTTAATTTATATACACTAATACACTACGTAAACAATTATAAAACAAAAAATAATATGCCTGAGTTTACTATCCTATGTCCTGGTGCTTTCGATTATATATTAAATAAAACGGGCAATATGTTAATCCGTTATCGCCCCCATGATGTTTGTTGCGTGATTGACCCAGATAAAGCCGGTCGGACAGCGCAGGATGTATTGGGATTTGGAGGTAAAATCCCTGTTGTGTCAAATTTTACTGAAGCAGAGGATTATTCACCCAATGCACTGATGATTGGCAGTGCACCCCAGGGCGGTTATATAAATAAGAATTATCGAAGAGAAATCACTGCCGCAATACAGTACGGTTGTGATATTTACAGCGGAATGCACCAGTTTTTGAATGACGATCCAGAACTCTCCGCTCTGGCGCAAGAGAAGGCCATTACTATCAATGATTTCCGTCGTCCACCTGACCCTCCCCATTTCCCAAAAGGGACCTGGAAAAAGCGCAAGGTGAAAGTATTACTCATAGTTGGGACAGACTGTGATACGGGGAAAATGACCACCGCCTGGGAAATAACGGAACGCCTCAGAAAACGAGGAAGAGACGTACGGTTTGTTGGAACCGGACAGACCGGAATAATGCTGGGAGGCTACGGTGTACCGGTTGATGCTGTGGTTGGCGACTTTATGGCTGGTGAAATAGAATACGCAATTGATGAAATTGGCGATCAGGCGGATTTAGTCGTTGTGGAAGGACAGGGATCCTTGACCAATATGTACTACGCGGGGGTTACGTTGGGCCTCATGCACGGTGCCATGCCCGACTATATGATTATGACCGATGAACCAGGGCGAACAATAGATGTGTCCAATAATCAGATGGTTTCTATCGGGGATGTTATGGGTTTACATCTTTCCTTAATGAAAAATTTCAAGCAGTCTCAGTTCCTAGGGATAAATCTGCTGACTTTGAAAATGACGAAAGATTTGGCTTTAAAAGAAATCAAGGATTTGGAAAATAAACACAAGTTACCTACAACTGATCTAGTACGGTTTGGTGACGGGAAATTAATCGACAGAATTGAACAGGAACTGCCGTGAGGAGAGTATTCAAACTTTTCAATGTCAGTTCATTTTATGTAGCAGCCACAGCTAAAGGTAAAATAGAAATAGTAATAAATTGGTTATTCCCGAAATGGGATAGGTTCTACTGTCCATCCGCTGGCTACCCATATAGGTATACAAATCGGTGAAACTGCCATGGTTGTTATAACCGCCACTGCATTTACACTGGAATTCATTGTATCAAATATGGACGGAATGGGCAGTAGGACACCAATTTTTATTTAATCAAAACTTTAGAACGACAGAATGAATACTAGTGTACTGACTATAGTTTTTTCCCTTCAAAATTCAAGTGTTAAATTATAAAAATGGTAAATAAAATAAACCAATCCCAAAACCGTGAGATTCTCGAACATTATGTTAAAGCAGGGGAAATTATAGCTGAAATGTTTGCTCCGTACCTGGAGGTGATCATTCATGACCTTCAGACCCCGGAACATTCTATTATTGCTATTTTCAACAATCACGTGACCGGACGTAAAATCGGGGACGGTACATCTGACATAGGTTATAAAAAACTGGCAGATAAACTACCCGATAAAATCGTGAATTATAATAATCAAAGTCCATCCGGATCAGATTTGAAGTCGTCATCCTTAACCATCAGGAACAGGAAAGATGAAATTATCGGTTCCATGGGTTTTAATTTTGATCTTTCTTCATTTGCAAATATTAAAGAATTTTTTGAATTATTTACCAAAACTATCGTTCTGGATGATTTGCCAGATCAAGAAGAGTTTTTTATGTGGACCGTTAAGGATGAAATCCAGCAAGCATTAAATAAATATATTACATCCTACGATCTACATGGTAAAGCGTTGAATAGAAAAGATAAATTAAATGTAGTTGCCTTTATGAAAAAAGAGGGCCATATCAAAAAAAAAGGCGCCATCAGTATTCTCAGCGATTTATTGGCAGTTACACGACCAACTCTATACAAATATATAAAGGAAGTATGACGATGATATGGAAAAAAATATTACATTATGTAAAATAATTTAATATTATTATATTTGTATCGTAAGAATTTTGGTTTAGCTTGTTAATTATATCATATGAAACACTTTACTAACAGGGAGTAGACAAATGAAAATGAGGAACTGTTTTTTTATTACCGTGCTGGTTTTCACCAGTTTTGTGTTCGCACAATCCACAATTGAGGGAACTGTTTCAGATGAATCTGGGAATCCATTAGTTGGTGCAAATGTAATTGTCGAGGGAACGTCCCTTGGCGCAGCCACTGGTGTCGATGGTGATTATTTGATCAATGCTCCCGCAGGAACGGTTGATGGTAATACTGTTGTAGTCTCAGCTAGTTATATTGGCTATAAAAGTGCTACCGCATCAGTAGATGTACCGGCGGACGGTTCGGTTAACCAGAATTTCTCCCTAGCTATTGATCCTATCGGTTTGAAGGGTGTTAGCGTGACAGCCTTGGGCTTTACGGCCAATCGCGATGAACAGGGATCTTCCAGTGTTTCTGTGGCAGCGGAAGATATGAATCGTTCAGGTGAATCGTTAATGGGTAATGCGCTGGCAGCAAAAGCATCCAATGTAATTGTCAATGCAGTAGCTGGAGACCCGGGCGCATCCACCTCAATCAAGATACGGGGTGCCAATACCATTTCCGGAGCCAGCCAGCCCCTGATCGTTGTTGATGGGATGCCGATAAACAATTCTACGGTTTATGGTGGCGGTAATAATATTTCTGGCGGTCGCGATGCTGGCACTGTTCAGCAATCCCGGTTAAATGACATAAATGCGAATGATATTGAATCTGTCGAAGTGCTTAAAGGTGCTTCTGCAGCCGCTTTATGGGGTTCAAGAGCCGCCAATGGTGTGGTTATGATCAAAACCAAGGATGGTGATGCTGGAAGGGTTAAAATGAGTTATAAAAGAACCATGTCATTTGATGAAATTCATGAACGTATTCCCATGCAGACAGTCTGGGGACAGGGCCGAAATGGATCGTGGAGCGCTGGATATGCTGAGTCCTGGGGTGATTATATCCCTGATCGTTCTGGCGGTGCAGATGAGGTTGATGCTACCGGTGCGCATTTTATTTCCGAAGATGGGACATTCACCCAGTATAAAGTAACCACCAAAAATTCCAAAGAAACTTTTGTTAATTCAAACTGGGACCAAGTATTTCAAACTGGTAAGTATACACAGGATGATTTTCAGATCACCGGTGGTGATGCTTCAAAAACATTTTTATTCAGTTACAGTCGTCTCCGTCAGGATGGGATTATACGTGGTTCATTATATGATCGGGATAATTTCAGGCTGAATACCAAATTTAGATTATCCGACATGATTTCCATGTCATCAAAAGCTTCCTACACCTACACTAATTCAAACCGTATCCAGCAAAGTTCCAATGTGACCGGTGTAATGCTTGGCTTGCTAAGAAACGCGCCGGATTTTGATATTACACATTATAAGGGTACCTATGTAGATGGAGATGGAGTAGAATATACTGGACGCCATCGTGGCTACCGTCGTCACCTGGCTGAGAGGACACATCCGACTTATAATAATCCTCTATGGACAACTAAGGAACAGCAGGCCGGAACAAAGGTTGACCGGTTTATGATGACCAATGAAATGACCATAATGCCAGATGACAAAACTAGTTTTGTCATTAGAGCAGGGATTGATGCCTGGGGTGACGATCGATCCTGGTTTTTCCCTATTTATTCTTCCGGCAGTAGGAGCTCGGGTGTATTTGCAGAGGATGCACTGACAAATCGCGAGGCTAACTATGATTTCATTGTCCGGAGAAATGTGGACCTAGGTTCTATTTCCCTAAATGTAACGGCTGGTTATAACTGGTGGGACCGCGCCTATAATAGAACCAGTTTCAATATATCCAGCTTTTTGGTAAACACAGACAAAGAAACAGTTAATGTGAATACGGCAGCGGAAGCTTCAACGGTTGACAACGGTAAACTGTTTATTCGGTCTGGCCGCACCTATGCTCTGCTGTCTTTGTCCGCAATGGACAATCTGTTTGTAAACTTTTCGGGCGTAAGCGAGGAACACTCTACAATTAGTGACCCGTATTTTTATCCAGCCATGGATTTGGCCTACCAGTTCACTGACATGTTAGCTGGAACACCAGTTAGCTTTGGGAAATTCCGTCTTGCCTGGGGTCAAGTGGGGGTACGGCCTTCAGCCCATCGTTTCGAAACCCTGGCTGAGTCTGGTTTCAGCTACGCTTCATACAGTGATCCCCTTGATGTATCATTATTTGGTGGTGGTTATCGGGTGGATGATGATAAAGGAAACCCGGAACTAAAACCGGAATTGAAAACAGAAACAGAGTTTGGCATGGACCTGCGTTTATTTGATGACCGATTAGCGCTGGGCTTCACAAGCTATTCGAATCTGGTTACAGATATGCTGATCAACGTTTCGAAATCACCATCGACTGGTTATGATACCCAGTATATGAATGCAGCCGAAATGGAAAATAAAGGCCTCGAACTGGATGGCTCATTTTTGTTGATGAGTGAGGCCGATAAAGCTCTTGACTTGTATTTTAACTGGGCCCAAAATAAAAATGAGGTTACAGATCTGGCTGGAACTGAGGTCATTTATCTAGGCAGTGGATCCGTCAATTCGGTCGCGATTGTAGGACATCCTGTGGGCACACTTCATGGGACAGGGTCGCAAACTGTAGATGGCACAGTAGACGGAACACTTATCCTGGATGATAATGGTTTTCCTCAAATTACGTCTCTGAAAATGGTGCTTGGTGATCCCAACCCTGACTGGCGTGGTTCTATAGGCCTAAATGCCCGCTTTAAAGGTTTTAATATGAATGTACTATTTGAACATTCTCAGGGTGGTGATTACTCGCCAAGAACACAGTGGGTATTACGCCGTTTTGGTACCACTGAGGAAACCGCGAACCTTATCGAATCGACTCCAACGGAATTGATAAACTTTGACGGTGACACTATTCCTGCTGGATCGTTTGTCCGGGGCAGTATCCATGATTTCGGCGGTGGTGATGTACTGCTTGATGAAGCGTGGTACCGCCACGGTATTGGTGGTGGTTTTGGTGATAACCAGGCTTATAACTTTGCCGTAAAGGATGCCACATTTTCCCGTATTAGAGAACTTTCACTTTCTTACACGTATACTTCACCTGCATTTAGGGAAGCAACCAAGCTGAGTTCTGTAACGTTGAGGGCGACCGGTCGGAACCTGTGGGCAAAGTATAAAGAACTGGTGGGTATTGATCCCGCTACAAACCAGCCCGGTGTGGCTAATGGGTTTGGTTTGGATTACTTTACGAATCCAAGTACGAAGTCCTACCTGTTCACGGTTTCGGTAAATTTCTAAGGGAGGATTAAATAATGAGAAATCCAACGAAAGGTATAAGATCAATGAAAAACACGTTTAGCTTTATTTTAATTGCTTCAATGCTGGTGCTGCCGTCCTGCGAAATTCCAACTGATTTAAATGATAATCCAAATGAGATAACGTTGCAGGATGTAGATGCGAACTTGTTTTTAAATGGTGCACAGCTCGCGAATATTATGGTCCAAAACAGTCATGTCAACAGGATTACCGGTATGTTTTCCGGACAGCTGATTGGATATACATCCCTTTATTCAAACATTTATGGATATTCACTTTCAACGGTTGAATCCAATGACGAATGGCGCGGGTGTTATACTGGTGTCCTAACTAATGTACGGCACATTCGTGAAGCTGCGCCGGATGATAAACTATTGGTCGGTATGTCAAAGGTTTTGGAGGCCCACGCTGTGGGTACCTTGGCTATCTTAATGGGAGATGTACCGTACTCAGAAGTGGTATCAGAAACGGCTGATCCGAAGTTTGATCCCCAGATATCCGTTCTAGCTGCTATGACATCGCTCTTGGATGGTGCTATTTCTGACCTTGGAAGTGCTTCTAGCCGTTCTGAAGATTACGATATCTATTATGGTGGCGATAAGGACAAGTGGCTCGCTGCCGCTTATACGCTAAAGGCCCGTTATGCATTGGTGCAAAGTGATTATGCCGGTGCATTATCAGCTGCCGGCAGTGGTATCTCATCTTCCGCAGGTGACATGAACTTCATTCCCCGCGGTGAAGCAGCTACTTCGGAAGGTGATAAGAATCTCTTTAATGCAATCTTATCCGGCTCAAGAACGGGTGATCTTGGCAATAATGGCAGTTATTTGTTAGAGCTTCTGAATGATACCACCAGCGCCTATAGAGGCAATGCCAAGACCAACGAAACTGCTCGTCACAATTACTATAAGATTGATGAGACCTCCGGCGAAGGTAATTTGGGCGTTATTGAACGGTTTGAACCGATGCCAATGGTGACTTATTTTGAAAACCAGCTGATCATGGCGGAAGCAGCCGCTCGGACTGGTGGAGATGGATTAGGTCATTTAAACGATTATCGTGCCTGGCTGGCCAGTGGCGGTCGCTTAAACGATACGTTTAATGATTCCGCAAGTATCTTATATGAAGCCTATGAAGCGGCTGACTTTGCATCTGGCGGTATGGAAAATTCCGATGGTGTATCTGCTGAAAGGGCACTGCTCCGTGAAATTATTGAAGAAAGGTATGTATCTGGATTTGGTACTTACATGCCTTTTAATGATCATAGACGCCTCCGCGGTGATAGTGAAACAGATTTGATTGTGCCGTTCTCTCTGAATACGACCGCAGCATCAGCGCATGTAGAACGGATACCGTATGCCCAGGATGAATTAACTTCCAATAGTAATATGACTGAAGATCCGGGATTATACGCAGAAACAGAGGTCAATCAGTAATTCAACTATATTTTAGGAAGTGAAAGCATAATAAAAAGCCCCCATTTTGGGGGCTTTTTATTTTTAGCTGTTAATATTTGTGATACACGTATATTTTTATGTATATCCTTGTAAAGAGATGAAGAAAAATAGTGCACTACTACGAATACCATTCCTCACAGCAGTTACCTTTGTTTTTTTCCTGTTCATAGGCTGTGAAGATCCGGAACCTGAACAAACTGGCTATATACAGACTGTTCCTCAGGATACCTTTCCGGAACTTGGGTACGATGGTCCTTATTTTGAGGATTCTATTTATTTTGGCCGTGAACAGTATATTGAATATCACGCCGGTTCCCTGCCGATAATTCTATCTGCACCTCATGGAGGATGGAAGGAACCAACCGAAATACCAGACCGGACCGAAGGTACAACAATCACCGATATTAATACGTATCAGTTGACAAGAGTGATCATGGATACATTAATGGCCCGCTTTGGCGGGAAACCCCATGTAATCCTCTGTTTATTGGAACGACTGAAGTTGGATGCAAACCGGGATGTAGATGAGGCGGCAGGAGGGAACCTCTATGCAGAGCGCGCCTGGGAAGAATATCATCACTATTTGGATATTGCCAAAGAACTGGTAACGATGAATCATGGCAGCGGTATAGTGTTTGATATTCATGGTCATGGTGAAAACCCAGATGGATACTACGATCTACGCACCTGGTTAGGATATTTGATTAAAGGTGATGAATTGGATTTACCCGATGAAGATTTGAATACAACAGCTTTTAAAAATCAATCCAGTATCAAAGCATTGGCGGATTCGTCCACGTACACGTTTATTAATATTCTTCGCGGAGAAACTAGTTTTGGTACAATTATGGATAGCCTGGGGTATGCATGCGTACCTAGTGTCAATGATCTTGGTCCTGCAGGATCACGGTATTTTAGTGGTGGTTATATTACTGCCCGTTACGGATCAAGGGATGGAGGTATTATCAGTGCTATCCAGGTTGAATTACCCCAACCAGGAATCCGGGATTTGGAAGTAAATTGGTCTAGTTATGCTAGTGCTTTCGCAACGGCGGTAGGTGCATATTACGGTCACCATCTTGGAAGAAATATGCAGCCTTGATCAATGGTATGGCCAATAATATGAAAAAGGAAAAAATTAGATTAATGAAAAAATCATTATTATTTATAATGTTGATAATAGCTAGCTGTACAAAACTGGCCCATCAATCCAGTGATATTTATCAACCACCGCACCAAAAAATTGTACGATCCAAGAATGGTGTAGTAACTACAGCCCATCCCTTAGCAACCACCGCCGGTGTTACAATGCTGGCAGCAGGAGGTAACGCAATGGATGCTGCAGTTGCGGCTGCTTTTACCCTTTCAGTTGTTGAACCAAGTATGAGTGGTATTGGGGGCCGAGCCCAGATTCTAATATATACTCCTACTAGGGGTGTACACGGAATTGATGCGACGACCCAAGCACCACCATTTTATAAATTTAAGGATACACTAGCAGTTGAATACGGGTACGAAACTATTGCAGTTCCGGGTGTGGTGAAGGGGTTGACGGACGGGTTGTCTGAATTTGGATCGTTGCCGCTTGAACAGGTAATGACCCCGGCCATTAGCTATGCTAATAATGGGTTTACGCTACTTCCAGGGGAAGCATTCCGGCAGGAGTCCGTCAATGAGGTGTTAAAGGAATTTTCTGGGACATGGCAGTATTATTTAACTAAGGATAGCGCTGCAAAAAAAGCGGGAGACTGGATTATACAAAGTGATTTAGCCAAAGTATTAAAGGCCATTTCTAAAAAGGGACCGGATGTATTTTATCGAGGCTGGATTGCGCAAGCAATGGTGCGGGACGTTCGTCAAAACGGAGGCTTTTTAACCCTGGAATCCCTGGAGAATTATCGAGCAGAGAAATCTCATATTGTATCCGGCAGTTACCGTGGGTATGGAATTAAGGCTTTATGGCTGCCGGCGTATGGCGCGATTACTATAGAGGCCCTGCATATTCTTGAGCAGTTACCGGTCAATTTGAATGAAGA
>Ga0257107_1000976_pt1 | contig 10685 bp, 9 predicted proteins | sample LP_taG_2_FD_190178 | JGI IMG/M metagenome (GOLD analysis project Ga0257107, IMG submission 190178) | Marine microbial communities from Northeast Subartic Pacific Ocean, Canada - LP_J_2011_P26_500m | ecosystem: Environmental > Aquatic > Marine > Oceanic | place: Canada: Northeast Subartic Pacific...
CTTTTGAGGTACTTGTGCAAAAAGAACATTTAAGGTTAATAGAATAATTAGCTTTTTCATGATGAACTCCTATTTAAGAAAAGTGATTTTTTGTGTATTAATTTTATTTTGATGCATGACGGTCACGATATAAGTGCCAGTAGCAAGTGACTGTCCTGTCGCCGTACGGGGATTCCATACAAATTGATAGTGCCCGGCGGAAGGATATTCTTTTTTATGATCCAATACGATCCGACCTAAGAGATCATAGATCGTGATCTGGACAATTCCTGCATCAGGAATTTCCATATCAATTTTTGCAGATGGATTAAACGGGTTAGGATAGGCCGGTTTTATTTTAAACTCACTGGGAATGACATTTTCATCATCAGTCCCCAGCACTGCCCAGCGTGCTATCCAACCCCAGTATCCTGAAGAAATCTTGACCTGGCCTTTAGTAGATAGACCAATCGCATTCTGCCCAACAGTTCCACTTAATTTATATGCGTTGCTTCCAGACTGAACATTCGTAGTGGCTGAAACCGAGCGTTTGATCTTGGTAGATTGGGCATTAGCACTTACAATCAACAAAAGTATAATAGCAATTTTATTCATTTTATTCTCCTTTATTTGAGCCAGAGGCGTTTCATAATTCTTCTTCCTCAAAACGGATCAGTGGATCTTGCTCAAGCGTGCTGTACTGAGCCTTTTCATATTCTTTCTTGGTTACGACTTCATGCTCATGCGGCAAATGGTCGAGCCTTATCAGCACTAGTTGCAATATCTGCTGCGGTAAACGATAGCTGTGAGAAAATAAAATAACTATCAATTTTTTTCATAAGTGGCTACTCAGTTTTATGGTCTATACCTTTTTTGTGCCTTTAATAAGTATAAATCAGCTTTTTCAGTTTTACCATCTTGAGCTAATGAGACTATTCGAAGGGATTCCAATAAGGGAATAGCTGTGTTATCGTAGTTCGAATAAAAAGCATCCATCGCTTTTGCAATAAGGTCCACCTGATATCCTACATCCTTTGAGCGGTGTTCATCAATAATCCCATAAAACCGTTCTATATAATAAGGCTCCACCCAATTTACATCCTGATTGTATTGTTTTTTCACTTCTTGTTTATGATGAAACTTCAGCTTCGCGCCTGCAGCATATACGCCGTTTATAAAGGCTACTTTTTCTTTGATTTCCAATGATTCCCAATACTTAGCTGGAGATCGTTTTTGGCCCAAAACCAATGATATTAAAAATATAAAAAGGATTATTCTTTTAATCATGTTTTAACTCATCATATTGATTAATAATTGGTACTCTTCTGCCCATTCCAAAGGCTTTTGAAGTTACTTTTAAGCCAGGAGCAGCTTGGCGCCTTTTATATTCGTTAATTCGGATTCGATTTGAGATATCTTTTACCAATCCAGGATCAGCACCCTCTTTAATCAATTCTGATGGAGATTTTTGATTATCTATTAGTGCAGTGACCAAAGGACTAACCACATCATAATCAAATGGATCTACCTGATTGGGAGCCAATTCAGCTGAGGGGGGTTTTTCAATTGAATTTATGGGTATACAATCAAATCCCGCTTTTTCATTTACCCATCGAGAAAGGGCATAAACATCTGTTTTGGATAAATCAGAAATAACAGCAAGACCCCCATTCATATCACCATACAATGTGCAGTATCCCATGGCCAATTCTGTTTTATTCCCCGTGGACAATACGAGCCAATTAAATTTATTGGATAGAGCCATAATAATACTTCCGCGAGCTCGAGCTTGAATATTTTCTTCTGCAACTCCTGGTTCACTTCCATTATAACTAGCTTTTAAAGATTCTTCAAAAGAACTAACAATGGATTCAATGGATATAGTTCTATAATCAACACCTAAGTTTTCAGATAATAATTTTGCATCATCTTTACTATGTTGACTTGAAAATTTTGAAGGCATAGAAACACCATGAACATTCTCTTTTCCAAGCGCATCAACAGCAATACAAGCTGTTAAACTTGAATCTATCCCACCACTTAGTCCAATTACTGCTTCTGAATGCCCTGTTTTATTGAAATAATCTTTAACTCCAAGAACAAGGGCATTATATATCTTTTCTTCTCTTCTACTATCTTTTAAATCGATTGTTTGGCTGTTTTTTATATCAACCAATAAAATTTCTTCTTCAAAAGCTTTGCCTTGAGCAATCAATTCACCATTTTCATTATAAGCTAAAGACTGTCCATCAAATATGAGTTCATCTTGCGCACCAACTAAATTGCAGTATACATACGATAATCTATTATCAGATGCTTTGCTTTGAATAAGCTCACAACGATCTAACAATCTATCAACTCTATAAGGTGAAGCAGATAAATTGATAATTATTTCAGCGCCCTTTGCTTTAAGCTCTTCAACTAGATCACATGAATAATTTTTATCCCAAAGGTCTTCGCAAATTTGCAAACCTAAATAAACATTTTCGCCATTGATTGATACTTTAACAACGCAAGGTTCACTGCCACTTGTAAAATAACGAGCTTCATCAAATACATCATACGTTGGCAATAATCTTTTTTTATAATGACTGATAATTTCACCTTTTTCACAAAAAAATGCACAATTATATAATTTATTATCTTCCATCATAGTATTCCCTAAAATAATAGGAATAGTTGATTTTTGGGCAATTTCATCTAATGCATTCTTTGCATTTTCAATAAAACGATTTCGAAGTAATAAATCTTGAGGAGGATAACCAATTAGAGATAATTCTGGAAAAACAACGAGGTCAGCGCCTAGATCAACAGCACGATGATACCAATCAAAAATACTCTTTTTATTTTGATTGATTGCTCCAACAGTTGGGTTTATCTGGCAAAGGGCAATTTTCATAAATAATATCTGTTTATGGCTCTATCCTATTCATTGTTCGTGGGTAAGGTATTGTTTCTCGAACATGTTTGGTTCCACATATCCATCCAACTGTTCTCTCAATGCCTAAACCAAAACCTGAATGTGGAACAGAACCATATTTTCTCAAATCAAGGTACCATTGAAAAGGTTCAATGGGAAGGTTGTGTTCATTAATACGTTTTAGAAGTGTGTCATGATCATCTTCTCTTTGACCGCCACCAATGATCTCACCAAATCCCTCTGGCGCAATCATATCGACTCCTAAAGATAAATCTTCATTCTCAGTATCTCTTTTCATATAGAAAGCTTTAATCTCAGCTGGCCAGCGATGAATCATTACTGGTCGGTCAAACTGTTCTGAGATAATGGTCTCATCAGAACCTCCAAAATCAGAACCGTATTCAAAATCAGCGCCTTTTTCCTTAAGTATTTTCGCAGCCTCATCGTATGTAATTCTAGGAAACGGTGGTACTACCTTTTCTAATAATGATGTATCTCGCTCAAGCACTTTTAATTCTTCTTTACAGTGATCCAAACACCATTGAACAACGTAGCTCACATATTTCTCTGCCCAGTCCATATTTTCATCTAAATCACAATAAGCCATTTCCGGCTCAACCATCCAGAATTCAGTTAAATGACGACGCGTTTTGGATTTTTCTGCACGAAACGTGGGGCCGAAAACATATATTTTCCCAAATGCCATGGCGCTGGCTTCTCCATAAAGCTGTCCACTTTGTGTTAAATAAGCTGATCGGTCAAAATAATCCAATTCAAATAGAGTACTGGTTCCTTCCACAGAATTTCCGGTTAAAATGGGAGAATCCATGAGTGTGAACCCATTATCATCAAAAAAGTCCCGAGTGGCTTTCACTACTTGGTGACGAACCCGTAAAACCGCATTCTGATTTTTAGATCTAAGCCATAGATGTCGATTACTCATCAAAAAGTCTGTCCCATGCTCCTTATGAGAAATGGGATATTCATCTGCAATCTGATGGACTTTTATATTCGTAACCCCCAATTCAAATCCGCCAACTGAGCGGGGTTCAGCCCGAACTGTACCCGTTACCGTAACTGACGATTCTTGCGTCAGTTCACTTCCCAGTTTAAAAATAGTTTCATCCGTTTCTGCCTTCACTACGACGCATTGGACAAGGCCCGTACCGTCACGAAGAATTAAAAACCATATTTTTCCAATAGACCGAGTGTTATATACCCATCCGTTCAGGGTAACCTCCTGTCCATCAAAATCTTTTAATTGTTTTATTGTTGTTGTCATTTCACTCACATTTTAGATTAAATAAGTAAAGAAATTACCACGATGTCATTATCTCGTTCAAAACATCTTCTGCAATTTTAGTCACTGCGGCGGTTGTTGCAAATTCCCTCGGATCTCCATATTCATTATTATCGTCTCCATCGATTAAACCATCATTATCATTGTCAATCCCATCCGAACTAATATCACCAGACAATCCATAGGCGCCCCACCCTGAGAAGTTTTTCTTTATGAGGACCTTATCTTCCCGAACATCATACCACTCTACTTTCATATGGACTGTAAATCGATACTCCGTCACGGCCTCTTCCTTTGTGAACGTATATGGTGCATCTGTCACTTTAGTAATGGTACCCCGAAGAATGGATGTGGCCTGATCCTCATCCGTTACCCTAAGAATATTTTCTTCATTAAATTTTGCAATTAAGTTTTCGGTCACAGATTCACTCATACCAAATTCTGCTGTCTGATTTTCTACAATGGGAATGGCGATAGAATTGATATGTGCGGGGATGCTCCCAGCCATGGAGTAGAACATACAAGATGACACTGCCAACGAAATACACAAAAAGACAGTAAAATTGATTATTGATTCAATAATTTTCATGTTAAATAGTTTTCATGTCTTTCGCGTTTTTCGTGGGCGAATAATATTTGTATAAATATTTAAACCTTAATCTTTCTTTCCAACCCATACTGGTCAATTTTACGGTATAATGTTCTTTCACTCATACCCAAAGATTTAGCTGTAGCGCGGCGATTGTTTCTAAAAAACTTCAACGTACGTTCAATGGCTTCTCTCTCTAAATCTTCCAAACTCATATCGCCGATAGAACTGTTTTGAATAAAATATTCAGACTGGTCATTAATATGGAAGATCGGTGTTAATGATTCACTTTCTTGACCAATCATTGGAACATCCATTTGACTTGGGATAATGGTGCCCTGAGTTGCAAATTGTTTTAAAAATTCTACATCCTGTCTCAATAAAAACAATTGACGTAAAATAAGTTCCCGCTCCGCAGCCTCGGGCGGTTGGTTCATAAGCACGGGTAGAGCCGGATTGGGTGCCGCCTCTTTAATCTCCACCCCTAAATGACGCTCAACCATTTCCACGGTGATACGTTCACCTTTTTCAAGGACGATGATACTTTCAACAAAATTCTTTAATTCACGAATATTTCCCTTCCATGGGTTTGTTTTCATAACACGAATCGCTTCAGGCATAAAACCACGGTATGCTATATCATTGGACCGCGTGAATTCCAAGGCGAATCGTTCGACCAATAGACTAATATCTTCAACCCGATGCCTGAGTGCCGGGACATCAATGGTGACAGTTTTTAACCGGTAGAATAAATCCTGACGAAACTTTCCACTTTCTACTAATTCAGCTAAATTTTTATTGGTGGCAGTCACGACTCGAACATCTGTTTTTTTGGACGTAGATGCACCCACCGGAGTAAACTCCCCGCTTTCCAATACACGAAGAAGTTTTACCTGTGTTTCTAAAGGTGTTTCTCCAATTTCATCGAGAAAGATAGTTCCTTTATTTGCGGTCTCAAAATATCCTTTTCGATCTCCACGTGCATCCGTATAAGCACCTTTTTTATGACCGAAGAGTTCACTTTCTATGATTCCTTCCGGGATGGCGCCGCAATTCACGGTTACCAATGGTTGGTGGGATCGTTTACTATGTTGATGTAATGCTTTTGCCACCAATTCTTTTCCAGTCCCAGATTCGCCTGTAACCAAGACCGATATGTCGATAGGGGCCACTTGAGCAACCATATCCAGAACTTCGTGAATGGCATCGGATCCCCCCACCATTCCAGATGTTTTTTGAATTCTTTCAATATTCATATTTTTTCCCTTTTTCCTAATAATCCCAACGAAAATGACCGAAAGATTTAAAATAATATTTCGTTTTATTCACGGTTTTATCAGGACACCTTAAAATGATTTTTCTATTTCTTTTTCCATTTTGGTTATTTCATCCCGTAACTGAGTCGCTCGTTCAAAATTTAAGTTTTCTGCCGCTTCAAACATTTCCTGCCGCATCATATCTATAGCTAGCTTTTTATCCATTTTGCTGAAATCATCACCCCGACGACTTTTGTAGGGTTCTGGTTCTGTATCATGAATCGAATCTGCCACGGCAGTAGTACCCATAATATCATCGGTTGATTTATACACGGTTTGCGGCAGAACGCCATGATCTTTATTATATTTTTCCTGAATTTTTCTGCGGCGCTTTGTTTCTTTAATCAGGTAATCCATGGCATCAGTAACACGATCTCCATACAGGATAACCTGTCCATTTACATGCCGTGACGCCCGGCCAGCCACTTGCATGAGTGAACTTCGGGATCGTAAAAATCCCTGCTTATCCGCATCAATTACTGCCACCAATGATACTTCCGGCAAATCCAGCCCCTCTCTCAACAAGTTAATCCCAACAAGAACATCAAATTCCCCAAGACGAAGGTCTCGAAGAATCTGTACCCGCTTGAATGTATCAATATCACTGTGTAAATATCGGACGCGAAGGTTTACACCTCGTAGAAATTCGCTTAAATCTTCTGCCATACGTTTTGTGAGGGTCGTCACTAGAATCCGTTCGTTTCGTTCTGTTCGTTCTCGAATCTCCCCAATTAAATTATCAATTTGTCCTTCACTTTTTCTCACTTCAACCACAGGATCCAACAGCCCTGTCGGCCGAATCACCTGCTCTACCACAACACCTTTTGCCATTTCTAATTCCCGATAAGCCGGTGTGGCCGATACATAGATAACCTGGTTTTGTTTGGCATGAAATTCCTCGATTTTCATGGGTCGATTATCCATTGCACTTGGGAGTCGAAAACCATGCTCCACCAATACTTCTTTCCGGGCACGATCTCCATTATACATGGCTTGAATTTGAGGTAAGGACACGTGAGATTCGTCAAGGATGGTGATAAAATTATCCGGGAAAAAATCAATAAGTGTAAATGGACGGTCGCCAGGCTTTCTTCCTGAAAAGTATCGAGAATAATTTTCAATTCCTGAACAGTATCCCACTTCCATCATCATTTCAAGATCAAAGTTGGTTCGCTGCTCCAGTCGCTGCGCTTCCAGTAGTTTATCCATTCCCCTCAATTCTTCCAACCGATGTATCATTTCAAGGCGAATATCACCTACAACTTTGTTGATGGTTGCCTGGTCCGTTACGAAATGTTTCCCCGGATAAATGAAATCTGAATCCATTTCCTTTAGTATTTCGCCAGTCAATGGGTGGAATCGTGTGATTTGATCGACCTTATTCCCAAACAATTCAATTCGAATACCTACATCTTCGTATGCCAAATAAATTTCAATCACATCACCTCTGACCCGAAATGTGCTCCGTTCAAACACCGTATCATTCCTCAGATAATGAATATTGATCAATTTTTTAAGAAATTCTTTACGATGGAGGTCTGCCCCACGCTGCAAATGAATCACTTTATCTTTATACTCTTCAGGGGAGCCAATACCATAGATACAAGAAACGGAACTAATGACTATCACGTCTTTTCGCTCTAAAAGTGAGCTGGTGGCTTTTAACCGGAGGATATCAATTTCTTCATTCACAGACATGTCTTTTTCAATAAACGTATCTGTAATGGGCATATAAGCTTCCGGTTGATAATAGTCATAATAACTAATAAAAAATTCAACTGCATTATTAGGGAAGAGTTGTTTGAATTCGCCATACAATTGGGCAGCCAAAGTTTTATTATGGGAAATGATTAAAGTGGGCCGCTGTACTTCTTGAATAACATTCGCCATCGTAAATGTTTTACCAGAACCGGTAATCCCCAACAACACTTGATGTTTATCTCCATTGTTCAGGCCCTGGACTAATCCTTCAATGGCCTGTGGCTGATCTCCTTGGGGTTTGAAGTCCGATTGAATTTGAAACTCTGACATATCGGCAAATTTACCTCGGTTAGCTCATAGGATACAATGGCAGAGAGTAGCAATTATATTTAAAGATTTTTGCATAGAATAGCGAAGATATCTTTTTATATTGAATTATGAATTGAATATAAATAACGTTAATGTTCACCTAATTAATATCAGAAATCAAATTCAGTAAACCTTATGCATAAAAAATCAAATCTTGTTCTTATTATAATTATTACAATTTCTTTTTGGGGCTATTCCTGTGAGAATAACACACCAACCAAAACACAATTCGACATTATGGAAACCACCATTGTCAAAGTACACCATGCATTTAAAACTGGCGACCTTACTGCTCGACAGTTAGTTCAAATGTATCTGGATAGAATCGAAGCATACGATCAATCCACTAAACTGAATGCTATTGTTGTCGTGAACCCGAATGCATTAAAAATAGCGGACGAATTAGATGCTGAGTATAAAAAAACCGGTAAACTTCGCCCCCTTCACGGCATTCCCATTATTGTAAAGGATAACTACGACACCTACGATTTACCTACGACTGGGGGATCATTGGCAATGAAAGGCTCCATCGCGCCAGATGATGCATTTCAAGTTGCAAAAATCAGAGAGGCCGGGGCCATTGTTTTGGGGAAATCCAATATGGCTGAATGGGCATTTAGCGCTTATAAAACGGAGAGTTCAATTGCCGGTATTACGCGAAACCCTTATGATTTATCCCGCGTTCCCGCCGGGTCCAGTGGGGGCACAGCTGCCGCAGTGGCCGCCAATTTGGCTTTGGCGGGACTAGGCACGGATACAGGCAATTCCATACGAGGTCCATCGTCTCACAATAACCTTGTTGGCATTCGATCTACCATGGGTGCCACAAGCCGAGATGGCATTATTCCCCTCATGCTGAGAAATGATATTGGAGGACCATTCGCCCGGACCATTGAAGATGCGGTCCGCATTTATGAAGTGATCGCCGGTTACGATCCAAAGGATTCTATTACCAAACGATCTCAAGGAAAAATCGCCGACGATTATCTGCAGTATTTGGATCCCAATAGTCTAAGAGGTGCGCGCATCGGTGTACTTCGCCGCTATATTGATACACCCACTGCCGATCCTGAAATAATTAAATTGACAGAAAAAGCCATTATCGATTTAAAAGCTGCCGGTGCTGAAATCATTGACCCCTTTGATATCCCTAACTATGATGCGTTGATTGATGGCATTTGGTGTAATGTTTTCCAACACGATGTAAACAACTACCTTGCTTCTCTTGGAGAGAATGCACCGGTTAAGTCACTTCAAGATGTAAAAGATTCCGGCTTGTATCTGCCTTATGTAGAAAAAATGATTGAAGGCAGCTTAAAGAAAATAATCCCACCGGCAGAACGAGATCCCATTTGCATTGACATCTACAATTCACCCAAAAATATAGCCTTTTCACAAGCGGTGAATGATGCCATGGATGCAGCAGGGATTGATGCATTTATTTATCCCACCTGGAGCAATCCGCCCCGTTTGGTAGGCGATATGGAAAGTCCCGCCGGAGATAATAGCCAATATATTTCTCCCCATACCGGCATGCCTGCAATTACAGTTCCAACGGGGTTTACAGAGAATGGCCTTCCCGCAGGAATTACATTTATCGGCCGACATTTTGATGAACCGAGAATTATGGGGTATGTTTATGCCTATGAACAAAAAACAAGCCATCGTAAACCGCCTCCGGGATTTGTACGATTAAGTAAATAAATAGAAAGATTCTTATGTCAAAATTCACTCGCTCTAATAAAATAATTATATATGGATTATTTTTTCTCTCCATTGTATTTGCCCAGCCATTACGCCAAGTGCGGCCAGAAGTTGTGGGCATGTCCAGCGATCGATTGGAAAAAATTACCCATCACATGGAGACCTATGTTCTAAACAATCAACTTTCCGGGGGTGTAACCCTTGTCATGCGTCATGGAAAGGTTGCCTACTTTGATGCATTTGGTTATCGCGATACTGAATCAAAAGACAAAATGGAAAAAGATGATATTTTCAGGATAGCCTCTCAAACTAAATCCATAATCAGCCTAGGCATCATGATTCTTCAAGAAAGAGGTCAATTGCTGATTAGCGAACCCGTCGGAAAATATATTTCGGAATTCAATTCAACCACAGTCGCAGTGAAAACCGAAGTGGGCTATGAAATTGTTCCCACCAATCGAAAGATAACAATCCGTGATCTTTTAACCCATACCGCAGGTGTTGGATGGGGATTTGGTCCCGGTAGAGACCAATGGGAAAAAGCTGAAATTATGGGATGGTATTTCGCCCATAGGGACGAACCTATTCAAACCACTATAAAACGCATCGCAACACTACCAATGGATGCCCAACCTGGAGAACAATTTGTTTATGGCCTCAGCACGGATATATTGGGTGCACTGATTGAAGTGGTTTCTGGTCTTTCATTGGATCGTTTTTTAGACACAGAAATTTTTAAACCGTTACGCATGAAAGACACGCACTTCTATATCCCTGTTGATAAACAGGATCGACTTACAACAGTTT
>Ga0257107_1000981_pt1 | contig 10666 bp, 9 predicted proteins | sample LP_taG_2_FD_190178 | JGI IMG/M metagenome (GOLD analysis project Ga0257107, IMG submission 190178) | Marine microbial communities from Northeast Subartic Pacific Ocean, Canada - LP_J_2011_P26_500m | ecosystem: Environmental > Aquatic > Marine > Oceanic | place: Canada: Northeast Subartic Pacific...
CCATAATCTCTCATAGAGAGTATGGATTAGTATAACTTGTCATACACACACTCTCGTCTACAAGAGTTTGCTAGAAACAGTATTTCAAACTGGGAACATCAGCGGGGTTTTTTGTTTGTGGGAGGACGGGTAGATTTGGGTAAGAAGATTATTATGAAAAAGTTATTACTTATATTAATAGTTCTTATTTCTGTTTTTTCTTGTAGACCCATAGCAAAATTCAATACCCTAATCAAAGGTTCTGGAAGCCCAACAATTGTTTTTGAGTCAGGTTTGGGAACTCTGCTGAGTAATTGGGACGAAATCCAAACAAGTATTTCTGCCAATTACAAAACGATTTCTTATGACAGAAAAGGCTTGGGAGAATCTCAAGCCACAGACATACCAAGGACCATTGAAAACCTGGTTAAAGACCTGGACTCACTGATTTCTCAAAATAAAATTAATGGTCCAATTATTTTAGTTGGACACTCACTAGGTGGACATATTGTTAGGAAATATCAACAATCCTTTCCATCTAAAGTTGCTGGTTTATTCTTAATTAACCCAACTAATGAATATCTCTATGACGAAGTATTCAAGCAAATGTCTCAAGGCGCTGCTGATTCAATGAGAACAGCTTGGGATAACAGCTATAAAAAGGTCTCCATTGGAGTTTTCAATGAGTGGAAAGAAGCTTATAAAATTGATACAATTATGAGACAATGTCCTCTTCCCACAAACATCCCAATCACCATTCTTGCCTCCTATCAGGAAAGTAAATTTCTTACAAAGAAAAATGCTCAAATTAAGAAAAAGTTATTTTCAGATTGGAAAAAAGATAAAAAGAATATAAAAATCTTAAATACTACTAACAGTGGGCACTACATCCATTTTGGAGAACCTGAATGGGTTATCACTGAATTAGAAGCATATCTTAAAAGCTTAAAATAGTATATAACAAAATGAATAGTAAACCTATAGCAGTTGGACTTGTGTTTGGTGTTGGTCTCGGATTGGCTATTTGGAATTATGTTTGGAATAATTTTTTATGTTGCACTTAATGAAACAGATAAGAAAGAAGATTTTTCAAGCGAAGAAGAGTAACTCACATTAGTGGGGTTTTTTGTTTACCTACTGGCCCCAACCTTTAGCACACGCCTAACACCCTTTAATAAACCTTTTTATGCTTTAATATACTTGTTTAATTTGTGGCTATATGGTGTCTATACTTTTTAACGATATTTGGTTTGTCGAGAGAAAAACGAGGATTTGACCCACGCTTGGAAAGCGTGTATGCGGTTTTTCCGTATCGAGGGTTCGAATCCCTCTCTCTCCGCAGGCCTTGATTTCCGGAGGGGTGGCAGAGCGGCTTAATGCGGCGGTCTTGAAAACCGTTGACCTGCGAAGGTCCGGGGGTTCAAATCCCTCCCCCTCCGCAATTTCCTATTTTGTAAATTGACCTAATGAACAAGCCGCCTATCCGTGTACGTTTCGCGCCAAGCCCAACTGGACAATTACATTTAGGCGGTGCCCGTACGGCACTATTTAACTGGTTATACGCCCAACATCATGGAGGTGAATTTTTTCTGCGCATTGAGGATACTGATCGGGATCGATCCAAGGAAGAATACACCGGTCAGATAATTGATTCCTTGAACTGGCTGGGTCTGCAGTGGTCTGAACCATTATTATTCCAATCGAAACGGACTAGTGCCTACAAAAACGCTATTCAGAAATTGCTGGATAATGGGACAGTCTATCGTTGTTTTCTTACCAAAGATGAACTGGATCAATCCCGTAAGGAAGCTCAGGCTAAAGGGGGCGATTTTCGTGTTCCTAAAACATACCGGGGCATTCCTTTACTGGATCAAAAGCGGCTGTTGAACGCGGGCCAATCCTTTACTCTACGGTTGAAAATTTCACCTGGAAAGACTCTTTTCAAGGATCATATTTATGGGGCTATCACTGTGAATAATGAAGAAATTGATGATTTTATCATTGTTCGTTCTGATGGTACCCCAACATATAATTTTACGGTGGTAGTGGATGACTACGCTATGGGAATCAGCCATGTGATCCGCGGGGAGGATCATATATCTAATACACCAAAACAATTGCTGATCTATAAAGCGCTGGGTTATCCTGCCCCAGAATTTTCACATTTGCCAATGATCCTTGGTCCAGATAAAAAGCGCTTGAGCAAGCGCCATGGTGCAGCAGGAATACAGGAGTTTCGGGACGCAGGGTATACTGCAGATGTACTATTGAATTACCTGGTGATGCTGGGCTGGAATCCGGGAACAGAACAGGAGTTATTTACCCTTAAAGAAATGGTGGCCCAGTTTGACATTCGAAAAGTGCAGAAAAAAGGCGCTGTTTATGACGAAAAAAAGCTACACTGGATTGCTGGGCAGCATTTAGCCAGAGTTTCTGAAGATGAGATATTACAGTCAATTCGTAACGAAGAGCCGAACTGGCAGCGCCATGCCAAAGATGAATATATACATAATATACTGAAACTGATGAAGATCCGGGCCAAGACATTAAATGAACTCAAAGATATAACCGGCTATTTCTTTTCCGACCCGGTAACATTTGATCAGGATGCATCCGCCAAGCTCTGGAAGGATAAGTCATTGAATAAATTGATCGAAAAGTATATCCAGCAACTTGAAAATATTGCCAATTGGTCTGCTGCTGATCTGGAGGCAGCATTGCGTTCCACCGCAGAAGACATGGCTGTGTCCGCAGCCAAACTGATCCATCCAGTACGTCTAGCAGTATCTGGACAATTAGAGGGTCCGGGTTTGTTTGAATTGCTGGAATTATTGGGTAAAATGACTTGTATTCGCCGGTTACGTAAAGCATTAATTATATTTCCGCTGACCAATGACTGAAAAACAGCGCCACTTCATACAACGGATTATTGATGAGGATAATATATCCGGAAAATTTGACCAGCGGGTCCATACCCGTTTTCCACCAGAACCAAATGGTTATTTACATATTGGCCATGCCAAGGCAATTTGTTTGAACTTCAATATTGCGGAAGAATATGGTGGCAAGTGCAACTTGCGATTTGATGATACCAATCCTGTGGCTGAGGAAGAAGAATACGTAAATGCTATCCAGGACGACGTAGCATGGCTTGGGTACGATTGGGAAGACCGGTTAAGCTTTGCTTCCGACTATTTTGAGCAAATGCATGGGTTAGCCGTCCAGTTGGTCGAACAGGGAGACGCATTTGTATGTGATCTAAACAGCGATGAAATCAAAGAGACAAAGGGAACCCTGACCGATCCGGGTAAGGATAGTCCTTACCGAAACCGCAATGTGGCAGATAATCTGGACCTTTTTGCCCGAATGACTGCTGGCGAATTTTCCAATGGGGAACGGACATTGCGGGCGAAGATTGATATGGCCCATCCAAATTTAAATATGCGTGATCCGGTCATGTACCGCATTATCCATGCCAGCCACCATAGAACAGGAGATAAGTGGTGTGTATACCCGACTTATGACTGGGCCCATGGTCTGGAAGATTCGGTAGAGAGCGTAACCCATTCTCTCTGTTCGATCGAGTTTGAAGATCATCGTCCATTATATGACTGGTACCTGGAAAAATTGGGTGTTTATCATCCCCAGCAAATTGAATTTGCCCGTTTAAATCTTGACTACACGGTTATGTCAAAGAGAAAACTAAAACAGCTGGTTGATGAGGAACATGTGTCAGGATGGGATGATCCACGAATGCCGACAATATCGGGTATGCGTCGGCGCGGATATACGGCTGCTGCGATCCGAAAATTCATGGCTGATGTAGGTGTAGCCAAACGAGATAATGTCATGGAATTGGCTAAGTTGGAATATCACCTGCGGCAGGATCTTAATCAAACTGCCGAGCGACGTATGGCCGTTTTACACCCCTTGAAAGTTGTAATCACAAATTATTCAGCTGTGGCCACGGAAACATTAGTAGCTATCAATAACCCGGAGGATGCCGCTGCTGGTCTGCGAGAAATCAGTTTTGGGCGGGAACTTTATATTGAGCAAAATGATTTTATGGAGGATCCTCCTAAAAAATTCTTTCGCCTTGCTCCGGGAAGGGAAGTGCGCCTGCGGTATGCATATTTTATAACCTGCGAGGAAGTGCTCAAAGATGACCAGGGTAATCCTATAGAACTGCACTGTACGTACGATCCAGAGACGAAGGGCGGTAACGCACCGGATGGTAGAAAGGTAAAAGCCACTTTGCATTGGGTCCATGCCCAGGATGCGGTCCAGGCCAGAGTGCATTTATATGATCGCCTTTTTTCTGTGCCTGATCCAGATTCGGCAGATAATTTTCTTGAGGCCGTGAATCAGGTTTCCCTGGATGTTTTATCCGATTGCATGCTGGAACGCTCGCTGGCAGATGTTCAAGCGGGTACAACAGTGCAATTCGAAAGACTGGGTTATTTCTGCGCTGATCCAGACACTACAAACGATAGTCCGGTCTTTAATAGAACGGTAACATTGAGGGATCCTTGGGCCAAGATTGGAAAAAAATAGTAAACCGATCAATAATTTTGCGCTGGATATACTAATTCATTTGCAACTAATTTACATACCATGAACCTCGCGAAAAGACCGTTGTACAATCTTTGTATGATGGTTATCTCGGCCAATTTCCTTGCAGCAACACCAAAATTATACCTGTATTTACTGCCCTTTGATAATATTAATAACGAACAGGCTATTGCCTGGCTCGGCTTGGGATTTACGGATATGTTAACCAAGGAAATGACCGCTATAGAGGGTCTATTCCTGCGGAACCGGGATGATCTGGAAAATATCATGAATAACAGGGGATTGTTATTAAAACAACCTCGGGACTCACGGAATATCCTGGTGTTGGGTAAATATTCACGCAAGATGGATGAAATATCCGTTGACATGCAGTTTATCGATATAGCCAACTGGGAAGAATTGGACAAGCGGGAGGCGATCGGCAGCTACAATAATGTGCCACAATTGAATAATGAACTGGCCGAAGTGGTAAAAACTGTGTGCATTCCATACCTGCCCGAAAAAAAAACTACCAAAAAAATATATCCTGATTTCACCACCCCACAGGCAACGGCCATTCCAAGAACATTCGGCGAACGTGGAGCAGTCATTACATCATCCATCGATGATGCTCTTATTGAATTGGAACGGTCTATGGATTTTGTAATTGGTGCCCGAGGGAAACCAAAAGAAACGCTTGCAAAGAAACCTGTCGCGGAAGGCGAATGGGTAGTAGATATTAACAATAGACCATTCAATGAACCTTTACCAGAGAATGTGAACAATACCGTCCTACTGGACCAGGTACTGGCCAATTTAATGGACAAACCGTATGATGTTTTTATTTACAAGCCGACCTATGTATATGATGAGGATGAAGATGCTAATATGATCACTGTAAATATGCGCGTCGATTACGGTATTAAAGGTGATATCATTAATGATATGCTGACCTCACTGCCGTACACCGGGATAAAGCAGGATGGTTCGTTGACGATCGTGCATTTTGACCGGGAAAATTTCAATTTTCCACCGGAATTAACCAAGAATATCTCGCTGGGTAATTATCGGGCTGTACCAGTAATTCGTTTCCTAGATAAAGACGGTATCGTCATGGCAATTATTCTTGATACGCCTGAGTCCCGCTGGTACGATATGAGTTCCAACAAAATTCATTTTATACCACTGCATCAGTTTTCACCTTTGGTCGATTTCACTATGGGGGGCTGGTCGCTACAGGTTGCCCTGGAGGACGTGGAAATCAAAGCGCATTATTCGTTGCAAATGTCGATCGAAGAGGTGGATCGCATCAGCCGGGTAAGCTTGAAATTTGTTCCTGAAGCAGAACTTGGTGCGATCATTTTTCCCCATTTGTAATATTAGCCTGAGAAGTACGCCATTAAATCATCCAATAACTCGATAACATTTTCATTGAGTATTTCTTTTGACCCAACCTTAAAGATTATAGATTAGCGCCGAAACCTCTTTTTTAAAGACTATATAATGATAATGCAATTATTCAAACGTATTGTTCTGATTACAGCGATATTTTCCGCAGTGTACGCTGATGAACAACGGGATATCATGTTGCCGGATCTCTCTGTGAAACTGCTGGATGGTAAACAAGTACGCCTGTCAGTGCTGTTGGAAGAAGGACCGCTGCTTGTAGATTTCTGGGCTACCTGGTGCGCACCCTGCAAAAAAGAGATGAAATTTCTAGAAGAATTTCATCAGAAATACTATGAAGAAGGTTTCCGTGTACTTGCCATAAGTACTGATTCACCAAAAAGCATGTCTAAGGTCAAAAGCTATATTCGTGCCAAAAAGTATACGTTTATGGTGGGGCTTGACCCAAACCAGGAAATTGCGAAAAAAATGAATGCCCTGCTCATGCCGACAACACTTATCCTGAGTAAGAACCGGAGAGTATCCTGGTATCACCAAGGCTTCATACCCGGTGACGAAAGAGAGATCGAAGCACAGATACGAACTGTGCTGGAACTGGGTCAGGAAAAGGCAGGTGAATGAGGAAATATGCTTTTTTACTTTGGGCTATTGCGATTGTCTCGGCTCAAGTGTCATTCACAGGGAATACGGAAACCCGGATCGGAGAAAGTTCCAACGGTTTCTATTATAATGAAACGCTGATCAATACCAATCTCCAGTATGGTGCCTTCACCAACTGGATCCAACTGGAATTTAGCGACCCACCGGAACTAGGCCGCAGGATAAATGGTGTCCGCAAACTCCGTCTGGAATATGAAAATGGTCCGATTACGCTGAAACTGGGTGACCTTTACGAAATATGGGGCCGAGGTCTGGTGCTGAATTCAGTAGACGACCAGCCAGTTGACAGAGACACGGGTATTCGCGGCCTTAGTCTGCTCTATGCAACCGATTCATTTGCAGGGCAATTCATTACGGGACGGGCCGATATCAGCCAGAGCACCATTTATGCCCTGGATTACGATACCCGTTCCCATAATTATCATTTACCCTATAACCTCTATGGCTTGACCATGAATAAACTAGTGGGTGACCATGATCTTGGTGTCTCATTTTTGCAATCCCGGGAACAGCATCCTGTAAATACATTTCCCGTAGATACCCTGGATGTAAAGAACCAGCTTAGTAGTATCAGTTACAGTGTTACCCAGGAAGCATTTGATTTCTATGCGGAATACATCATGAATCAATCTTTTACATTTGCTGAAAACGAGTGGGGACGACACAAGGACGGTAGGGGCCTTTACAGCAATTTAAACTTTTACTTTAACCTATTTAGTTTAAATCTTGAATATATTAATTATCATTTTGGTATACTTGATCCAATTGCACGTTGGAATGTGGTCGATAATTATGGCTACTATCAGCCCTATCAGAACCCACCGATTGCGATGAATATTCATGAAAATGTGCTTATGAACCGAATCTCGCACCAGACTGATTTTAATAATGAAGTCGGCTTTAAGGCTGAATTCATGGGTTCATTAGTAGACAATATTGAATTTCTGGCCATCTATGCCCAGTCCAATCGCACCCACAACTGGATAATGAATGAAGATTATACCTGGCAGCAACAGAAAAAGTTATCATTTTTCCCATCATTTGACCCGACGGCGATGCCCTTCAAGGAATTTTATGGTGAATTAATATTTCATCTGCTGCAGAACAGCCTTTATCTGAAAATCGGCTATGCAGACAGTGAGGATATTGTTGATCTGTTGCAAAATACAGTGACGGATACCAGTCAGACCTTGACTTACAGCATTGCGTCAGCCAAAACATTCCCTTTGAATCTTAGTTATGCTCTTGGTAATGGTTGGAGCATAGATGCCAAAGTCGAACTTCAGTGGCTGCAAAAAGGGTACTGGTGGTATGAGGAACAAAAAGATCAGGTAGTGGCTGACAGCCTGATGAGTATCTTTCTTGATGATGAAGGTAACCGTGTTGACAATGAAAAAAATTCGTTTATCAGTTTGAGTATTGGTAAATCACCAAAATGGTCTGTGACCTTCACTACGGATCAAACATCCATCAAAGAAGCCTTTAGCAGTACAGAACCAATAGTGAACCCACTTGAAGATCTGTTGGGGATTGACCATGAAAAGAACTGGGTTAATATAGAATTTGTTTATCATCTCACACCATCGATGAGATTGTCATTAATGTACGGATCACTCAAAGGGGGTCTGCTTTGTAAGAATGGTGTCTGTCGTATAATTGAACCATTCGATGATGGTTTCAAGCTTGGGCTTATAGCTGTATTTTGATGGTTACTGGCTGTAAATTGACAGGCTATTATATTAGTAAATAAAAAATGAAGAAGATTCTATTCTTCGCATTGGTTGTCTCGTCGTTTCTCCTTGGTGCCGATAAGAAAGCACTGACGGAGATCATGACGAATGAGACCTGACCATACTGTGGGCCGCAGGATGCGGCCTTCGATGCGTACTTTGATCCTACTAACCCGAACTACGTCGGCGATGAGAATGCGGCCAATTGGGCGCGGGTTAAGTACAGCATGAGTTGGCCCTCAAGCACCGATCCATTTTATCTAGCTAATCCCACTGAACAAAATGAGCGAAGAAATTATTATGGTGTGAACGGCATCCCCGCCGGATTTGGTAATGGTTCATCTGCTGGAAGCTCCGCTTCTACCTGGAGCAACTCCGGTCTTTCTAATATAGGTGACCCAACACCGGTATCTATCGTCTTTAATGGTGGCATGATCGGTGATGAATTACAGATGTCGGTGACTGTATCAAGTGAAAGTAATCTATCCACCACGGATTTGCGATTATTTGTGTGTACAAGCATTGATTCTGTCTATTATAACAGTCCTTCTGCCTATGATAATTTTGAAAACGTCTTCATTGATTTTCTTACCAGTTCCAGCGGCCAGAGTCTTGACCTGGATGGTGTGAATGATATCATAGAAGATTTCAACTGGTCTATGCCAACACCCTGGCCCAATACCAATCCGAATATTACCTGGGATATTTCGGATCTGAATGTTATTGCTTTTGTACAGAATTATACATCCAAGGATGTGCTGCAGGCCGAGTGGTCCAGGGTTAGTGAAATGAACATTGATATTGATGAAGACGGTATCCTCAATAATGAAGATAATTGTATGGAAGTGTACAATCCAGAACAGGATGATGTGGATGGAGATGGAAAAGGCAATGCCTGCGATGCCTGCGATAATGCCAATGTCTACGTAGTTGGGAACCTCAATGGCGACCTGGTTGGTGATCTGCCAATCATCAATATCTACGATGTACTTTTCCTTTTGGATCGTATCCTTGATGGTGATTATAATGATGAGAATTATACTGGCTGCAGCATCGAATCTGCAGATATCAACCAGGATTCTATTTTAAATTTAAATGACGTCATTATCCTGTTAATGCAGGTGATAGGGTATACAGATGGCGGCGGACGCCTAGCGGCAGGCTCGGGTACCCTGACAATTACTGATCAGCCTGGCATGTCAACCATGACCTTCAACAGCGATGACCTGATCAGCGGCTTTCAAGTGGACGTTCCATTAAATAATTTCCACGAAGAAGATATGGATCAACTGGCCTTGCCTACTGGTTGGTTGTTTGAAACGCGTCAATTAAACAATATGATCCGCATATTGGCTATAGATCTCTCTGGAGATCATCCCGTCAAAGAAGTGTCTTTCACATTGCCGGGCAGTTTATCCGGAGAACCTGAAAATGTTGTGGTTTGCAATAATATTGGCCAAGCCATCAATACAGATGTAACCTACAGGCAACCGGCTGTGGAAAAACTGGAATTATCAAATCAGGTGAACTTCAACAGCATCTATCCCAACCCATTCAACCCGGCAGTCACGATTCCTTTTTCCATACCCTTTGAGATGTATACCCGGGTGGTAGTATACAATATTACGGGTCAAGTAGTAGATATCTTACTGGAAGATCGCGCCCTGCGACCTGGGCATCATACCGTGACATGGGATGGTTCGGAATTTTCTTCCGGTGTATATATTATTCAGGTAGAGACACCGCTGCGGCGTTACTCGCAAAAAGCATTCCTGCTGAAGTAGCATTCGCCTTACTATATCATGAAAAGTACGGTTGGAGAGACAACCTGCCGGCAGTAAATTTGCCCCCGTTGGGGAAATAATTTTCAACAAGGTATTGGGGCGTCGTCTAACGGTAGGACACCAGGTTCTGGTCCTGGCAGTCGGGGTTCGAGTCCCTGCGCCCCAGCAAAAATATGCACCCGTAGCTCAATTGGATAGAGCGTCTGGCTACGGACCAGAAGGCTGAGGGTTCGAGTCCTTCCGGGTGTACCAATGGCCCGTTCGTCTAGGGGTTAGGACGCCGCCCTCTCAAGGCGGTAACAGGGGTTCGATTCCCCTACGGGCTACTCCCGTTATAAACTACTGATTCTCCTCTGTAAATTATCGGTTTAAGTTTGTTTACGGATTAAATAACAAAGTGTCTCAGGGTGGCTCAAATAGTACCAAATGACGTAATTGAATTAACCTTTTTGAATTAACCGCCAAATCCTTAACCCTTTTCCGGTACACCAAGGCCGAACTCAGTAGAGTGTTAATACCCTGTCTAAAAATTTTCCTGTAAAAAGGGTTATAGAC
>Ga0257107_1000982_pt1 | contig 10658 bp, 9 predicted proteins | sample LP_taG_2_FD_190178 | JGI IMG/M metagenome (GOLD analysis project Ga0257107, IMG submission 190178) | Marine microbial communities from Northeast Subartic Pacific Ocean, Canada - LP_J_2011_P26_500m | ecosystem: Environmental > Aquatic > Marine > Oceanic | place: Canada: Northeast Subartic Pacific...
GCTTCATCATCAGTTTCAACAGTAATCGTTGATCCATCAGGCATAACAAATGTTACTGGATATACCAGTGAAAAACATTCTCTACCTTCATCCTCATCTTCCCAGCATTCACGCTTGATTTCACCCATTTCTTCAGCACTATTAACAGTAAAAGTCTCATCATCTAATACAACATCCACTGGATACTGTAATTCAGGGCGCCCTTCAGCATTAGGGTTCGCATCATACCAATCCTTTATTGGATCCCAATCTTCATCATTCTCTACCGTAATCGTTGAACCATCAGGCATTAAGTATGTAACAGGATAGATAAGCTCAAAACATTCTCTGTCCCTATCAACATCTCTGCCACCACCACAGCGTCCGTACGCACCTCTCAGCTCTTCATCATTGGTAACTATAAGGGTTGTACTACCTTCCCTGGTTTCAAACGATATATCTACAGGATATTGTAACGCAGGTCTTTCTTCAGCATCAGGATTAGCTTCATACCAGGCCTTGATCTCTGCCCAGTTATCATCATCATCACTGCTTACAGTTATAGTAGAGCCATCAGGCATCACATACGTGACAGGTAAAACTAGCTCAAAACATTTCCAGTCACCTTTATCATCATCTCTATCCCAATCAGATTTATCTCCTCTTTTATCATTAGGATCTAATTTCCTGCCTTCCAGATTGAAATAGACTTCACAGCGGTGCCCCATTTTATGGCCTTTACCATCCATGTTCACTTCGTAGCCTAACCCGTATGCCTTTTTTGCATCAATACCATCATATTCAATATAATCTTCTTTAACGATTATTTTTGAGTTAGATGGTAATCCATCCATGCCAACGCTGATTTTATCAGCGTCAATAATAGCTTGGATTAATTCCGCATCAGATCCCCCTACTGGTTCTGTGCCACTATTTTGACAACCAGCCATCATAATTAGAAAAGCTGTAAGTAAAATTTGAATAGTATATCTCATGTTTTTCCCCTAGTTAGATAAAATCTTGCATTCGATCCAGTTAAACAAGTTCCTACTAATTTAGATAATAATTATTTTTTTTTCAAAAAATAAGAATGTGTAATTACTTCCTGCTTTTTCTTTTGTACCGTTTATTTTTTCTATTATTATTTTTTGAATTAAAGAATTTTCTTCGATTACTTTTTCGCCTTTTAGGATTTCCCTTCTCATGGGCTTCTACATTAATATCTTTAGAATTTTTGTAATATGATAAATATCTATTGAATTCAGTTGATACAAAGTGCTTAATGAGTTTTTTTCTATCCAACCAATTTAGTTTCTCGTAAATATATGGCAAAAATGGCTCTATTTGCTCTTCATTAACATTGACTTTCTCAATTTTGTCAATAAGTGCATACAAGCGTTCCTTACATATGTCTAATCCATTTGGAACATCTTTCTTTGTAAAGGATATACCACACGTTCTTTCTATATCTTTTAATTTTCTTATTTCACGTCCATGAATTATAACTATTGATACGCCCTTCTTTCCTGCTCTTCCAGTTCTTCCACTTCTGTGGGTATATATTTCATCATCATCAGGCAAATTATAATTAATCACATGAGTTAAATCTTCAACATCTAATCCACGGGCGGCTACATCTGTTGCTACTAAGATTTGTAATTGACGTTTTCTAAAACGCCCCATAACATCATCTCTTTCAGCTTGAGATAAATCTCCATGTATAGTATCAGCATTGTAATGATCATTCATTAGTTTATTAGCAACTTCTTTGGTTTCCCTACGTGTACGACAAAATACAATTCCATATATATCTGGGTTCATATCTGCAATTCGCTTTACTACTTCGTATCTGTCTTTTGCTTGTACCATATAAAATATATGCTGAACATTATCAGCAGCTCGGTTTACGCGCGCAACAGTTATCTCTAAAGAGTTTCTCATGTATTTTTTTGTAACCATAATAACCTTAGGAGTCATTGTTGCTGAAAAAAGTAAAATTTGTTTTTTCTTTGATGTTGCGTTAATAATTGTTTCAAGATCATCTTTAAATCCCATTGATAGCATTTCGTCTGCTTCATCCAAGATCAAACGATCAATATTTCCAATAAATAACTTTTTTCTTCTTATTAGATCCTTTGTCCTACCTGGAGTGCCAACAACAATTTGAGGTCCTTTATTTAATGAACTTATTTGTTTTTGAATTTTAGCTCCTCCATAAACTGCTAAAATTTTTATCATCTTTACATATTTGGAATAACTTATTAGGTCATTTGTAATTTGAATACAAAGTTCTCGTGTAGGACATAAAATAAGTGTCTGAACATTGGTATCCCGGGTATTGGTCAAATCTAATAAAGGTAAGCCAAATGCAGCTGTCTTTCCTGTCCCAGTCTGCGCAGAAGCAATCAAATCTTGATTAGAGGACATTAAATGCGGAATAACTTTCTGCTGGATAGGCGTTGGATGATTAAAGCCTAGTTCCTTGATAGCTTTAATTAATTCACCTTTTAAAGAAAAACTCAAAAAAGATTCTCTGTTTTTACTTTTTGTATAGTTCATATTATAGTTTAGTATTAATTATTATAAGTTATTGAGCACGGAGTATAACGTAGTTTACTAAGATTACTATTCAAATAATCAAAATCAATAAATAATATCCATCTATCATCGGGTTATGAGCCTCACGCACCTTCTTCTTTTTTCAATTACCTTGTTGTTTTATAATTGCTACTTGAATGAATGAAATTCACAATCCTTATGCCACAGCACTTGATGGATTAGTGCTGGATGACCCTGTATACGCTTTTTTTGATTTTTGCCGGGAACGAGAAAATATTCGATTAGAAAGAGAAATGGGTTATCCTAAACCATGGACAGATGACCCTATTTTTCAAAAGGGACGATTCTTGAATGTATTTCGCGAAGACGACCGCGGTAGTAAAGCTATCCTGCGTTTCGCCAGTAGCTTAGAAAAAGATCTATCTGCTTTGATTCATGCCCTGTTTTTCTCTCGCTGGTGCAATAGGCAAGAGACTCTAGACAAATTATTGATAAAAATTCTTTCCAAGCCCAAAGGATTACGTGAAAAGCTGGATACTCTTGAGCCTTGGTGTAACGTTACGGCTTACCCTGTTGAACCAGTGTATTGGGAAGGGATTCAATACTCACGGTTCGATGCAGCCACTATACTTTTTGGAGAAATCAAAAAATCATTAGCTGAGATTATCACTGGAGCTCAACGTGATGTGATAAAAGCTACTAATGCGGTGAACGCTCTATTTAGTATGCAAAACGACTTCCCTATTTTTATGGCCATCATTGATTTGGCCTGGTTTCGCCCAGATATAATTGATCCAGGAAGCCATGTTCCCACAGGGATTGGTGCTGTTGCTTACCTAGATCGACTTCAGACACATTTTGACTTAGACGATCATCAGAAAACATGCGACCGAATGATTGCGTTGCAAAAAGAATACTGGCCAGAAGCCAAACGGGCATTTCAACCCATCGATATTGAATATCTTTCCTGCGAGTGCAGAAAATATTACAGCTACGTCAATGGGACAAAACAGTTTGAAGGGAAAAACATCTTTCGCCCTAAATTGCCTATAGATAAATAAATATCCATCCATCGGGTTATGGGCATCACGCAGCTTCTTCTATTTTAAATTGGCTAGAAGGCGAATGGGCGTCAAATTATTCTATAATCCTTGATTAATTCAAGTTCTAAACATAATACAAAATGAAGAATAAAATTGATAGTAAAACTCGAAGAGCCAATTGTATTGTGTTGTTTGGATTATTGTAAATATTCGCTTTTCAATGTATAATTGTTTTTGATAAGTTGATTGGGGCAATAAATATTTGAAATATTAACTAGGAGTGCATGAACAACTTAAATAAAGATAAGAAAAATATTTTTCGAACTACAAAAATAAAAACCCGGACTATAAAGCAGATTGTAAAAGGTATCGAAACCAGTGACGGAGCTGGAGTGAATCTCACCCGCATCATCGGTTCACCTGAGCTTAATATGCTGGATCCGTTTTTATTACTGGATGAATTCGGCAGTAATGACCCCAATGATTACATCGCCGGGTTTCCGCCTCACCCTCACAGGGGATTTGAAACAATAACCTATATGCTAAATGGGAAATTTCGGCACAAGGATTCAGCAGGTAATGAAGGATATCTTACCGACGGATCAGTACAGTGGATGACTGCAGGAAAGGGTGTTATCCACAGTGAGATTCCCGAGCAGACGGAGGGTCTGGTCAGGGGATTTCAACTGTGGCTGAACCTCCCTAAGGAAAAGAAAATGATCGAACCTGCCTACAATGATATACCTGCTGATAAGATTCCAATCGTAAATGTCCCAGGAGGGAAAGTTAAAATCATTTCAGGTACATTTTCGGGCATCACCGGTCCTGGGATATCTCACACCGGTATATTTTATTATGATATATTACTAGATAATGGATCTGAAATTATTATACCCATAGAAAATGGATGGAATGGCTTCTGCTATGTATATGAAGGATCAATATCTTGCGGGAAAATGGTCTCAAAAAGTCATCTTTCCATCCTGAGCACAGAGGGTGTATTTAGGTGTACTGCCACAATAAACAACACTCGATTTATCTTGGTTGCAGGAATGCCACTAAACGAACCGGTGGCTCGCGGAGGCCCTTTTGTAATGAATACCAGAGGTGAAATATTGCAGGCTTTTGAAGATTATCAAGCAGGTCGCTTCGGTTAGTAAATCCACCCACCTGGTTATGAGATTGACTTAGATCCACAAACAAAAAACCCCACGACTGGGCGGGGCTTGATATTTATTTCAACAGCACCATTTTCTTAGTACTAATGTAATCACCGGCCTGTATTTGGTATAAGTAGATACCAGCACTAACTGGTTTACCATAATCATTGGTGGCATTCCAGATTACTGATCTGTAGCCAGCGTCTTGGGTGTGGTTGATCAGGGTTTTAACCTGTCTACCCAGCATATCATAGATTGTAATATTCACATGTGTTTGCTCTGGTAAATCATAACGCAAAGTTGTTACTGGGTTGAAAGGATTGGGGTAATTGGGATATAATACCAGGATGTGGGGCAGCTGGGCATCCAACTCAATTCTAGCTAACATAATACCAACACCTGATACTGGCACAATCAATGTATCCATTTCAGAGTCGTTACTAATAACAAAGAAATTGCTTGAGTATATGATTGGTTCGGTTGGTGTAAACGCCACTTGCACCATCTGGCTATCTCCTGGTTGTATATCATAGCTGGTAAGATTTGTTGAGAAAACACTTTCAGTAGATGAAATGTTGCTTATGGTAAGAGTGGCATTACCTGTATTATAAATGGTTAGCAGCTTTAAATTGCTACTACCAGCTGCTGTTGTGTCAAAAGCAAGGTATATAGGGTCAACAGAAATCTTTGGATCAAGAATAAAACCAACACCTGTGAGTAGGACAACTAACGTATCTGTTTCAGGATCATTATTAACAATAAATAAATCACTGCTATAGTCCGTTGGTTGGTTAGGTACAAACGTAACTAAAACTATTTGGTTGTCTCCAGGTAAAATATTAAAACTGTCGGTATTTACTGAAAAAATACTATCAGGTGAGAAAAGATTGTATATCAATAACGTATCGGAACCTGTATTAGTAATGGATAACATATCGACACTGCTGCTTCCTACTGCTGTAGTGTCAAATATGAGTGATTCGGGCTCAACAGTAATATTTGGTTCGGGCGATCCCGGACCGGGTGATTCCGCATGGATAATGGAAAGACCACCCACAAAATGATTGATAGTTCCTTCAGAAGTTGTGTTACCTGTTGTAAGGTTTACAGAACGGACGGTTTTCTCCCAAGTGATTGAGTTATACGTAGCCATATACATGGTGTTGTTATGAAAACTGTAATCTAACCCATGCCATGGACCGGCGGCATTAAAGCCAGTATTACCTAACAGTGTAGCTGAGCCATTTGTCTTATCGATCAGGTAGATAGTATTGGACAGGTTATGGGCATACATTTGCCCACTGTTATCGAAAGCGATATCCGCTACAGATTGGGCAGTGGTCGTAGTGCCTATGTGGCTGGTGGTACCAGTGGAAACATCGATTGTGTAAATTGCTGAGGCAGAATTGCCGGTGGTACTGGATGCATAAAGTGTGCTGGTTGTAACATCATAGGCTAGGCCGGACCACATATGCCCGGTAAGGGGAGTAGAGGTTCCTATCTGATTAATGGCTGCAGTGGTTGTGTCAATTTGATAAAATTGAGTGCCCACTCTGGGAAGGGCGTATAAAACATTGTTAGACCCAAATTCTAAATCTGTTAAATGATTCATGGAAGTTCCAATGGCAATCTCATTTTCCGGGTTATCCAACTCAATCTTTACAAGTTCTCCATCGGTATAATCAACAACAAAACCATATTGTCCTAAGATAAGGTACGGGAACATTATAATAACTGTTAAAAGGATAACCTTGAGCTTCATAAAATTCCCATTCTCTTTAATTTCGCAGTGAATTATTTTACCTTACGACCTTTAAGTTAAACCAATTTTACATCTCACCAGTCCTAAATGTCTATAAACAAAAAACCCCGCTACTTGGCGGGGCTATTTGAGCCAGAGGCGTTTCATAGAGCTATAGCGAACCCTGACGTCCCATCGTTGCCAAGTGCACAGCATCTCTTAGCATCGACGCCGCTGTCGGCACGGGTTCACGCTCCCACAATTTGTGAAACGATTTTCCGTAAATATCACTCTGAATTTCTATTGCCATCTCCCAACCGCTACAACTGCCCAAAAAGCTTTCGATTGGCATAGGCGTAGGCTCGACTTGGAAACGCCATTCGGTATTAATACGTTCGGCAGTAGCCACGAGTTTAAGAACTGAACCTTCCCTACGGCATTGATCCAGCCAATCGAACTGCACGTCTTCAATGCCACTAACGCTCACGTCAGCGAGCGTTATCATTGCGTCCACGATACTGTTCGCGGCGATGACGAGCTTGGCGGCAGTGTCCCAGCCACCGACATCGATGCTCGGATCAGCTTCAGCAATCCCTCGTTCTTTAGTTTCGCTGAGCGCGTCTGCATAGCTGCGCCCCTTGAGCATTTCTTCCAGAATGAAATTCGTCGTGGAGTTGAAGATACCTCGGAAGCCTAAAATTTTTCCGCAAACCATGTCACGCCTGACAATGTTGAGCACAGGAAGTCCGCCACAAAACGTTGCGCTGTAGAGGATACCCACGTCAACATCCGCCGCGAGACGATCAAGCTCTGCTTGAGCAAGCGCCAATGGAGCCTTGTTGGCCAATACGAGGTGCAGCCCGTGATCCAGCGCTGTCCTACAATTAGAGAGGCCTGGATTCCCCGTGTTGAGGTCAACCGGTGACGCTTCCAGAAGAATCTCGCATTGGACGCTGTCAAGTGCTACCGCCAGGGTTAGGCCTTCGTCAAACTCTCGTAACTCACGAAGCTTCAATCCACAACCTTTGTGTTCCAGCAAGTGGGCAAGATCGAACCCATCATCACTGACCGCGACACCGCTGCTGTCAACGACACAATGGACGCTGAAGGTAAGGCCATATTTCTCTCTAAGCGTGTCGTCGTGCTCAATGAGAAGCCTGAGGAAACGGCGTCCTACATTACCCAATCCGACCAGGGCCAACCCAACTCGCTTCATCTGGGACTCACGTTAGGGAATCGCTTCATAGTAGCAATATTACACCCCACGAATGTGGGGCTTAATATTAGATTTAAACTAATTTGTATTTTGTGTTATAATATTTAACCTGTGAACAGTGTCACAATAACTTTTCGCTCGTATTTTGGCCCATCAAATTCACACAACATGACACTCTGCCAGGTACCAAGCAGCATCCGTCCGTTTTCAAAAGGAATGGATTCACTGGGGCCCATAATAGCAGATTTCACATGTGCATCGCCATTTCCATCTATCTTATCATGGAGAAACGAACCTTTTGGCGCCATCTTGCGTAATGTTTCCAAAACATCTTCAATGATGTTGGGATCATCATTTTCATTTACCAACACTCCTGAAGTGGCATGAGGTACATAGATACTACACACCCCGCTGTCTAGACCCGATTCAGAGATGACTGCATTTATCTCTTCCGTAATATCAATGAGGTTTTCCCGGCGGTCAGTTGGGAATCTAAGTTCTTTTCTGAAAAACATCTCACTCACCAATGATTTTAACCAATACCCGTTTGTCCCTCTTGCCGTCAAATTCACCATAAAAGATTCGTTCCCAAGTGCCAAAATGAAGATTCCCGTCGGTTACAGCCACCACCACTTCTCTGCCCATAATCTGCCGTTTATGGTGAGCATCTCCATTGTCTTCTCCGGTTCTGTTGTGATGGTATTTTTCCGGGCTTGGATCAAATGGGGCAATTTCTTCCAGCCAGCGCTTGTAATCCTCATGTAGCCCCAATTCATCATCATTGATGAATACAGATGCTGTAATATGCATAGCATTGACCAAGCACAACCCATCCCGAATGCCACTTTCATCAACAGCAGTTTTCACATCAGATGTAATATTGACAAATCCCATTCGTTCAGGAATATGAAATAATAGTTCTTTATGGAATGTCTTCATCACTTCCCCTTTTTCATTGAAGCACCGGGAGTATCAAGGATAAACCCAATGAAAGTTTAATAATCAATCGTAATGACACAGAATATGTACAAGTTGTTTATTTTAATGAGAATCCTTTGCCTTTTATTTTGTCTTTTATGGCACTCTCATCAAGGCCGCTTCCTAGCACTATAACCTGGCCCGTTAATAGATCAACAGACGCGCTCTCAACACCGCTGCAGTTGTAAACTGCGCTCTCTACACTTGCCTTGCAGTGGCTACACGTCATACCATCAACCACAATTGACAGACGGTCCTGTGATCCATCAAAATCATTCCCACCATCAGTAGGTTTTAACACCTCACCTTTATACTTATAGACGTAGGCATTAATCAAGATCAGAAGAAATAAAATCGTTAAGAAAAGCGACCCGTAACTATTAACTGCATGAACATGCGAAAAACTTGACATGGTAGGAGGTACGACGGTTACAAAAGAATCGAGGATAAAACCAAATACAATCGCTGTAGATGAAATAAGAAGTAGGTAGTGGTACATGGTTTTTTGTCCCAGAATATTTTTTATAACGGCAATTGAAGAAGCGTTGGTTGCAGGCCCGGCCATCAGAAACACAAAAACTGCTCCTGCGGACACACCTTTAGCCATAAGGACAACAGCAATTGGTATCGATGCCGTTGCACAGACATAAACAGGCAGTGATACGGCAAGCATCATAAAAAGCATGATATACGGACTAGAAGAAAAATATTCGGCAATAAAATCAGGGGGAATAAAAATGGCTATTGCCGCAGCTATAAGAAGCCCTTGAAACAGGGGAACCACTATATCAGAGGGTAGAGATAAAAATCCATACTTAAGTCCTGATTCCAGTTTCTCAATCATGGATTTTTTAGCATTGGGCACACCATCTGCATCAGGAAGATGATGATGCAGATCATCATCAAAGCTATTGATAACTATACCGCTAAAAATCCCAGAAACAAAAGCAGCCAAAGGCCTGAATAATGCAAATACAGGACCAAGCATTCCATACGTCAGGAAAATGCTGTCAATGCCTGTCTGAGGAGTAGATACAAGAAAAGATACGGTAGATCCTTTTGATGCGCCTGCTTCCCGAAGGGTAGCAGCGACAGGTATAACGCCACATGAACATAGAGGAATAGGTATCCCCAATACTGTGGACTTAAAAATAGATAAAAAGTTTTTTGAGCCTATATGTTTCAGAATTAAACGGCTATTTACAAACATGGAAATAAGTCCAGAAACAAACATTCCCATAAGAAGGAAAGGAGCCATATTCAGACAAAGAGACCACATCTCCGAAATAAAAAGACTTAGATAATCAACTACCAAATTCAATATGATACCATTTAAAGAAAGTTATTTTATTAATAATTACATAGTAATCTAAGAACCCAATAATAAACTTGATCACAAAATTCCACCCATCGGGTTATGAGCCTCACGCAGTTTCTTCTATTTTTAATTGGCTGGAGGTCGATTGGGCGTCGATTTAATCCACAAACAAAAAACCCCACGGATATGGGGCTTGATGGGATACTAGTTTTTTAACTTTTCTCCACTTGAAGAATCTTCCTTTTGCATTGTAGAACCTAAAGCTGCACCTAATGCTATACCTAATGCTATACCTAGTCCCACATTATCGATAACTGCTCCAAGGATTATTCCAAAGACTACTCCAAACGCAACTCCTAATGCTATTTTATTTTCTTCTAATGACTCTTTCAAATTTTATTTCTTTATCTATTAACACAAATTATTTTTATTGTTTTGGTCTTACTAAGATTGTGAATATGGGATGTTTTGCCGGTGCACTTAAAGCGTTCAGAACTTCGAACTGCATCTCAAATTTTCTTTTTTTATCAATGGTTCTTACATCAATTATTGCTTCACCATGGGGATGAATCATGACCAAATCTGTATTATTATAAAAATCATATGTACTTTGATTTCGAAGGATGTAGGGTGCGTCTGAGTTATTGGCCAGTACAACGTGTAC
>Ga0257107_1000985_pt1 | contig 10643 bp, 11 predicted proteins | sample LP_taG_2_FD_190178 | JGI IMG/M metagenome (GOLD analysis project Ga0257107, IMG submission 190178) | Marine microbial communities from Northeast Subartic Pacific Ocean, Canada - LP_J_2011_P26_500m | ecosystem: Environmental > Aquatic > Marine > Oceanic | place: Canada: Northeast Subartic Pacific...
TTGCTATCCTTAATGCTCAATATGCAGTTGACAATACTCAAACAACTAATATATCAGGCAATGATACAGATATTGCTACAATAAATACTAAGCTAGGTACAATCACAGCCGCTGCAATGGGAACAACTGCGGCAACGGTTGGTCCTGCTATTTTAGAATTACACGGTGAATTAACCACCGCTACTTCAAATATTGCTGCCGTCGGTGCTGCTTATGTAGCTGTTGCTGGTGATACAATGACTGGCACACTTGTTACTGCAAGCTCTGGATTAAGTGGTTCAACAGCGGGTGTAAGTGCTGCAACGCTATTAACATTTGGTACTGGTTCTAGTACAGCAATGCAAATTAACTCAAGCCAACGTATTGGTATTGGTACAAGTGCTCACGCATCGCATAAGGTAGATGTATCTGGTAGCTTGAATGCTACAACATTATCATATGGCGGAACAGATTTAAAATCAGTATTCCATGAACAAGGTGAGTCATTCCAAGATGCGGTAGGTGCAATGCTTGGTGGTACAGAAACTGGTGGAATATCAGTAACATACGATGATGCTAATAACCATATAGACTTCGCAATTGCAGATGATGGACATAATCACGTAGTTGGTAACATTGATAACTTCGCTGAAGAAGTTCAAGATGTTGTTGGCGCTATGGTTGGTTCTAATACTGAGTCAGGTATAACGGTTGTGTATCAAGATGGTGATGGAACTATTGACTTTGATGTTAACGATCCAACCATTACTTTGACAGGTGCGGTTACAGGTTCTGGTACAATAACAAACTTAGGTTCAGTGAGCATAACAACAACAGGTGCGCCATCGCTTAAACTAGATATTTATGATGTTGCTGGCAACCAGTTGTTCTAAATTGACAATAATATAAATAAAGGTATAGGGAAATGGCAGTATTAAGCAATTTAAGTATAGACCAAGGTGCAGACTATAGTGCTGACATCGTGGTAGAAGATGGTAATGGTAACGTTGCAAATTTAACTGGATATACTGTAGCGGGTCAAATGCGAAAAAGCTATGCCTCAAGTACCGCAACAAATTTTGGAGCTACTATAGCTAATGCCGGACAAGGATTACTTACAATAACTCTATCGAATTCGGTTACAAATGGATTGAAGGCCGGAAGATACTTATATGATGTGGAGATAACCAAGACTTCTACAAGTGAGAAGACTAGGGTTGTCGAAGGACAAGTTACGATTAACCCAGGAGTTACACAAACATAATGGCATTACAAGGAAAGATTACAGCAAATAGGGGATACCAATCCGCTGGAATCACAAAGAAAGTTATAATGGCAAGAAATGTAAGTGTCTCGGGGGTAACGTCGCAACTTGCAGCGTTAACAGACGTTGACGTATCTGCCAGATCAGATGGTTCAATTATACAATGGGATGGTTCTGCCGGAACATTTAAAGTTAAGCCGACTATGGAAGATACGAATAGTAATACAAAAATTAATGGAGGGTCATTTTAGTGGCGCTACAACTTAACAAATTAGAGGAGAAATAGGATGGCAGGAACAGTCATTGTAACTAAATATAGTTTAGCCACAGGCTCGCCGGCAACAGATGCGTTAGCGGTTGGTGAACAGGCTTACTCGTTTAGTTCAGATAAATTATTCATTGGCGAAACATCGGGTTCGGATGTAGTAGCACGAGTAATTGGTGGTCAAGTCTATACAGACATGTTGGACCACACTGCGGGTACGCTAACAGCGTCATCAGCAATTATAACAGACGCATCGAGTAAAATTAGTGCATTAAATGTTGACAACTTAACATTAGATGGTAATGCAATCACATCAACAAATACAAACGGTGATATTACAATCACACCACATGGTTCTGGTGCTGTTGTTGTCGATGGTTTATCACATCCAACATCGGATGGTTCAAATGGTCAGTTCTTAAAAACTGACGGTGCAGGTAACTTAACATTTGGTACGGTTGTAAGTACATTAAGTATTGCAGCCGATACAGGTTCAAATGATACTGTAAATACTGGTGAGACAATAACATTCACGGGTGGTAACGGTGTTGATACTGCGGTAACTGATAATGTAATTACAATTAGTACAGAAGAAGCAACATCAGCTAATCAGGGTGTTGCAACATTTAATACTGCTGACTTTGATGTAACATCAGGTGATGTAACGGTTAAAGCATTAGGTGTATCGAATGCACAACTTGCTGGTTCAATCGCAAATGCGAAACTATCAAACTCAACTGTTGCATACGGTGGTATTACATTAGCATTAGGTGCTTCGGATACGACTCCGGCATTTGACCTAACTGATGCAACTAGCTATCCAACATCATCACTAACTGGTACTATTACAAATGCTCAGTTAGCAGGTTCAATTGTTAACTCTAAATTAGTAAATGATGGTATAACAATTGGTTCTACTGACACATCTCTTGGTGATACAATTACAGCATTAGCTGGAATGACAGCAATCGCTGTTGACAATGTATCAATAGATGGTAATGCAATTTCAACAACTGACACAAACGGTAACCTATCACTTGCACCACATGGTACAGGAACAGTTACGGTTCCTTCAAGTTATGAAGGTCGTGCTGGATTTAGTTCTGATTCACTTACAAATAAAGCATATGTTGACTCTGTTGCAAACGGTTTAGATGTTAAAAAATCTTGTCGTGTTGCTACAACAGCCAACCTTGCTACAACATATAGCAATGGTGCAGGTACACTAACTGCAACTTCAAATGCTGCAATTTCTATCGATGGTGTAACTCTTGTTGCAGATGATAGAATTCTTGTTAAAGACCAAACAGCTGGTTTACAAAATGGTTTCTATAAAGTAACAACTGTTGGTGATGGTTCTACTGCATTTGTTATAACAAGAACACCAGACGCTGACGCAGCCTCTGAATTAACCTCAGGTGCATTTACATTTGCTGAAGAGGGTACTACAAACGGAGACAATGGTTATGTAATGAGCACAAACGGTGCCATCACACTTGGTACAACTGCAATTACATTTGACCAATTCTCAGGTGCTGGTCAAATTAGTGCTGGAAATGGTTTAACTAAGTCTGGTAATACAATCAATGTTGTTGGTACAGCAAACAGATTAAGTGTTGCTGCTGATGCAATTGATATTGATTCAAACTATGTTGGTCAAGCTACAATAACAACTTTAGGAACGTTGACTACTGGTGAATGGGCAGCAGATGATGTTGCTGTAACACATGGTGGTACAGGCGTAAGTTCACATACTGGAAATGGTTATTGGATATCAAACGCTGGTGGTACAGCTATTAGCTACATAACTGGTACACAATACCAGCATTTAGGATTTAGTTCAACTGGAGTTCCACAAGCAAGTGGAACAATTGATGGTGGAACATTTTAATTAACGTATATATATAAGAAAGAGAGGAAAATAATATGCCAAAACCTTTAAAGTGGAATGGAAGTGCAGGACTTAAGGAAATGTCCGCAGCCGAAATTGATGACAACGTCGATCTAATATTAGACCATTTCTCAGGAATGTCTAGTAATAATACTGGCCACCTTGCAATGAATGCTGAAGCAAGTTGGACAGCTATTGGTACATTCGCAGATACTAGACGTGACCAAGCACAGGGAACTCACCCAGCTAATACAACAGTCCATACAGACAACTATGTCTTTAGACAAAACTTAACTGACTTAACTCCTAGCCCAACAGCTAGGCCGTTCGCAGTTAAATATGATTCAGGTTCTTTTGATGGTATTATCGAAATGACAGATGCTGAATGCAGAGCTGACATTGTTGATAGGATCAATATTAAAATTGCTGCAGGTGGTGTAGGTTCATATGTATTACAACCAGCAGCTCCTGGCACAGGAACATGGACTAACGTTGGTACAGTTAATAACAAATTAGCTGTGGATTCAGTTGCTAATAGCACAATACTTTGGAAGAGAACAACTGGTTCGAATACAACTGCAACAAGACCTCTAAAATGGAATTCAAATCAAGTGAAAGAGATGTCTGATGCTGAGATTAATGACTTAGTAGAAATGTATCAAGAATCTATTGTTGATACAGGTATTGGTAAGTACACATTAGCTGCAGCCGCTCCTGGTACAGGAACATGGCAAACAGTAGGTTCGGCCTTTGTTGATACAAGAAAACAAAGAACAGACCAAAACTATTCAGGTGATTATACTGGTGCTTATACCGGTAACTATACTGGAGCTTATACAGGTTATTACTCAACATACTACTCAGGACGTCAAGTAGGTCCATATACTGGATATTACTCAGGCACATATACTGGATATTATTCAGGAACTTATACTGGTTCATATACTGGTGCAACAATTATGGCCGCAACAGACTCAGTATCTACAATGAAACTTTGGTTAAGGACAGCATAATATGGCAAAGCATAAAATAGTTTCATGTTATACCAAATCAGGTGCAGCATTTAATACAATAACAGAAGCAATGGAAACACATATGGCGGCTTCATCTGCTACTGAAACAACAATTGCTGAGTATGAATCATGGGTTGATGGACAAACTAACTTTACTGAAACAAAATCATTAACATCTAATGGTTCAGCTGTTGCCTCTGGTACTGCAGGTAATGGTTATGCATTAACTAGAACTTGGACACAAGCTAAGTTAGCAGCATTGGCAGCAACATGGACTTCTCTTGCTGAAGCTAAAGGTGAACCAACAACTATTGGTACTGGATGGACAGTAACCCATGCTGATACTGATCCTGCTAGTGGTAATCCATCACCTGCATGGGGTGGAGATGGAACAGATTCATTGCCAGGTGCAACACTTGGAGTAGAAGGCATTTAATAAGCGAGTATAAATAATTATATTATAACTGAAAGGAATATATCATGGCAACTGAGAATAAAAAAATCAATGATCCGTACTACGCGGATGCATCTTCCAATCTAATCGTATGCGACTTCTTATATGAAGATGGCACATCTACAACTGTGTCAATTGGAAATACTCCTAAGGGAGAAAAAGATAATCCGGATTGGAAACAAGTATTTAAAGAGTTTACTCACGAAGAAATTAAAGCAAATACTAAATTAAAAGAAGATTCATATCATGCTAACCAAGCTGGAAGACTGGCCAAAGAAAAAGCTGATCAAGATAAAGCAAAGAATGAAGCATTATTTGCAGCAAAGGTTGATGCCTTTGAAATCGCAGAGGTTAAAGCTTCTAAGAATAGAGTGGCAAAATCTAAAATTCGTAAAGCAAGTAATCTAGTAGAGATCTTTGCTTATAGTGCATCTATTATCTTAGAAGAAAATGCCAAACCAAAAGAAGAAGCAAAAGCCTAATGGGTTCATAATTGTAGCAAGTCAGTTTTACGAGTATTATGAGGCGGCTCATATGCTTATAGATTCACTGCTAGATTATATGCCAGAGGCAAACATTGCCCTATTCGCTCATGACCAATGGACCAAGAATGATTCACGCTGTGATGATCTTTATATGGTTGATGATTGTCCTAATCATGTTCGAGCCAAACTCTATTGCCTATCTAAAACCCCATTTGATAAAACTGTATACTTAGATGCTGATACTTATGTGCAGCATGAAGATGTATCTAAGATGTTTGACTTCGATTCCGATTTAGTATTCACTAATATAAGACCATACGCAGGTAAGATAGCTAAGTTTGTTGGAGGTGAAATGGTATTACATGGTGGCGTATTCGGTTATAAGTCAACGCCTAGAGTATTTCAATTCATGGATGATTGGTGGAATTATTATAATAAGCAAAGAACTAATGAATGGTGGCCAGAAGGGGTTCAACCAAAATCACGTTTAATTAGTTGGGATCAGTTAACTTTATGGTGGTTAACTGAAAATACCTATTCTGATTTAGATATAAGTATATACGAAGATGATGCAAGATGGAATTTTGTTTACATATATAAAGAAGATGAATGCAAAGGACCAATAGTAATATGGCATTATACATTACCATTAAAAGAACCGGCAGATGCGCGAAGTCTTAATTAAAAATAAAGAGATATTAAAAAGACTTGATGGGTTTATTGAAAGTATCAAGGCCCTTGACATGTCTATATTAAATATTAAAGAGCAAGGAGACAAGGATAAAATATATGCCACCTCCAAAGAATATCTACAACTCGTATTAAATAAAGCTGAGAATAAACAATTTAGAGGGCCACCTGAAATGATGTGGGGTGTAGACTTATGTAGTAATTATAAGTACGGTGGCGAATGGTTAATACTTGCAGAGGATGTAGGATTTAATTTTGCAAGAGAATTAGGTGCACAACAGAATGCATTGTTCATGTATTATCCTAAGGATGGTTATATAGGTTGGCATGATAATAGAGATGCTCCAGGATATACTATATTATTTAATTGGAGTGAGGGTGGAGATGCATTCTATAGATATCGTGATTGGAAAACTGGTAAGGTGCATACTATACATGACAGACCTGGTTGGACCTGTAAGACTGGTTGGTATGGACCAGGTAAAGAGTCAACATTCCATTGCGCTATGACTAATGAACCAAGATGGAGTATAGCATTCTATGCACGTAATGAGACGATGAGAGATCTAATCATTGATGAAATAGAAAATGACTAAAACAAAACTCATAAAATTTATAAAAGACAACAAACATAAATTTGTATTCTTTAATTATAGAGGTGGAATGGGTGGTGAAACCATTTGTAATCATCTAACACTAACAAATGATTACTTCTATAATGAAACTTTTAAGCAAGATATCATAGATAATAAGTCACACATATTCAGTGCCGAGCTAGATGATGGAGGTTCTAAGCCTGTAACAGATGCTTATGATACCGCAAATAGATCTAGGTTTAGAGATTGGATGTTCGGAGATTGGTTTATGCTACATTCATTATACGATAATTATAATTCTAATAATAATAACCTATGGGATGGTGAAAATATATTTCCACAGTATGATGATGTACATGGTGATAATGAATTTTATGATAAACTATATGAGATATCAGATTCAATAGAACATAGAAATTCAAATCTAGGTGATATCAATTGTATTTTTGGTTGGGACAATAGAATTAATGATGGTAAATGGGACCATGAATGGAAAGATGTAGATCATGAATGCGATGAGGTATTAGAAAGATTTGCTGCACAAGATAAACCTTACTTGATTCGAACACATGGTATAACCCCTTTTATGAAATTTTTAGGTGGTGCAAAGTTTATTGATATTGTTTGTAATGAATGGGAAAGGTATTGTACAAGTTTATCCGAAGCAAAAGTATTTGTTAATCCTATTAAAGGCAAAGAAGAAATAGCCGCTATGGTTAAACAGGTAATACATTGTTGGTCAATTGGACTCGAAGCAATTGGTGTAGATAATAAGAATCAACCAGTGGGTGGAGTGTCACCTATTATAACACATAGCGAGATGGAAGCAGAACTTAAAGAAAAATTTGTTTTAGATTATATAGGTGATGCGGAAGAGATATGTCTTAAGACAATAGGTGTTATAATAGATCCTGAAAAATATGAATTAAATTTAAATACTTTTAAAGATGCAACTGAATTAAATAAATTTGTTCATGCGTTACAAATGTTTAGATCATATCCAAAGATGCTACCTTTTTTTATGAGAGATGAACTTACAAAATGGGATATGGGTGGACCATGGGGAACAAAGATTGAAGAGCCAAATCATAAAGGTGCATGGTGGCAAACAATATATAAGCATGAGCGATGGTGGTATGACATAATTAACCCACAATTATATAATATGCAAGATATGTTTGATGGTGATTGGGTAGAAGAACAATTCGGAATGGATCCAAAACCTATAAGAGAAATGATGGCTAAATGGCATGAAGGCAATTGTAAGTTCTTAGACGATATGCATATTACTAATTATCTTCCTAAGGCACCTTCAAAAGAAGCACAAGATATATACCATACACATCGAATAACGCCGTCATGAATATAGTAACAGTTAAATGGGGTGACAAATATTCTGTTGATGATGTCAATAAATTGTATTATAGTTGCGTAGCTACTACTCATGAGAATGATATTCATTTTTATTGTTATACAGATGATTCTATTGGGTTAAATCCTCATATAAATTGGTTACCTCTTATTGATATGGATCTAGATGGGGTATGGAATAAGTTATCATTGTTTAAGCCGGGTATGTTACCAGAAGGTAAGTGGTTATATTTAGACTTAGATGTAATTATACAAGGTAGATTAGATGAGATCTATATGCAAAATCAGTTTACAATGGTTAAATGCTATTGGAAACCTATAGAAGTTCTTCGCCCTGATTGGGTATTTGAAGGCAGAACTATAAGAGATCATGATATAAACTCTTCTGTTATGTTGTTTCATAATGATGAGAACCATCATATATGGGAACACTTTTGGGAATCACCTGATGATTATATGATGGCTTATCCAGGAATAGATGGGTTTATATATTGTGAAGGCTTTGCCCCTAACAATTATTGGAAACAAGGTAGGATATATTCAAAGTACTATGGAATTAAAGAAGAGTCATGGTATAATCCACCTGATGAGCCTTATTATTTAGAAACAGCTGCAATCTGTTTACTTAACGGACCCCTTAAGATATAAATAAAGCTATAAGGATTGAATATTCAATTATTATAAATAAAGACAACGGTGGTTATATAATCATCACAATAAAATTAGAGCATAGATATGGCTGGTACTGTAGTAAAAATCAAGCAGTCCTCTGTTGCAGGTAAAGTACCTTCAGCGAGTGACTTACAACAAGGCGAATTAGCACTTAACACGGCTGATGTCAAGCTATACTCAAAGAACGGATCAGGAGAAGTCATTACGTTAGCGGCGGGGGCTAGTACGTTTACTCAAACATTTGATATGGGTAACGTTGCTGGAGATGTAATATTAGACGGCGGTGATTATAATGATTCAATTTATGTAACACAGGGTTCATATGACGGCGGGGGAGCATAAGATATGGCAACAATATTTAAGATAAGAAGAGATACGGCGGCCAATTGGGCGTCTGGCAATCCTACCCTAGCAGCGGGAGAAATGGGTCTTGACCAAACAAATAACTTCATCAAAATGGGTGATGGCTCAACTGCTTGGAATTCGTTAGCCCAATTCACACAAAACATTGAGAACGTAGAGGATTTAGTAGGTGCAATGGTCGCCTCAAATACTGAAACCTTTATTACAGTAACCTACGATGACTCAGATGGAACACTAGATTTTGTTGTTCCAGTATTAGATGAAGACAGCTTATCAACAGATTCCGCAACACATTTAGCTACACAACAAAGTATTAAAGCATACGTGGATGCACAAACCCACTTAAGCTTACTTGACGAAGACAATATGGCATCTAACAGTGCTACGCAAGCCGCTTCTCAACAATCAATCAAAGCTTATGTGGATGCACAAGTAGATACAGAAGATACCCTTGCTGAATTAGATGATGTTACTCTTACAACTCCAGCAGATGGTTCCCTATTACTTTATGATACTGGCAACTCAGTTTGGATTGACAATATCATGTCAGGTGATGCTACTCTATCAGACACTGGTGCTATAACACTTGCAACAGTTAATTCAAATACTGGTGCAATTGGTTCATCAACAGCTATTCCAATTATTACAACTAACGCCAAGGGTTTAGTTACAGCAGTAAGTACGGCAAGTATTACAACATCATTAACGGTTGGAGCTGATTCAGGTTCTAATGATGCAGTAGCTCTAGCGAGTGATGTATTAGATTTCACTGGTGGTACAGGTATAGACACTACAGTTTCTGATAATGATATCTCAATTGCTATCGACGCTACTGTTGCTACATTAGCTGGTTCACAAACATTAACAAATAAAACATTAACTAGTCCAGTTCTAAATACGGGTGTTAGTGGTACTGCGGTTAAAGATGAAGATAATATGGCGAGTGATTCTGCCACTCATCTTGCTACTCAACAATCTATTAAAGCATATGTTGATAGCGTAGCGGATGCTCAAGATAATACAGATGAAATAACAGAAGGTTCAACTAACTTATATTTCACTAACGCAAGAGCTAGAGCTGCGGTATCTGTTACAGATGCGGGTGGCGATGGTTCATTAGCATATAACTCTTCAACAGGTGTTATCACATATACAGGCCCAAGTGCTGCAGAAGCCAGAGCACATATTAGTGTTACTGATGCTGGTGGTGATGGTTCAGCTGCATACAATAGTTCAACTGGTGTTATAACTTATACTGGTCCAAGTGCCGCAGAGGTTAGAGCTCATATAAGTGCTGGTACTGGCGTTGCAATTTCAAATGGTGCAATATCTATTGGACAAGCAGTAGCCACAAGTTCTGATGTTCAATTTGCTGACTTAGTATTAAGTGGTGACTTAACAGTTAATGGTACTACTACAACAGTTGCCTCAACTAACACTACACATACTGATGCATTAATTGAATATGCTACTGGTACCACAGGTACACCGGCTAATGATGCTGGTATTGTTATTGAACGTGGTGACCAGAATAATGCATTCATCGGTTATGATGAGAGTGCAGACGAATTTACTATGGGTACAGGTACATTTACAGGTG
>Ga0257107_1000990_pt1 | contig 10623 bp, 7 predicted proteins | sample LP_taG_2_FD_190178 | JGI IMG/M metagenome (GOLD analysis project Ga0257107, IMG submission 190178) | Marine microbial communities from Northeast Subartic Pacific Ocean, Canada - LP_J_2011_P26_500m | ecosystem: Environmental > Aquatic > Marine > Oceanic | place: Canada: Northeast Subartic Pacific...
TGGAATAAAAGGAGCAGATCCGCCTTAATACTGTCTCGCATCTTCTCAACCTCTCAATGAGAGTAAAGCATCTCCCGTTTGCACCGTAGTTCCCTCTTTTACATATACAGCTTGGACGACTCCAGCTTGTGGAGATTTAACTTCGGATTCCATTTTCATAGCTTCCATCACCAACAGCGTTTGCTCTTTAGCAATGGTATCGCCAACTTCCACTTCCAGTCGCACGATATTTCCTGGCGTGGGTGCTGGGATATCGATTCCGGAAGTTTGAGTAGCGATCGGAACAGAGACCGGTGTTTTCTCAGAATTATCCGCCGCCACCGTTCCACCGGCATTGACTTGAACCTGATAGGCTCGGCCGTCGACGGTGATGGTGTAATCTCTTGGACCGGAAACAGAAGTTACTCCTGATTTTACAGAAATAGGTGCTTCTTTTTCTGCTCCATCTGTTTTTTTCCGGATTGAACTTTTTGCTTTTCCCAACAGAAAATCAATGCCTTTGGCCTCACAACTGGAAGCAATAAAAAGATTTTCTTCGGTTTCAGGGAGATTGTTTTTTTTGAGGGCCTCGGCTGCTTTTGGCATTCCCGGTTCCAGCACATCGAGCGGATCGTCTTTGAAAATTGGTTTGCCGAGTTGCTCTGAAGCCAGCCTGATAATTTCCGGATCAGGCTCTACTGGTGTGCTGCCGAAATATCCCAGTACCATATTACCGTATCCCGGATTTATTTTTTCCCATTTGCCAAGTGTCACATTTAGATATGCCTGTTGAAAATAAAACTGTGAAACTGGAGTGACAGACGTTCCAAACCCACCGAGCCGAACAACTTCAGACATTTCCTTAATAACTTGTGGAAAAAGGTGCAAAGTCCCCGTATCGCGCATCATCATAGTGTTAGACGTCAATGCGCCCCCAGGCATCGGAGAAAACGGAATCAACGGTGAAACCATTCGTGATTCCGGAGGGAAAAAATAATCCTCAAAACTTTCTGCGAACACTTCTTCAGACTTAATGATTTTGTCTGGATCAATGTCCAGAGTATAATTGGTCTCTTTGAGAGCGTGCCACATGGTTAGTATATCCGGCTGTCCAGTACCACCACTCACCGGGCTCATCGACAGATCAATCCTGTCGATTCCACCCTCTATTGCACCCATGTATTGACTGACAGCGGCCCCTGCGGTATCGTGCGTATGCATGTGTAGAATAGTTCCCTCAGGCACCATTTTTCGAGCGCCTTTGATAGTTTCGTGAACTTTACGTGGATTGGCAGTACCACTTGCATCTTTGAAACAAATCGAGTCAAAAGGCACGTCTGAATCCAGAATATTACGTAAGGTTTTCAAGTAATATTCGGTATCATGTGCACCTTCACATCCCGGAGGCAAATCCATCATGGCAATCACAATCTGGTGGTGTAAACCGTGATTAGAGATACACTCTCCGGAATACTTTAGATTACGTAAATCATTCAATGCGTCAAAGTTCCTGATTGTTGTGATGCCATGTTTCTTAAACATTTTTGCATGTAAATCAATCATGTCCCGCGGCTGCTGAGAGAGTGCCACCACGTTGATTCCGCGTGCAAGTGTTTGTAGATTTGCTTCTGGCCCAACCGTTTTGCGAAACGCATCCATCATATCAAACGCCGATTCGTTACAATAAAAAAACAAACTTTGGAAACGTGCTCCCCCGCCAGCTTCAAAATAGGTTGTTCCGGCATCAACCGCTGCTTCCAGGGGGGCCAGAAAATCTTTGGTAGCAACCCGCGAACCAAAGACTGATTGAAACCCATCCCGAAAGGATGTGTCCATAAATTCAATACGTTTCCTGGCCATGATGTTTTTCTTTTTAGAGACAGTTAAAAGCTAAAGCAAATTACTTAAGTTTTAGTGGAATTGTTATCGGATTCGAATGTTGAAATTGCTGCAGCAAATACTTCTATTGGTACAGCAGATGTTGTATCAGTTTCAGGGGAATTTGTGCTGGATTTGCGCTGTGACTTAAGTCCTTGCTGTTGGAGCAGAGTGTAATTCCGTGTCAGGTGTTTTACCCATTCAATGCACGCAATCATCAACAGCAGGAAAAGCATGACTGTTGCCATGCCTATGCCCATCAACTTGAGACCTTCCCACAACATATGTCACAATGGTTAAGAATTAATTTAAGATTCAATTTGTAATTGCCACAAATCAAGATTGAAATATTTTCGATTGACTAAATCGAGCATCTTATAATATACCAATTGCAGTGGCAAAATCAAGGAAGCTATGTATTTAAATCAAGAGGAAATTGAAAAATTTGAACAGGATGGCTTTTTGGTGCTGAAGGACTTTGTTTCACAGGATGCATGTGAATCCTTGAGTAATCAAGCAACTGAAATTGTAAAGGCTTTCGATCCTGCAGAATCGGTTTCGATCTTTACCACAAATAAGCAAACCAGACATTCAGACCGTTATTTTCTGGAATCCGGAGATAAAATCCGCTGTTTTTTTGAGGAGGAAGCCTTTGCTGAAAATGGCGAGTTGCGTCAGTCAAAATCCAAGTCGATCAACAAAATCGGACATGCCATGCATGATCTGGATCCGGTTTTTGAGCAATTTTCAAGAACCCCGGAACTGGCCCAAATTTCAAAAGATATTGGATTTAAAGATCCAAGGATTTTGCAATCCATGTTCATTTTCAAGCAGCCGCATATTGGCGGGGAAGTGGTCTGTCATCAGGATGCAACTTTTCTTCACACTGAACCGCTGAGCGTGAAGGGTTTTTGGTTTGCGTTGGAAGACGCCACTCAGGAAAATGGATGTATGTGGGCTATTCCGGGCGGACACAAGAGTCCGGTCAAATCTCGTTTTTTCCGTAGTGAAAACGGGGAAGGAACCGAAATGGAAGTCTTCAATGATTCACCCTGGGAAACATCCAAACTGGTGCCCCTGGAAGCGAAAGCCGGAACGATGGTGGTGCTTCACGGGCTACTTCCACACATGAGTTACGCCAACCGTTCCGCAAACACCAGACATGCTTACACCATGCACCTCATTGAAGGTACCGCAGATTATCCGGAGTGGAACTGGCTGCAGCGTTCACCGGAAATGCCGTTGCGGGGATTTTAAAAAAGATATCTAAATCTGAAGCGTTACTACTTGTCCGCATTGACACTCTGTAACGATCTTTTGCTTTTGTGGATTTTTTTCGGTTACATCATTCTTGGAACTAACCTTTAACCATTTGCGGCTGATTCTTTTTTTGGTGCCGTAATTAAGGCGTAGTCTTCAGGCTGGCGATGAAGATCAAAATTGAAAATGTTTTCCTGTATCTCTTTACAGCGATCCAAGTCACATTCAGCAATAATCACCTCATCTGCCAGGGTTTTACACTCAGCAACAATTTCACCAGTTGGTGCAATGATACAAGTGCCTCCAATCAGGTCGCAGTTTTCTTCCCTTCCGGCTTTTGCAACACCAACAATCCAGGTCCCATTTTGATATGCGGCCGCTTGTAAAACCAAGTGGTTGTGAAAATCCTGAAGATGATCATGCTCGGGTGCCAGTGGATAATGTGCCGGTGTGTTATACCCCAGCGCTACAAGTTCAACCCCTTGAAGTCCCATGACCCGAAAAGTCTCTGGCCAACGGCGGTCATTACAAATACACATGCCAATTTTGCCGCCAAACACCTGATGAACTTGAAAACCTAAATTACCCTTTTCAAAATATCGTTTCTCCAGATGTTGAAAAGCGCGCCATGGCTCGTTTTCCGTGTGTCCCGGTAAGTGTATCTTCCGATATTTAGCTGCTATCCGGCCCTGCTGATCAACAATAATTGCCGTATTGAAATGCCGAGTGACTCTTTTTTCCACAACAAGTTCCGCAAAACCGAAATTAAAGCCGATTTTTAGTTTCCGTGCTTCAGCAAACAAAGGCTCTGTATCCTTGTTTGGCATTTCGGTTTCGAAGTATTTGTCAATTTCGGATTGATCCTCGGTGTACCAACGCGGGAAAAAAGTCGTGAGTGCCAGCTCCGGAAAGATAACCAGCTCCGCACCTTGTGCTTTGGCATTTTGCAACAGGGCTATCATGCGTCCGACAGCTGAGGAGCGAGGTTCATCTAAAGCAATTGGACCAAGTTGCGCAGCAGCTACTTTTAAGATTCTTGACATCCAGTAATTTTTGTTTATGCGGATTTTTGCAACAAAATTTGCAACAACACATCGGCTCCGGCTTGAAGGTGCCTGGGTTCCGTAAATTCGGCTACGTTATGACTAATGCCTTTTCGACTTGGCACGAAGATCATGGCTGTTGGACAATTTGGCGCAAACATTTGTGCATCATGCCCTGCCCCAGACGGCATCGATTTTACCCGGTTACCAAGTGTCGATGCAATATTAGAAACTAATGAAACCATTTCTTTATCAAAAGAAACCGGTTCAAACCTGGCGAGAGTTCGACTTGAACATGTAACCCCTTCTGCTTTACAAATCTGTTCAATAAAGGACGTCATTGTATGTTCTGCTTGTTGTAATTTTTGTTCGTCTGTATTACGCAAATCAACGGTAATTAGTGCTTCCTTGGCAATCACATTTATCAAGCCGGGATTCAGCTTTGTCACCCCAACAGTTCCTATTTGATTTCCTCCCATTTCATTGGCAAGGCGGCGTGCCTCCACCGAAATAGCCGCCGCCACATATCCTGCATCATGTCGCAGTCGAATCGGTGTTGTCCCCGCATGATTTGCTGTACCAATTATCCTATATTCGTTCCACGAAATACCCTGAACACCTTCAACAGCCCCGATTTCATAGTCTTCCAACTCCAGAATTGGACCTTGTTCAATATGCAGTTCAACAAAACTATCTGCACGAAAATCACCTGTTGATGTATCACCGGCATAACCAATTTTTTCAAGCTCATCACCAACTCGTGCTCCATCCATGTCAACAACATCCAGCATATCTTTAATATCAAAAGCCCCCTGATGAACTCCGCTTCCCATCATATCCGGAGCAAAACGGGATCCTTCTTCGTTTGTAAAAAAACCTACCCCAATTGGTTTTCGTGTTGTAATTTCTGCTTCATTCAAGGCCGCGATTACTTCCAAACCAGCCAGAACCCCAAGGTTACCATCATAACGTCCTCCGCTCGCTACCGTATCAATATGTGATCCGGTCATTACCGGCTTCCCGGATTCCAGACCTGCCCTTATACCGATAACGTTCCCTAATTGATCGATTGTGACGTCCAGCCCGAGCTTACGCATCCATCCAACAACAAGATCACGGCCTCGGCGGTCTTCATCGCTGAGCGCCATTCTGCATACGCCGCCGCCATCTATTGCACCAATTTCAGCCAGCTCTTCAATGCTTTTGACAAGACGGTCTATATTTATACGAAGATTAGATAATGTCATTTTAATGACTCATTATTTTACATCCGGAAGGCGTGGCCAAACTTGCAACCACACCCACATTTATTAATTATTGTATGGAATAATAAAAGACTTTTATTTTTTAGTCATTTGACCTGTTTCAATGGCAACTCATATTGACGTTCGCCGTTGAATTGAAAAAAAGCGTTTGCTACTGCAGAAGCAGTTGGTACAAGGCCAATTTCGCCAACACCCTTTGCGCCACAGGGACCGAATTCATCCGGTTCCTCTATGCCGATAACCACGATATTAGGAGTGGCGGCCGCACGAATCATCCCAAGTTTTCCAAGCTTTGTGTGTACAGGGCGGCCTTCTTCCATATCAAATTTTTCAGAAAGCGCATATCCCAATCCCATGTGAACAGAACCTTCGAGCTGTCCTTCAAATAAAATTGGATTGACAATCCTGCCGGCATCATGTGCTGCAAAAACGTTTTCCACTTTTCCGGAGTCATCCAGTGTTACAACTTGCGTAGCATAACTGTAAGAATAATGCGTTTGTGGTTCATCTGCATCTGCCTCAATCGCCGTTGTCCAGTCACAGATCCATTCACCGACGTATTCACGACCCACCAATTCTTGCAGTGAGTGTGTTTCCAAATCAGCTTTCAATTTCTTACCAGCATCCAAAACGCTGTTTCCGATGAGAGAGGTACCACGTGAAGCGGTTGTCATTCCACAGGGGGCGTCTTTTGAAGTATCTACCTTGACTGAAATGAAATTTGGATTGACGCCGGTTGCTTCACATAAAAACTGAACTGCCATCGTAAAAACTCCCTGTCCCATTTCCGTCCAGCCGTGGTGGATCGTAATTTCAGTTGGTGAATCAATCACCACTTTGACTTTGCTCCCATCCTGGACTCCGTTGCCGATTCCGGTATTTTTCATACCACAAGCAATTCCGGCGAATTTAGCGTTTTGAAACTGTTCTTTCACTGCAATTAATGTTTTTTGAATACCGATTCCGGAAGTTATTTTTTGTCCGGTTGATGTCCGGTCACCAGGCTGAAGGGCATTGTCGTATCGTATTTGCCAGCGGTCAAACCCGCCTTGTACGCACAGTTCATCAATACAGCTTTCAATTGCAAAATTGATTTGGTTTACACCAAATCCACGCATAGCTCCGCATGGAATATTATTGGTGTAAACAGATCGGCTCCTGAGCTTTACAATTGGAATTGAGTAAGCGCTGGTTGCGTGCCCTGCCGCCCGCTCAAGTACTTTCATACCAACGGACGCATAAGCTCCGGTGTCTCCGATGATGTCTGCTTCAACAAAAGTCAACTTGCCGTTTTCGTCACAGCCAAGTGACATTTCCATAATCATTGGATGCCGCTTTGGATGCATACAAAGTGATTCCGGGCGAGTCAGGGCGACTCTTACCGGGACTTGTAACAAATGGGAATACAAAGCTGCGTGACCTTGCACCGAGATGTCCTCCTTGCCGCCAAACCCGCCTCCATTCGGCATCAAAACGACGACAACCTTTTCTGATGGTAGTCCCAATATTTTACTGATGCTGTTCCGGTCCTCATAGACACCCTGACTTTGAGAAAAAACCTCAACACCGCCATCCAATGGTTTTGCTAAACAGCACTCGATTTCCAAAAAAGCATGTTCGATGCGTTGTGTTTTGTATGTTCCTTTTGTGACAAAAGTACTTTCTTTTTCTGCCTTCTTGGAATCACCTCGCTCAATCTCTGTATTTGACAACAGGTTCCCGCTTTCATGTATTTTTGGACTTTCAGCTGATAATGCTGCAAACGGATCGGTAACCGGAGCTAAAACCTTATATTCAACCTCTATCAGAGCAACAGCCTCGCGGGCAATCTGTTCGGTTTCCGCTACCACCCCTGCCAGCACATCCCCCACGTAGCGGGTTGTTTCTCCACGTTTCACCATCAGCGGCCAGTCAGGAACAATCAAACCGGTGTGGCGCTCACCCGGAATATCTTCGGCAGTAAATACTCGCAATACTCCATCCAATTTTTCTGCAACGGAAGTGTTGATTTTCATAACCTTTGCTCTGGGATGGTCACTGAATTTCAAGGCACCGTGTACCATACCTTCAAATTTCAGATCTGCAACATAAGGTGCTTCTCCTGTTGCCAACCTGAGAGAATCATATTTTGGCAGGCTTTCACCGACTTTACCGCTGCTTTGCGGCAGCTCAATTTTGGTATTATTCCGCAGAGCCTCTGCCGCAGATAGACAGGATTTGGTTACTTTTTTATAGCCGGTACAGCGGCAAAGATTACTGTTCAGGGCCTTGTTGATTTCTTTCTCTGTCACAAATCCCTGATTCAACAAGGGCCAGACTTTCATGATGATTCCCGGTGTGCAGAATCCGCACTGCAGCCCGCCTTCTATGGCAAAAGCATTGACCACAGTTTCTTTTTTTCCCGGATCCAGTCCCTCCATCGTGATGACTTCTTTTCCTGCAATACGTCTCATCGGTGCAATACAGGCTTTCAGTACATTCCCGTCCAGTAAGACAGAACAGCATCCACAAACTCCTTCCGGAGCACAACCGTCTTTGGGTGAGATGATATCCTCAACATCACGTAAATATGTCATCAAAGACAATTCTGGATCACCTTCGTAATTAATGGTGGTACCGTTAAGTTTGAATTCCATGGTCTGCTCTTTTAGTTTTATTTTTTCCATTTAAATTAAGTGGCACTAACATAAGAACCACTTCCAGTGGTAGAAATTGCGCTTCTCATCATTTGCATTATCTCATAATTTAAGAAACTTACACTACTTTTTGCCTCACCGGAAATGGTGTTTTCAAGATCGTTTTTGGAAAATTGAATGTCAAAATCCGGTCCGGAATAATTAACAGTATTTCCAGTTTCAGAAACACGATATTCTTTGCCGTCAAAACGGGCAAATACCATAGGGGCGAAGCGCTCTGTGCTCCCATCCTCAATATAAAATCCATCATGATTTGTAAATGATTGAAAAGACTCCAAGCTCCCAAAAAATCGGGGCTTAAGTACAAACGGTCCCCCGTCTTCTGGGCAGAAAATATCGCAGTTTCCACACTCATTGCAAAAATCTGCAAAGTTCGCAATTTGATATTTTTTCTCTAATTTTAAGGTTTTCCTGCCAGTAACCGCCCATCCGGAATTATTAGTTCCGAATTCGAGAATTTCTGTTTGACCCGGTGGAATTTTCAGTGCAAAATTAGCATCGTTCGGACAAACAGGAATGCACTTATCGCAGGTGAGGCAGTCGAATAATTCAAGCATGGTACCGACTTTACGGGGCGGTTTTGAGTTTTGCTCTATTCCATAACGTGCGTTAGTAGTCACTTCGTCAACGTATGTTTTTGTGTTCAAGAGCTTGGTTTCGGAAAGCCATTTTTCAAAAGTTTCATTCGCCACCGGAGCTTCCGATCCGGCAACTTTCCTGAGTTTACCGCCGTTTAAAAGTGTTTTTCGACAAGCATCCCCCAGTGGAACATCCGGACCGGAAACATTTCCAACTCCCAAACCAATATTTTCCAGCGCTTGTTCAGCGTTTCCGTAAGCTTTGAGAATGTAACTTTCAATGTCGCTAACACCCAGATTGTCCATGCGCGAATTCAGCTCTTTGTAATAAGCACTGCTTCTGCTGTAGCCGCCAACTTTAAGCAAATCACTGCAAACAGTGATTGGTGTCAATCCTAAAGCAACGGTATCTGCAAAGTTGGTTTTGTCGATTCCGGCAGAAAAGGAAATAGGAAACTGGTCGCCAAAAATTTCTCTGAACTGCTTAACCAAATTGATGCCTAAAACGTGTAAAGGCGTTCCGGAAAGGTACATTACTTTTTCTGTGTCCGGGAAGAAATTCCGGTGGTTTTCCACAATCAACGTGTTATTGAATTTGACTCCAAAACCCAATCCGAGCGTTTTTGCCGTTAAACCCAGGCGCTCAACAAAACCCTGTGCCTGTTCCCAGGTTGCATCATTTTCAAAGGCTTCATCCGGAACATGGACATCGGCGTAACCCATGATTCCATTTAATAAATGACGCACCTGATCTTTTCCTAACAGAGTTGGATTGAGTTTAATGATACAATTCAATCCATGTTCCCGAAAAAGATAATCAATTATTTTTTCAATTTCTTCCGGAGGACATCCGTGAAAAGTACTTAAAGTCAGTGTGTCGGAAAGTTTCGTCTGGAAATCCAGGTTCCGGAATTGACGATACTGTTCCGGAATTTGTTTTCGGTAATGCTCCACGACTTCGGAAGCATCCAGCATACCCTCAATAAAACGGCGCACTTTGTCAGATTGAATACCCTTCAAATCATAACCGACACTCATGTCATACAGCACGTCGCCGAAATTTTCCGCCAAATCCAGCTTTCCGGATGCCCGCAATATCTCAATCAACATTGCGCCTTTGACATATTCGTGTAGCGACTGCTCAACCCGCAACTCCTGCGACCATTCCACATTGTAACCGACCGTTTGCATATCAATGCAAGGACGCGGAATTTCCAACTCATCCAAGATTTGCACTGTTTTGAGTTCCATAATTCTTGAGCCACCAAGCCAAGACAAGACTAAATTTTGTGCCATTTGCGTTTGCGGACCGGAAGCCGGGCCGAGTGGCGAAGAGCTATTTTTTCCGTGAAATTTAACGGAATAATCTCGTCCGGATTGTCCGATAAAAAATTTCTTTTGCGGATAATCGAAAATTGATTTTTCTGTTTCCAATTCGGTGAACATCCGAGTTACGAGTGCGCCGAATGGATGTGGGATGAGTTCTGCCATAAAAAAGTTTCAAAGTTTCAAAGTTTCAGAGTGGTGGCCATGTGCCTCCATGCCGGGGTTAATATTTTCATGAAAAATGTGCCCATAGTTTTTTCGCTTGCGTAACGGCATTGGCCTTGATTTCTTGTTCCGAAAAATTTTGCAATTGATAATCACGAATCCGGAATTCGCCTCGTGTCATCACATCACACGGCAAACCGCTCAAACCAAAAAATACATGCCCGAAAATGGTTGCATCAGAAATCGGCGTTCTTGGAGCATAATCAAAAATCGCCAAATCTGCTTGATATCCCGGTAAAATGTAACCCAGTTTTTTCCCAAATAATTTGGAGGCTATTTTTGGATTATTTTCAAATAAAAGCTGCAGATAATTTACACTATCTTCTCCACCACCTAAATGTGAACTGCGTATCAACATGCCTTCTTTTCCTTC
>Ga0257107_1000994_pt1 | contig 10599 bp, 10 predicted proteins | sample LP_taG_2_FD_190178 | JGI IMG/M metagenome (GOLD analysis project Ga0257107, IMG submission 190178) | Marine microbial communities from Northeast Subartic Pacific Ocean, Canada - LP_J_2011_P26_500m | ecosystem: Environmental > Aquatic > Marine > Oceanic | place: Canada: Northeast Subartic Pacific...
TATTTTTTCATATGGAGGATCTGCAAATATAATATCGTATTGATATTTCTGTTTCAAAAACATATCCCATTTACTACAAAATACATTTGATTGTACCTCATTACCTAATTTATAACTATTTGCTTTTATTAACTCAACTACCTTTCTATTATTATCAACAAATGTAAGTTTCGCTGCTCCTCTACTAGCTGCTTCAAAACCTAATATTCCACTTCCAGCAAAAATATCTAGCACAGACAATTCGTGAAGGTTGCCCAATATGTCAAAAATACTTTTTCTTACTTTGGATGATGTAGGACGATAGGATAATCTTTTATTCGTTTTTATCTCTAATCCTTTATACCGACCTGATAGAATATTCATTGCAATTCAGTATTCTCTACAGTCTCAATAGTCTTTGGTTTCAATATTGGGTGTATAATAGATAAATACAAAGTTCCTTTTGATTGTTGTGTCTCAGGATCATATTTATACACAATTTTTCTAAATAAAAGATTATTAGCAATATTTGTAATATCATTAATTATCTTTCTTACTGTTTCTTCATTAGAATTTAGGCCAATGATAATAGGCGTCTGTATGCGGTTCCCTATCTTTCTATCATCCTTATGAACCATGCTTGATATGTTATATTCAGATTTTAATATACTTAAAATTGCAGAAACTGGTAGCGCTACCGACTGATTGGAGTTGTGAAAATCTTTGTATTTCATTTCAATACCAGTATAATATTTATACCCACCGCAACAATCTATTCGGTCCCTCCTTGTTTCAATAATCGCACCTAACTTCATTGCTCTACCTTTTGGTATGTTCTCACCTATAAACTCGAAGTTGAGTATATTTTCAAGAGTTGATGCATAAATAAGTTTACTAGGTCCTATTATTGAAAATACATTCTTCAAACCTTCCTTCATTGCCTTAGACTGTAAGTATATTATTTCATCTTTAGATAGGGTGTTACCAAACGGAAGTTGATCTTTAACAATAGATAATGGGTTATTATTCTTTGGATAATTTTGCTTTATATCACTTATAGCATTTATATATTCATATTCCAGTTTTGGAATTTTATTTTGCTTCATTTCTTTAAGATATATTGTCAAAGCAAATGACCCTATTAATAAAAAAGCGCTAATAAATGAAATTACATCATCTATAGACCATCTTAATTTTATACTAGTTTTTATCAACGATATTAAATTATTAAAAATATTGGCAATTATAATAAACGGTTTTATTAGAATTCGTATTAAACCTATAAATGGATTTTTCCATTTTCGTTTCACATTTTTGCTTTCTTTTAAAATTTTCTTCTTATGATAGTCTTTATTTTTTACTTCCAAATCAGATAATTCATTATTTTCATAATTATTATTTATAAAACTATCTTCATGAAAAGCTCGATCATTAACTAAAAGAGGATTATTATACATGTTGATACCTTGATGAATATTTGGATGCATAATCATTGTAGATAAGATAATTTGATGTTCAATGGTTAAACTAGTACCATCAATTTTGGCATTATCTAAAGATAACTCTGAAAAATGTTCATGTTTTTTCAGATCAAATCGTTCCCAATGCTTCTTTCTAACATCAGTAAGTTCATTGAGCAATAATGCCCATGGCGGTTTATTTTTCATTGTAAATTTTTGAGATAGTAATTTTTCCAAAGAATGTTTATCTCCAAATGAATCAATACATTTTAAACCGCCTTTTCCAAAACGAACTCTTCCACCGTTAATAGTATCTAATCCAAAATAAAAGATATTATAATAATCATTAAATAATTCTATTGTAAATAAAGGTAAGTTTCCTAATGCGTATAAAATCATAGACTTACTACCCATCCAAATAGGAGAGCATGAATATGAATCACAAATCCTTTGGGTAGCTTTTATTAAATAATCATGTATATAAACAATATGACCTAGCCGTCTATCATCATATAATTCTATAAATGCCTGAAATTTGCCAACTGTTGGTCCAAACCTTTTATCCTTCTTCCAGTCTACTAATTGAATTATTTCATTATCTGAAGAATCTATTTCCGTTTGAAACACTTCATGATTTACAAGTGTATCGGAAAAACAAATAAGTATCTCATTTCCTGAGAATAATATATTTCTATTTGCTTTTTCTATGCCATTAATCAAATAATTAACTGCTAACTCTTCATTATTGATAGATTCGACTAATGAGCCTTCGAGTTCTACAACAGAAAGATTTGCTATTAAGGAACTGCCTTGGACCCGTGAAAAATGGGCAATTGATATCTGTGATTCAGATATGTAAAGTGCGATCAAACCAGAATACTACTGGTCCCAACTACGCGATCCATCTTCAATATATCCGTGATTTCTAGTCTTAAATGAAAAAAGCACATATCTTCCTTCACTATATATTCCTTTTATAGGACTAGTAATTCGGAGGATATCACCATCATTTTTTATATCTACTACGATTTTTTCAGTTGTTAATGGACAATAAAAGTTTGATGAATCAGGTTTATAGCTGTCATAATAAGAAACAACTTCAGATCTTTGTTTTGTTTCATATCCTAAATCTGAAACAAAGCTCTCCTCAAGCATTATCAATGATAGATCATCTTTTGTAATAAAACTTGTATCATTACGTGATAATTCTTCGGAGTATAAAACTACGGTGTGAATAGTATCTATTATCGTGTCTCTGCGTGTCTTTAAAAACCCAAAAGTTGTATCATATTCAACATCAAATCCATCAGGGATATTCACGCTAACGCTTTCACCAATAAGTTCAAAATTTCTTTCTCCTAAATATGTAGAATCAGCCAATACCGAATCTCGAACTGCATTCACTACATTCATAGCCCAAAGACCATTTGATTCATAGTTATCAGTAAGTATTTTATAAAAATATTCTACATCATGAACAGTCTGAATATTAAATCTAGCATTTTCTGCCGCTTCCGCCTCCTCTTCCCATATCATATTAGGTACATAAATCGTAATAATCATAAATAGGAATGCAAACACAATACCTAATTCTATCAGATCAGAATATTTTTTTCTTTCAACTGTATCCAAAATTAATTGCTCGCTTCCTTGTTTAATTATCTGTTTTTATGATTACACATATTTTTAAATAATAGGTCAACTATTTCATCATAATTTATTATAAATAAAAAATTCTTCTTAAATATTTTATTTAATTAATTAAAATTTCATTTTTTGAAACTGATCTTGAACTTTACCATCAACATTTGATAATTCTTTCATAATCTTTTTTATATTACTAGATAACTTTTTCGGAGTTTCAACCTGTATTTTTACCAATTGATCCCCTTTGTTTGATCTTCGAATACGTGGAAATCCTTTTCCTTTCATTCTCAAAATCTGACCTGATTGAATTCCTGATGGAATTTTTAATTTTGCAACTCCATTTAACGTTGGAATTTCTAATGTATCGCCTAAAGCTGCTTGAGAAAAGGAAATATGTGCCTCTATAAGCACATCGTCACCATTACGTATGAAATATTTATGATCATTTTCCTCAAACATTACAAGTAGGTCTCCAGGTGATCCGATAATACTTTCATTCCCCTTACCATTTAATGTCATATAATTTCCTTCTTCAACGCCGGCAGGAATTTTGATTTTGATTGTCTCCTCTTTTTTTATCAATCCATCAGGAGATACGTTACTAGGTCTATTTCCTACTACTTTTCCATTTCCTTGACAATGAGGACAAAGTGATTGGGTTCTCATCTGACCCAAAATCGTATTAGAAACTTGGGAAACTTGTCCATGACCATTACAGGTAGGGCAGTCAGTAAGTTTTATATCAGGGGAAAGAATAGATCTTTTAATTTTAATCTTCTTATCGATACCTGTAGCTATATCTTCATAATCTAATTTAATTCGTATGCGGATATCATTTCCTCTACGTGAACTAGATCCTCTGCCTGCTCTTCCTCCTCCAAAGAAACTGCTAAACATGTCATCACTACCAAAAATATCCCCAAATTGACTAAATATATCATCCATCGACATATGTGCTCCGCCAGAAAATCCACCCCCACCTTGGCCCATGCCTACACCTGCATGACCAAATTGATCATATTGCGCCTTTTTCTTGCTATCACTTAAAACGCTATATGCATCAGCAGCTTCCTTAAAAGTTTTCTCAGATTCTTTATCATCGGGATTTTTATCTGGATGATATTTAAGTGCAATCTTTCGATAAGATTTTTTTAACTCATCTGCACTAGCATTACGGTTCACACCTAAAATATCATAATAATCTCTCATGATTTATTTACCACTACCTTTGCATGTCGTATTACACGATCACGATATTTATATCCTTTTTCAAATACTTCAAGGATTTCATTTTCTTTTCTATCTTTCTTTTGTTTAACCATTAATGCATCATGTAAATCGGAATCCAAAATATCACCCTCTTCACAAAAAGATGTAATTTCTCTTTCCGTAAAGATCTTGTCAATTTTTCCTTGAATCATTGAAACACCATCTTGTAAGGCTTTATTTGAATCATTATCCATATTAATCGCAAGATATAACCTTTCCAAATCATCGACTATAGAAATCATCGCATTAATTACATCTTTACCTTCATATTTTATAATATCCATGATCTCTTTTTCTTTTCGTTTACGAAAATTTTCAAATTCTGCTTTCGATCTTAGAAGCTTATCCTCTAAATCTTTGTTTTCAGTTGTAATTTTTTCAATTAACAACTTATTTTTATCGATTTTCGCTGAGACTTTTCCAATTTTCTTTTTATTAGACGAATTATCTTTTGAAGATTGTTTTTTAGATTTCATTTTCTTTAGATGACATTATTAATAATATCTGTAAAGTTCGTTAAAATTATTTTTATATTTTGATACGGTAATCTTTTTGGCCCAAGCACTAACATTTGACCATTAATATTTTTGTTTTCAAATGGCTTACTAACTATAGAACAATTTCTGAAATTAGAATCACCAATCTCCTTTCCTATAATTACATTATTGTGATCATCGAATAAATAATTATTAAGATACTCTTCCATTGACTTTTCATAAAAAAATGACATCAATGTTTTTAACTTGTTTATTTCATGAAATTCGGGATATTCTAATAATTGATAAAAGGATGATGTATACACAAGTTTTTCACCAGAAATAACAAAATGTTTGCTTGGATCTTGCACCAAAATTTGGACAATTTCATGTTCAAAATATTGAGATTCTTTTAATCTCTCTTTTATGTTCTCTTGAATCTCATTCAACGTTAAACCTAGTAATCTATCCTTTAACCCTTCGTTGATTACTTTAAGTAGAGAATCGTCAATACTAACTTTTAGATTTAAAACTATAGATCTAATAAAACCTGAATTTAATCCAAGTACTAACATTATACGGTCGGATGACAAATGTATTAATTCTATTTCATTCAAAATATTCTTTTGGTGTTTGGATATTACTACAACACCAAATAATCTGCTGATTCTCCCTAACATATATGCTGTAGCTTGAAGCAAATCTTCCAAGTTATTAGAAGCTGCTGATAGTTTTTGAGCTATATTGTCATATTCTTGAATTGTTTTGGAACTTTCTGCAATTAATGTATCTACATAATATCGATAACCATTATCTGTAGGTACTTTTCCTGAAGACCTGTGTATACTCTTAAGCATGCCTATCTTCTCAAGATTTGCAAGGGAATTTCTTATTGTTGCAGTGCTAAATTGATTAAAATAACAGCTATGTAATCTCTGTGAGCTTATAGGTGCACCAATGGATATATAATCCTCTATTGTTTTTTTAAGTATTTTATTTTCTCTTTGAGTTAACAACATCGTATTCAATTATTATATATAAAATTAGATAATTATTTATTTAGAATTCAATAAGTCAAGTTTGTAATTAATGTTATGGTAAAAACCGCGAAACAGAAAGAAAACTTCCAATAAAACTAATTAATACACCAATTACCAACATCACAGATGCAGCAGCAGGATCCATACGAATTGTTATGGACGCAAATTGAGATATTAAACTATTACCTATCTTCAAAGCTATTGATAGTGCCACGAAAGCAATAGATGAACCTATCAGCCCCTGCAAAACCCCCTCAATTAGAAAAGGTACCTTCACAAATGTGTTAGTTGCTCCAATAATATGTAAGTCCTGAATTAAGTCCTTTTTCGCATAAATTGTTAATTTAATTGTATTGTAGATAATGCCTATTGTTATCGCAATAATAATTATTGAAGATATAAAGAATAGCTTTGTAAAACGATTATGGTAACTTTCTATTCTCTGAATCAACTTTCCTTGATGTTCAACGTTATTTACACCTTGTAATAAATTAATTTCTTTTACAATTGGAAAAATATCTAATTCAAAATCACCTGTCCTATTCACATTAACAACACAACTCATCGGTAACGGATTACTGTTTATATAATCTAAAATACTTTCCCCAAATTGCTTTTCAAATATTCTTGTAGCATTTTCTTTATTAATAAATGTTGTATTGCGCACCCCTTCAATTGAACCTATATCCTCAACCAAATTAAGCGCATCTCTTTTTGGTAAATCATTATCAAAAAAAACTTCAATTTTATATTTTGATCGTAGATAGAAAATTAATTTATTTGTATTCTTTCCTATAATTAATAGAGAACCAATAATTATCATTGTCATAAATACAGAAAAAACAGCAGCAAAGACTGTTAATTTATGTCTTAAGAGATTGCGAAAGCCCTCCGCGAACAAAAATAATAATCTATCTAACATTAATTATTACGCAGAATACCTTGTTGAATTTCCATTATTCGATGTCCACGTCCTTTTATAAGATTATAATTATGAGAGGCCATTAATACAGAAGTACCCTCGTGGTTTACAGATTCAAGTAATTTTAAAAGTTCAAAAGAAGTAATCGGATCAAGGTTCCCTGTTGGCTCATCAGCAAGAATAATTTCAGGTTCTTTTACTAATGCCCTTGCTATGCATGCCCTTTGTTGTTCACCGCCAGAAAGCTCATCCGGCAAATGCTCTTCTTTTCCGGTAAGACCTACTTGATCAATTACCGCTTCCACACGTTCAGAAATATCACTATGCCTGGTTCCGACAACATAAAGGGGTAAAGCAATATTTTCATATAAGTTTCGATCTTGAAGTAGGTGATAATCTTGAAAAATCATGCCTATTTTCCTTCTTAAGAAAGGGATTTTTCTTTTCTTAATTTTATCAGAACTAAATTTTCCTGTCGTAACAACACCGCTTTGAGGAAACAAAGACATATAAATTAATTTCATAATAGTAGTTTTACCAGATCCTGTTGGACCAATTAAAAACGTAAACTCAGAATCATCAATGGTGAAATTAACATTTTTAATACCGTAACCCTTTTCATACGAAAACGTTACATTTTCCATTTGAATCATACTATTAATCTAACTTTTATATAAAACGTATCATAAGATTACAAAATTTATGTTACATATATTAAAATAACTGATAAATAAAAAACACATATCCGAGCAAAAGCGAAATGGAAGTTAAACGATGAATAGGCTGTTTCATCCACCCAATTGGGAATAATATTATTCCATAAATAATCATATACGGGATTTCAAAGAAAAGTATTTCTTTCGGAGACTGGATAGGACTTAATAAAGAAACAATTCCTATGACAGATAAAAGATTAAATAGATTAGACCCTATGATATTTCCTATTGATATTGCGTGTTCCTTACGAAAAGATGCGATCACAGAAGTCGCAAGCTCTGGAAGTGACGTTCCTAATGCTACAATACTCATTCCAATAACAATCTCACTGATACCAAAGTATCGTGCTATATCAATTGCACCTTTTACAAATAAGTTAGCACCAAAAGAAAGTAAGAGTATTCCAGAGACAATAAATAAAGTTAATATCCATAAATTTGAATGATTTTTTTCATGAAAATTTTCGATATTATTTTTACTTGATGGATTATAGAAAGAATACCACGTATAAATTATAACACTAAGAAATAATATTAAACCCTCTTCCCTGGCAATACTACCATTCATACAAAACACGCTAAATATTAAACAAACAAAAATATAAATAATTAAATCTCTTTTAATTTGCATTAAGCTCATTTTTAATGGAAATATCAATGAGCTGAGTCCTAGAACTAATCCCACATTCGCTATATTTGATCCAACAACATTACCTATAGCAATTGGAGACGAACCTTCAACAGCTGCGGCAATACTAACAACTAATTCAGGTAAGGAAGTACCAAACGCAACTACAGTTAAACCTATTACGAATGGAGATAAGCCAAAACGACTTGCTAACTGACTACCTCCTTTAACAATAAAACCCGCACCATAAAATAACATGATGCTTCCTATAAATAAATAAATGATACCTATAAACACATTAATCGCATATATAGTTCAAGTATCATTGATACATACCATGATCATTAATATATTCCCAGACTGGCTGCGTAACCATGTATCTTATAGTCTTATCACTCATCCATCTATCTCTTATAGTTGAGGAAGAAATTTCGAAACGTGGAATACTTGCAAATCTAACCTTGCGTAATATCCAATTCGATATATCACTCGGTTTAAATCCTGGCCTTAATGCTACAATTACTCTACAATTATCTAAGATTTGATCCGCTTCTTTCCATTTGTGAAATTTTTGTAAAGAATCACTGCCAATTAAATAAAATACTTCATCAGAACTTAATTCATATTCTTTTTTATAGTCCTTAATAGTGTCAATAGAATAACTAATTCCTCCTCGCTTAATTTCCATATCGCAAATCTCAAAATTAGGATTACTAGTAACAGCCATTGTTAACATTGCTAATCTATCTTTTATATTAGCCACATTATCTTTATCAGGTGTTTTAAAAGTAGGAATGAATGTTATTTTATCAAAATTTTCAGATTCGAATATTGTTTGTGCAACTAATAAATGTCCAATATGAGGGGGATCAAACGTTCCACCAAACAAACATATTTTTCTTTTAGTATTGATCACTTAATTTGAGGAATTAGATTTTTTTATATAGTTTTGAGCAGTTTCTTTTAGATTATTGCTAAAAATTTCTGATAAATGATTATTATAATAGTCCTCCGCTTTATTGTATTCATCCATAAGGGCGTAACATCTAATAATTCCAACATGACCTTTTTCTAAAACTTCTGTATCATAATAATTATCAATTAAAAATTCAAAAGACATTATTGCTGACTGATATTCTTCCATTTTTATATATAAAACACCAGTTGCATATTCTTTATAAGCTAATTTATTCCGAAGTTCTGAAATTTGATTGTTTGCTTCATCTTTATATTCTGAATTTGGATAATCATCAATAAACTCTTGTAATTTGCTCAATGCTTTTTGGGTATTTGTTTGATCTTTATAATACTTAGGAGATTCCTTCACATAGCTTTGACAAACCCTCCATCTAGATTTTTCAACATAAGGACTAAAACCCATTCTTCGAATAAGACGATCATATTCTGCGATAGCTAAAAGATATTCTTTGTTTAAGAAATATGATTCCGCAAGATAGAATTGAGAATCATCGCCGAGTTCTGTATGAGTACCTCTTATTACTAGATTATTAAACTCTTCTTGAGCTCGTAAATATTTCTTTTTATCAAGGAAGATTCTCGCTTTTTCAAATTGCACATCAATATCCCCAACCTCATTTGATTTAAAAGAAGCGCATCTAATTGAACCTAGAATTAATATCATGATATTAATCATAATAGAATGTTTTTTTACCAGTATAAAGATATCGAAAACCCTCCTACACCATATTTAGAATACTTATCATACAACAAACCAACATCAGTTTTTACTTCCTTAGATTTTTTTGGTCTATTACTATTTTGAGTAGACCAAACTGCATCCATTGCGCTTACAACATGATTAAACATCATAGCACTAATAGCAAATTTTGCCATATTTAAATAATCGTTTGATTCTGCTCTTTTAGATACATAATCTTCTTTGCTAGGAGTAGTTATAATAGTTTCAACGCTATCACCAACATCTTTATATACTTCAAACCACTGCTGGTTATTACTTTGATCATAGCAATCAGTCCATCCACCTACAAATTGATCATATTTACCTATATTTTCATAAAAATCTCTATCTCTAAGAACTTTCACCTCTCCACTATAAACCCAATGCGCATTATCTTCTAATGAATCAGATGTTACAAATGTTCCAAATTGTTCAGCTAGAGATCCGGATAACTTTAATGTTAATTTATGCGTTCCATTAATATGAACATCAGCATAATTACCAATAGTTGTACTTAAAGTATTATATACCCATGTCTCTAAATTCCAATTATCATCTGCAAATAATTCATAATTGACTCTAATATCATCTGCTTTCTTTATCCACTGCATTCCACTTAGAATAGACACAACTTCAATTCCAGAAAACAAACCAATTTTCCATAATGGAGATTTATTATGCCATTGCCCTAAACCCGGGAAAATTAATGAATATAGCATAGGTCGAGCTGGATATACTGTTAACGTATCATCGATTAGGTTTT
>Ga0257107_1001000_pt1 | contig 10539 bp, 6 predicted proteins | sample LP_taG_2_FD_190178 | JGI IMG/M metagenome (GOLD analysis project Ga0257107, IMG submission 190178) | Marine microbial communities from Northeast Subartic Pacific Ocean, Canada - LP_J_2011_P26_500m | ecosystem: Environmental > Aquatic > Marine > Oceanic | place: Canada: Northeast Subartic Pacific...
TTAAAATTTCCTCTTGATTTTTATTTTTATAAGAAAAATTTTTGGATTTATATTTATATTCTGATGAATTAAACCATACTACTTTATAAGTTTTTATATTTTTAATATTGTCTATTCTTAACCAACCACTGATTTTTAAACATAGTATATGTTCACTATTTACTGTATATGTATCTCCTTTCACATTTGATATTTCATACATTTCATCTTCACCCCTTCCTAATCCTAATACTTTTCTTGGTTTTGAATCAATACCCATTAACAAATCACCTTCTTTTATATCTTGAACCATTTTAATTTTACCGTCATACATTAGTATCGGCGTGTTTTTCCCGTGACACTTACCACAGCCTGCTGGACCAACAACTGCTAATGCGTGTCCTTTTGAAGGTGGATTTGAAACCCATTTTGCTACTAATTCAACTAATGCTTCTTTTACTTGTTCTTGACCATATATTGCTTTATCAAGGGTATTTTTAATATCATATAATTTATTTCCAATTTCTGTATAATCATTTTGTTTAGAAAGACTAAATTTACAATATTTTCCAAATGGAATTTTTAATATATTGTCTAACCATTCTCGTAATTTTTTATATTCAGAACCGGAATTTTCCAATGTTTGCAATAATTCAAGTTTTTTAATAATTATTGCTTTAGTTTCAAGTGGAATATCTGATAATAGTATTTTTACTTTTTCTGGTACTGATTTATCATTTATTTCTTTTATCTGAGTTTCCATTGATTTAACTTTTTCTTTTTCTTCAATTGATAATTTTTTATAAACATCTGATTCGTCATTTACATCATAATCTTCGTCTTCATCTTCATTTAATTGTTTATTCCAATGAGTATTTTCTGCTAATGCTTTTTTGATTGATGATCGTAATTTAGTTCGTAAAATACCTTCTAATAATTTTCTATTTATATCAGTTTTTTGGATAACATTTTTTGCTTTTATATCTTTAATATTATCTACTTCGTCTATGATTAATATATCATCGTCATCGTCATCAGAAGAAGAACTACTCATTATATAACAATTTTCGAATTTTTGATCGTAATTTGAATCATCTTCTTCTATGAATAGAGAATTATCTGTTATTATAGAATCATTTTCATCTAAATTAATTATTTCTGAATTTTCATCATCCGAATTATCGTTATCTGAACTATCATTTGTGCTCATTATTATATTACTATAATATATTTTTTGTTCTTTTTTTTTTTTTATTCTTTTTTTTTTATATGGAGGCATTTTATTTAAAATTTCTGATAAATTGGAATTAGATAAAAAATCAGTTAATGTTCTTTTATCATTTCTGGTTAATATGTTTTTTTTTAATATTCTATTTAATTCATTATTTATTGGAGAATTATCATTTGTAGGCATATTAATTACTATTAAATAAGTTTTTTTTTTTAATAATTTAATTCTATATATAGATATATATTTATATACATATTTATAAATCTATATAAAGTTAATGTTGTTTTTTAAAAATATAAAATTGATTTATATTTTTATTTAATATATTTGAAAATAAATGAACGATATTGATATTTCAAAGAGAATACGTGAAATTCGTTTTAGTATTGCTTCGCCCGATATGATTCGGGCGATGGGGACTACTCAAATAACTATTCCTGAATTATATGAAAATAATTGTCCAAAATTTTCTGGATTATTTGATTTACGAATGGGGACACAAGATAATTTATTTTTATGTAAAACATGTAAAAATAATATGAAAGATTGTTCTGGGCATTTTGGATATATAGATCTAGCTCGGAAAGTATATTTTATACATTTTTTACCAACTGTTAAGAAAATTTTACAATGTGTTTGTTATAAATGTTCTAATCTTTTAATTGATAAAACAAATATTAATATTATTAAAAAGTTAAAAAAGAAAGCTCCAAATATTCGTATGAAAATTATTTATAAATTATGTTCTTCGCAATCGAAAAAAACTTGTACTAATTACAATGGTTGTGGTCGTATTCAACCTCGTTATATTAAAGAGGGAACAAATTTATTTGTTGTACACAAAATTGCTAATCCGGATGGAAATGGAAAACCCATAGATAAAAAGGTTCAACTTAATGCGGATGATTGTTATGATATTTTAAGAAAAATTTCAGATGAAGATTGTGAACTTTTAGGATGTTCGCCAATCTTTTCTAGACCTGAATGGTTAATTTGTTCTGTTTTACCAGTTCCTCCACCTTGTGTTAGACCATCCGTTAAACATGATGCTAATTTAAGATCAGAGGATGATTTAACATATAAATTATTAGATATTATCAAAGCTAATAATAGTCTTATGGTTAAAGTAAAATCTAATGATCAAAATCATATCAATGATTATATTGATTATTTACAATATAATATTACTACATTAATTGATAATGAAGTTAAAGGAATTCCTCCAGCACAACAAAGAACTGGAAGATTGCTTAAATCAATTAGACAACGTTTGAAGGGAAAAGAAGGGAGAATTAGAGGAAATATTATGGGAAAAAGAGTTAATTTTTCTGCGAGAAGTGTTATATCTCCTGATCCAAACATTGATATTGATGAATTAGGTGTTCCTCTTAAAATTGCTATGAATATGACTTTTCCGGAAGTTGTAAATGTGTATAATATACATGCTTTAACTACATTAGTTGAAAACGGACCTGAAAAACATCCAGGTGCTAAATATATTATTAAAAAAAATAAAGATAGATTGGATTTACGATATGTTAAAAATTCTAATATTACATTAGAATATGGTGACGTTGTTGAAAGGCATATGGTAAATGGGGACATAGTATTATTTAATAGACAACCATCTCTTCATAAAATGAGTATGATGGGGCATAGAGTTCGTGTTATGCCGTATTCGACTTTTAGATTAAATGTTGCTGTTACTACACCATATAATGCTGATTTCGATGGAGATGAAATGAATTTATATCTTGCTCAATCGGTTATGGCTTCTACAGAAATAGAAGAATTAGTATGTGTACCAAATCAAATCATTAGTCCACAATCTAATAAACCTGTTATTGGATGTATTATGGATACAGTTGTTGGAGCTAATAATATTACTCGTGAATCTACAAAACTTAATTTTAAAGAAATTATGAGTATGTTACCTCATATTAGTACATTTAATGGTAATTTACCTCCATTTAAAGTTGATACATTTGATAATAAACATATTCCTGATAATATTTATTTAGAGGGTAGAGAAATTTTTTCTTTACTTTTACCATCGGAAGTTAATTATTTTAAATCAATGGATGATGAAGATAATATTGAAATTATTAATGGTGATTTAATTACAGGTAAATGTTCTAAGGCAGTAACTGGGACTTCAGGTGGAAGTTTAGTTCATATTATTCAAAATGATTTAGGAAGAAATTCAACAAAGCGATTTTTAACTGAAATTCAAGGAGTTACTGGAACATGGTTAATGAAAAATGGATTTAGTGTAGGAATTGGTGATTGCTTACCAGATACAAAAACAAAAGATTATATTAATAGTACAATTTCCAAGGCAAAGGCTAATGTCAAAAATATTATTAGTGCTACAATTTCTAGCAGACTTAAATTAGAAACAGGTATGTCTATTAGGGAAGAATTTGAAGCTCGTATTTTAAATATTCTTAATACGGCAAGAGATGATGCAGGAGGATTAGCTACTAAAAAATTGGGAGATGATAATGCTATTAAAAATATGGTTACATCTGGTTCTAAGGGTAATTTTATTAATATTAGTCAAATCATGGCTTCCGTTGGACAACAAAATGTTTCATCTGGGGCAAAAAGTGGTCGTATTCCTTGTGGATATAGAGATAGAACTTTACCACATTTTCAAAAATTTGATGATGGTCCGGAAAGTAAAGGTTTTGTTGAAAATTCATTCTTATCAGGATTAACTCCATACGAATTCTTTTTTCATGCTATGAGTGGTCGTGAAGGTTTAATCGATACCGCCGTAAAAACATCGGAAACTGGATATATTCAACGACGATTAATGAAGGCAATGGAAGACTTAAAAGTTCATTATGATATGACTGTTCGTAATGAAAGAGATCAAATTATTCAATTTATTTATGGAGATGATGGATTTGATGCTACACGAATTGAAAAGCAAAAAATAGAAATTTTAAAATATAATAACAAAATTTTTTTCAATAAGTATAAATGGAAAAAGAAAGAATTGAAACAAAATATGGACAAAAAATCTTATAAACGAATGAAAACAAATAGTAATTTTGAGGAAATTATTGACAAAGAATTTAGTAGAATTGAAAATTATAGAAATTATTTACGAAAAATTAGACACGAAGATATATCATATTCACCAGTTCATATTTATAGAATTATAAAACAAGCCAAAAATAGATTTAATATCGATAATCAATCTGTTAGTGATATTAATCCAATTGATATTATTACAAAAGTTGAAGAAATATGTTCAAAATTAAGAGTATTGATTAGTGATGATGATATTATTAAAGAAATTAATCATAAATCGATGAAAAATTTTAAAATGTTGCTTAGAACAAAATTATCAAGTAAGATGGTTATTATGGAACATAAATTAAATTTATTAGCATTTGATTGGATTATTTCTAAAATATATGAACAATTTGATAAATCTTTAGTTCAACCTGGGGAAATGGTTGGTTCAATTACTGCACAATCTATTGGAGAACCAGCTACTCAAATGACATTAAATACATTTCACTTGTCTGGTGTGGCATCTAAATCTAAAATTACTAGAGGTGTCCCACGATTACGAGAATTAATTAATGTATCCAAAAATCCAAAAACACCATCAATAACAGTTTATTTAGATAAAAAAATATCTAAAAATAAGGATGAAGTTAAAAAAATTATTAATCAATTACAATATACGAATTTGAGATATTTTGTTGTTGAAACATCTATTCATTATGACCCTGAAATTTACAAAAAAAGTACTAATATTACAAAAGATAAAGAGTTTGTCGAAGAATATTATGATATTTTTGATGATGATGTGAGTTTTGAAAATTTATCACCATGGGTTCTTAGAATTGAATTTGATCATCAATATATGTTAGACAAACAATTCACTATGTTTCAAATTTACGAACATCTTTTAACTAAATATGATTCTAAAAAAATTCAAGTAATTTTTACTGATGATTGTGCTAAAACATTAGTTCTTCATATTCGTTTTATGTATCAAAATATTTCAAAAGAAATTACTGACCTAGATCAAAAAAAATTAAAAGATTTTGAACAAATTGTTGTTAATGATTCTGCTGTAAAAGGATTAAAAAATATTGACAAAGCATTTATGAGAGAAATTAAAACAGTTGATTATAAAAAAAATGGAGATAAATATAATGTAAAGGAATGGATTATTGAAACAAATGGAACAAATCTTGCTATATGCTTATGTAATCCATCCATCGATTCCACTAGAACTATTTCTAATGATATACACGAAGTTAAAGAAATTTTTGGAATTGAAGCGTCCAGAACAATCTTATTTGAAGAAATTAAACAAGTTATTGGAGATAGTGGAATTTATATTAATGATAGACACCTTAATATTTTAGTTGATTTTATGACTAATAAAGGTTATATTATGAGTATTGACAGACACGGAATTAATCGTTCTGAAAGAGGACCATTAGCTAGAAGTAGTTTTGAAGAAACTACTGATCAATTAGTTAAGGCAGGGATTTATTCTCAAGTTGATAATATGGCTAGTGTAACTGCTAATATTATGACTGGACAAAAAGCTAAATTTGGAACACATATGAGTTCTATTATCCAAGATATGAAATTGATTACTGAAAAAGGAAAAAAACCTGTTGAAATTCCAAGGGAAAAGAAGACAATTTTTTCATTAAAACAAATCATATCATAATTTTTTTTCTTATTATTATATTAAACAAGCTATAAATGACTCAAGTATCTTCACAAAATTTTAAAGGATTTTTGCCAAAAATATGGGGACCATCTGCTTGGAAATTTATACATACAATTGCTTTATCGTATCCAGATAATCCCACGCCATTTGACAAAGAAAATTATAAAGCATTTTTTTTAAGTTTACAAAATGTTGTACCTTGTGGGAAATGTAGAGAGCATTACGCAAAAAATATTAAAGATATTAAAATTAATAATTATTTAGATAATAGCTCATCTTTATTTTTATGGACAAATAAAATACATAACTTAGCTAATGCATCATATGGAGGAAAACAAACTGACGTTAATACTGCCAAAAATTTTTTTTTAAATTGGCTTACTACTAATATATCAGAATCAAAAAAACTTAATAATAATATAGTTAAAAAAGAACATTTTTCTTTGCCTAAACCAATGTCAAAGAAAAAAATATTGGGAATTTGCTTACTTATTATTGTTTGTATTATTATTGTTCATTTTATTATGAAAAAATTATTAAAATAGAATTAACTTAGTATTTTTAAAAATGTATTTATCTATTATTGTATTAATTATTAATTTTTTATATTTTGTTGTTGAATTAGTATCGGGATTTTATTTTAATTCAACCGCATTAAAAACAGATGCTTTCCATATGCTTGCCGATATATTAGCAATTTCTATATCAATTTATTGTGAACATTTATCTAAATTTAAAAAAAATAATCGTGTTACATTTGGATGGAATAGAGCCAAAATATTAGGAGGATTTACTAATACTGTTTTCTTAATTTCGACTTGTGTTTTCTTATTTATCGAATCTATTACTAAATTTTTTGAAAAAGATGATATTGATGTTATGATTGAAAATATAGATATTTTTATAATCATAGCAGCAATTGGATTAGTTATTAATTTAGTTAGTGTACTTCTATATAGTAAAATTGGAATTTCTCACGGACATTCTCACGAAGATGGACACGAAGATGGACACGGACATTCTATTAATACAAAGGCATTAATGCTACACTTTTTAGGTGATACTCTTGGCTCTATTATAGTTATGATTTCTGGTTTTCTTATTAAATATGATAATAAATCAAAATTATTACATTATTATGATCCAATATGTTCTCTTATTATAATTTTTATTATTGCTTTCCCAACTTTCAAATTATATTATAAAAGTTTTAAAATTTTATTACAATATTCTCCTAAAAAGATTGAATCGGATAAACTTAAAAAAGAAATACAAAATCTTCCATTTGTTATTAGTATACATGAATTACATATATGGCAATTGGATGAAAAAATAATTATTGGAACTATTCATTTTCAATGTAATGGTCATGAAAATATTGATAAAAAATGTGTTTTAATTAAAAAAATTTTCCACAAATTTGGTATTCATTCTACCACTATTCAACCGGAATTTAATGAATTGTGTATTGAACCATCTTGTGATGATAATACTTGTAATCAAAAAAAATGTTGTAATATTATTGATACTCTTATTGTGTAAGTTTTGATAAAATTTTTTTAAATTTTTTGGGAAATGTTTCAAAAAAAATATATGATTCATCTTCATTATCTTTTTTTTTATAAACTCGTAAATCTTTTGTAAGATTTTGTTTATGTGTTAAAGCAATTAAGACAAATATATATGGAATCTGAATAATTTGTGATTCTCTACCACGAATCATTAAACTACCTTCCCCCTTCTCAATATTTTCATTATATTTACGCTCTTCAAAAAATTCTCGCGTATACGCCATCGATGCTTCTGATATGTTTAATGAACGTGTATCATTTACTGAAAAACTTGTTTTATTATAAATATCATAACATCCTATTTGAGTACATCCTACACAACTTTTTGTCCTATTCTGTAAAAGGATTTTAACTCTTGTTTTTACAGAATACGATGGATAATAATCATCATCATCCATATGAACTATTATATTATAATTAGCATACTTTACACCTAAATTTCGTTTTCTACCAATTGTTAAAGATTGATTATTTTCAGTTTGAATCTTTATATATTTTATACGGATATCATTTGGTAATATACTTCGTAAATTATCATTCCCATCATCTATTATTATAAATTCTATCTTATTTTTAGGATAATCTATACGATTATAATTTGATATCCAAATATTAAACAAATTTTTTCTATTATAAGTTGGAGTTATAATTGATATATAAGGTAATAGATTTTCTGGATAATTTAATTTTAATTTATATTTATACGAATTTCCATCCATTATTTCATGATCAGCAAAATCAAAAGGCTTATCACAATGTAATCTATCTATATCATAATTAATTGGACGCTTTTCTATATCAGAATAACCCATTTTTTGTGTTGTAAAAAAATTTTTTAATACATAACAATTGTATTTTGTATGAATATGTTGTTTATAAAATTTATCCACTTCTTTATCATATTTCTCTAATTCTATTATTAATAAATCAAATATTGAATTTGATATCGCATAACTATGTGTTGTCCATATTGCTCCTTTTACCCAATCCGGATTAGTATTATCATATACAGCATCTATATTACCACCTAAATATAACATATCCCAATCGTCTGGAACGGCGGGCAATCTATCTTCTCTTAAAAATTTGCAATCATCTTCTAAAATTAATATGCTAGTTAAATTTTCATTTTTTGCTTGCTTTATTATTTCTAAATGTGATAATAAACAACCACGGGCTGGATTATTTGGAAGAGCAACTGCTTCAAAAAAATTTATGTCTAAATTATATTTTTTTGCTTGTTTTAACATAAATTCCTTTTTTTTTATACGATGTTTTAAATTTATACATACTATCTTGTCAAAAATTTCATTAAAATTAATTTTTTTTTTATTATTCATTATTAATATGATGACATTTTTTAATATTAATATTTACGATTATATATTTAATTAAAAATAATTTCCGTTATTATTAATATAACAATGAATCTTTGCCCACTTAGTCAATACAAAAATATTTTAGGCGTTCCGGATGAAGGATTTCACAAATATAGATTTTTAGGTACCGCCATTCTTGATTACATTGGCGGTATATTACTTGCTATTTTCATCACTTTCGTTTCTAAAAATAAATTCCCTCTCGTTATGTCTACCATTTCTGTATTAGTTGGTGCCGAAATTTTACACATGCTTTTTGGAATTCCAACCAATACACTCAAATTTCTTGGAATTAATTGTTAATTATTAACTTTTTTTCCGTTTTTTATACATTTTTGTATTACTATTTTCAATAATACAAAAATATTATTTTATGTTGTTTATAATATACTATAAATGAGAAAAGACAATAAAATACCATATAAATGTGAAAATACAAATGATAAAATATATGAAGAAATTCAAAAAGATATGAAGAAAGTAAATGGAAAAAGTAATTATGCGTATGTAATTACTTTATTTTCAATAAAAAAAAAGGCTGAAATGGCTGATTTAAAAAAATATGTAGCAGGGGCTTTAAATTTAGCTTATGTATTAAAAGATATACTGAAAACAAAAGCAGATTTAGTAGCATTAGTAACACCAGATGTATCAAATGAATGTAGAATACTATTAAAAAAATTTTATAAAATAAAAATATGTAAAAGATTAAAAGTAGATAATAAAAATGTATTACAAAATTTTGCCTTACAAAATAAAGGATGGCATTATGTCTTTACTAAAATACATGCATTTAATTTATTAAAATATAAAAAAGTAGTTTTACTTGATATAGATATTAGTCCAATAAAATACTATGATCATTTATTTACATTATCTACACCCGCTGGAATAATTGAATTACCTTGGGGTAATGATGAAAGTGGTAAGAAATATAAAAAAATGAAAAATAGCAAGCAACATATATGGATGGAAAAATATTGTAAATGTTGTTATAATAATAAAAAGATACCAAAATATATTACAAAAAATGTAGTATCACGCAATGTGCCGGGAATAAATGCTGGAATATTAGTTATTAAACCAAATAAAAAAATATATAAAGATCTTATGAAACAAATTGATATATTAAAAAATATTAAAAAACCATTAAAACATAAATATCAATTACCAGAACAACAATTTTTAACACAATATTTTGACCAATGGTATGGTGCAGACCCAAGATTTGGTTCTCACAATGGATATCCAACTATGGATAAAATATTTGGAATACATCATGTATCTATATATAAACCTTGGAATATGAAAAAAAATGATAAAACGATGTATCCATCTGAAAAATATTGGTGGAAAAATTATAATAAATTTTTAATAAAATATAAAATAAAAAATACAGATTTATTAAAATTAGGCTAGAACGGCTAGAACGGCACTTAGTAATTTGTGGTAGCATATTTATATACTTTTTTTTCCGTTTTTTATACATTTTTGTAATACTATTTTCAATAATACAAAAATTTGTAAATCTATATATTTATAGACTGGCCAGTCAACGCCCACAGTTTTTCACTCGAAAGTCGCCATTTGGGCGTTGACTGAAACCGACTTAAAAAAGCACGTTTTTGACCCCTCTTTGTTCAAAAAGTAAGACTGATCAGTATA
>Ga0257107_1001001_pt1 | contig 10533 bp, 13 predicted proteins | sample LP_taG_2_FD_190178 | JGI IMG/M metagenome (GOLD analysis project Ga0257107, IMG submission 190178) | Marine microbial communities from Northeast Subartic Pacific Ocean, Canada - LP_J_2011_P26_500m | ecosystem: Environmental > Aquatic > Marine > Oceanic | place: Canada: Northeast Subartic Pacific...
ATGTATTTTTGAGAGGGGTTTCTGTTTTTTCTTGAATTACATCTGTTGATATTTTTCTTTCTTCTGGTACACGTCCACAATTTGTACATAATGCATGCCCTTCTTTCATGACTCTTACTCCCTTACAATATGGACATGGCTCACTGAGTAAAGTTGCACCATTTAATAGCATTTCAGCAGCTTTTTTTCTAAGTTCTTCTGTCATGGTTTTTTCTTATTTTGGTATTTAAAAAATCTGATTGTTTTTAGTTTCTCATATCCAAACAAGGCTTAATAGTGCGTATCATTGAATTTATTTCGAACGTATGGCAGTAATTTGTAATACTTGTGGTCTTCCTGAAGACTTGTGTGCATGTGGAGAACTTGCTAAAGATAGTACTAAAATTATAATTCGCTTAGAAACTAGACGATTTAAGAAAAAAGGTACTATGATTGAAGGACTAGATCCAAAATTAAATAATTTAGAAACTGTTGCAAAGGATCTTAAAAATAAATATGCTTGTGGTGGAACTGCAAAAGAAGGATATATCTTCTTACAAGGTGATCATAGAGATACAATTAAGGAAACTCTAGTTCATTTAGGTTTTGCAGAAGATACTATAGAACTTCACTAGAACAAAATTGCAAAATAAAAATAAAATAATTCAATTACTTGGAATTCCTTTTACTGCTTTATTATCTATAATTTTTGGTTTACTTCTAATTTCTTTTCCTATTGGAATCTATATTGTATTTGAAACTGATATTGGTGATGACATCAATTATGATTATCCAATTACACATTTAGATATTTTTCATAACACTGATTTCTACCAATCCTCTTTTGATGTAAGTATTGGGGATATTTTTGTTATTTTATGGGTGTTTTATCTTGGCATTTTTGTAATTTCAATTCTTGGACCTAAACAACATTTTCTAAAATCTATTTCATCCATGATCTCTGTTGGAAAATATGATGTCCAATTAAATTATATGTTTGCTATAACAAAATGGTTATCTATACTCGTTTTAATTTCTGGATTAATTAACTTAATTCAAGAGTCCTTTGGAATAATAACTGTCCCTCCTCTTGGCGATAATAATTTAATTCAATTTTTTTATGTTTCTCTTGCCCCTTTACTAGAAGAATTTGTTTTTCGTATACTCTTAGTTGGAATTCCCTTGTTTGCATTGTATTCTGGTCGAGCCTCAATACGTTATTTTCTAAAATGTTTGTGGACTCCTTCTTCATTAAATATACTTGATTCTAAAAAAGCAATTTTCTTAATTATTTTTGTAGGTATTTCATTTGGATTTGCTCATATTGCGTTTAGTGATTCATGGAGTGAAGGTAAATTTGCTCAGGCAACAGCTGGTGGTATAATTTTAGGTTGGGTGTATCTTAGATATGGAATTGTTGCTTCTCTTTTAATTCATTGGGCAACTAATTATTTTATTTTTGCATATGCCCATTTTATTTCTCAAATAAACTATGTCTCTTTAGATGTCGCTTTTTCTAATTCTTTGATGTCATCATTAGAATTTTTGTTTTTAGCTTCAGGAATTTTGGCAATTATTATTTTATTTTTAAATAAATTTTATTTAAAAAATCTTTAATTTAAAATTTTTTTAATTTTTTCTACAAGTTCTGGTTTTTCATTTTGCTCTAATAAAATTTTTAAATCTTCCTGATCATCGATATCCAGCATTATTCGCTTAACAAACACCATTGCAACATTTAGTGTATGTTCTTTTGCAGTGGTCATGTGTTTTCTATAACTATCATCATCATAATGTGTTTTCATTAGATCAATTGGCATTCTTGCAAGAGCATTTGTTCCATCAAATTTTCGTGATGGTATTATGATTGCAAAATTTGGATGCATTTGATACTTTAACATAAAATCAATATCCTGTGTTTTGATATATGGTATGTCTTGAGGAAATACAATTGATGCATTAAAATTATTTTTTAGTAAATATTCATCTGCAAGAGAAACTGCTTGATTAACACTTTCTTCTTTTTCATCAATTATTGTAATTGTATTGAATTTTTCCCCAATTTCTATAGCTTTTTTCTCTTTTGTAATCAAAATTATTTTTTCAATTTTAGGTGATATAGATAATACTTGTAATATTTCTTCTAGCATTATTTTACATAATGCTTCTACTTTTTCTGAGGGTAACTCTAAACGTGTTTTTGCATTTAAGAAAGTCTTAACTGGAATAATTGCTGCTATTTTCAAATTAAACGTGTATTTGTTTTAGAATGAAATTTGCTAATGCGTCTTCTGCTAATTTATTTTTCATAGTAATCTTAGTTTCATATGCTTTCATATCTAATTCTTGAATTTTCTTTACTAGTGCTTTATCTTTTGTATCTACAACAACATTTGAACATACATCTGAATACATTTTTGCTAATCCATATGCATTTGATTCTATTCCTGCTGCTTGCATATATTTTGCTGCAGGACCACTAATTGATTTATCTCCAATTAATGGACTTACTGCAATAACTTTTCTCTTAATTTTTGATAATTCTTTTCTAATTCCTTTAATTTGTAACATTGGACCAATTGACGTTAGTGGGTTTCCTGGTGCTAGTATGACAACATCTGCATCATGTATTGCATTTATTGCCTCTGGATTTGGTCTTGCTTTGTCTGCTCCAATATATTGAATTCCTTCTACTGGATCCATTCCTCTATATTTTACCCAATATTCTTGTAAATGTAATTCTCCTTTGTTTGTGGTAATTCTTGTTTCAACCGTATTGTCTGTCACTGGAATAATGTTTGCAGTTACTGCAAATTTTTTACACATCCATTTTGTAATGTCACTAAGATTTTTTCCATTTTTTAACATATTAGTTCTAATCAAATGTGTAGCTGCATCTCTATCTCCAACCCCAAACCATGTATCTTCTCCAAATACTTCCATTTGACGTAGAAAGTTGAATGTGTCTTTTTTAATTCCCCAACCTTTGTCTTGATCAAGTAGATCTGCTAAACCATAAATTATTGTATCAATATCTGGACATACGTAGAGTCCGTATAACCAATAATTATCCCCAACATTGGTAATTACGTTGACTTTATCGTGTTGGGCAACTAAACCTCGTACTAATTTGACGGAACCTGTACCTCCTGCTAATACTGTAATCATATCATATCCTCTAGAACATATTTTGTATATGCGTTACTCCATATTACTTTTTAGAAAATCCCAACTTTGTTAAATTATGATTTAGTCTTAAAAATTAGGATAAGTTTATTACGGTAATTTAGTGGATTTTAGTCGTGACTAAGCCTATATTTCTAACCATTTTACTTGCTGGTCTTATTGTTATTGGTTCAAGTGCTCCTGTATTTGGTGCACAATTAGATACTACATTAAATCCAAATAATGCCGAATCTCCATTTAAGATGAGTTATCTCAAAACTGTCTTTATTGAATATCCAAATGGTGGTGATTTGTTTGATGCACTAGGTGGAACTGCATGGAATACATCTGGAACTGCTGATGCAACAAATCCTGGAGTTCAACAATTGATGGCTAAACTAAATAATGGAATTCAATCTGATGGAAGTCAAGCAAGAATTTCTGATTTGAATGTAATATATGAATTTCAATTAACTGGTAGAAATATTCAAACATCTATTGATTATCGTGTAGTTTTAGAGGGAACTATTACTGATTATATTATTACAAAAGATTCACAAAAACAATTAGTTGATTTAGGATGGAGAGGATTAACCACTACATCTTCTATTGTTATTGATGGTGTTGAAATCAATATCCCTCTTGGAGTTCTCGCAACTGAGGAACCTATACTTTATCGAACATTTTTAGGTACTGAAGCTGAAGATGTTCTCAACAGAGAATTAATGAACGCTCATTATATTGTAGAACAACCATTAACTAACTGGCATTTCTTGTTTGACCCAACTGGAATCAATGCTGATGCAAATACATTTGGATTAGATGAGTCAATTCAAGGCTTTGTTGTTTCAAGTTGGACTATGGGTGAAAGTAGTATTAGAGAAGGTAGACAAGTTGAACGTGTGTATGAAGCTGAAGTAATGGCAGATGAACTTTACATTGTACGAAGTGTTCAATCTGCTGATACAGCAAACTTGTCTTCAATTGGATTTGGTGCTTTAGATGTTTTAGATGGTGTTGAAATTATTGGTGTTACTCCAACTCCTCCTGATGATTATATGACAACATCCACTGGTGGTTTTCCAATTATGATTATTTATGGAATGGCTGGAATGGCAGCTATTGGGGGTATTGGATTTTTCATTATTAGTAGTAGATCAATGAAAAAACAAGCAGTAGGACAACAAGGAATTGATCCTAGCAATCTTGTTGGATATACAACAAGTGCATCTTCTGGTGGATATCAAACCAACAGAGGTGAGGCACAATTGAAAACTGATACTGATTATGAAACAACAAGAAGTGTTTATGAGGGTGAAGCAGAAACTACTCCACAAGAAACTACTCCACAAGAAACCGTTCCTGAACAAACTATGCCTTCTAGTGGTGAAGAGGCTGCATGCGGCTGTGCTGCATCTGCAGAAATTGGTTCTGAATGTGACTGTGAAATGCAAAGTTCATGCTTATGTGATGCAACTTGTCGTTGTAATGCAGATATTTGTAAAGAACAAGTCCGTGAAATGAGTTAAGATTTTAAAAAATCTATAATCTAATTTTAAATAAAAATATGTGTGCTGGGAGTAACCCTCCTTCTGTTTTCACGATATTTCGCTTTGCAGCCTACCTGAACCTGGTACAGGATCCTAGGGTTCTGTTTGGCTTTGCTCCATGTGGGTCGTCTATTTCATTCCTTTTATGGAAACCTCAGGTTTTCACCATCACTGTGCGCCATATTGGATTCTTTTCTGCATCGTTGCCAATCATCTCTGATTATCTATCTCCAGATCACATTTCCTGTATGGAGGGAGGAGTTTCCTCTGCCGTAGCAGCGTGTCGTGCTCCAGCTCACATGTTATTTGCTACTTTCTAATATGATTTGAATATTACGCTGTAGGTTTTGTGCCTATGATGAACAATGTTCCAAATTCTTTCTTCCATTTTTCATTACTTTTCAAATCTTTGATTTGTTTTGTTTTTGTTATGAAACCTGCATTTTTAAAAAATTCTTTCCATTCTTTTTTTGAATGCAAATGCATTTGAATTTTCATTATACTTGCCCATTTTGTTGTGGCTTTATTATCTGTGTAAAAATCTGTACCGCAGAAGAATTGTCCTCCTGGTTTTAGTAATTTGTAAATTTTCTTAATTGCTTTTTCCATTGAATCTGCATAATATATTGACTCCATAGCAAAAACAAAATCAAACTTTCCTGTATATTTCCATGATTCTATATCTGTACATACAAAACTTTCTTTATTATTTTTTATTTTCTTATTTGCTTGCATGATCATTTTTTTGCTTTTATCTATTCCTGTTGCTTTTTTACATGTTGGTATGTCTGATACATATCTTATGACCCATCCATTTCCACACCCTACATCTAAAAATGAAAAAGGTTTGTTAAATGAAATTTTTCTCAAAAATTTTAAAACATTTACTCCGTGTCCTTTTTCCATCGATTCTGCTTTTCCATTTATTGCCCAATCATCAAATTTTTTACTTACATCATCCATGATTAACTTAATTTTTTTATTCAATTATAATCTTCTTAATACTGATCATTGATTCGAATCAATTCTACGTGCTCCTTATAACTAATTTTAAATAAATTATTTTGAAAAGAAATTGCCTAACGAATCTTGTAGAAATTGTGGTGGATGTCTTATTGAAGCAACAAATTGTTTACATTGCTTCAAATTTACATCTATGATTTGTAAAACATGTTCTACATTGACTTGTGAGCAATTTCATTCGTTATGTATGCCCAAATCGACCAACCAGACCATATCTGTGCCTAGAATCATGCCTGGCTTCTGCATTCATGCAGTTGCTATGGCATGATTTTTTTAAATTACTTGATAATTTTTACTGGTAAATTATTTTCCTTTAACTAAATTGAAAAGTTGTCTAACTGCTAATTTTGGATGACTGACTGCTAATTTGAGCATATTTGATAATCCAAAATCTGCCTTTATGAAATCTAAAAATTCTTCAGTTTTTAATTCCTTGATTATGTCTAGTTCTTTATCCCACTCTTTATCTGATAATCCAATCCATCTATCTTGAACTTTTCTTGCAGAATTAATTTTTGACTCGATTGCATTTCTCCAGTTTTCCTCATATGGATATAATGCATCTGCATCTGTTTTTTTATTTTTTATTGCATCGGATGCAACTTTACCTGCAACTCTGCCGAATTTTATTGCATATCTAATTCCTTCTAAAACTAATGGATTTGCTTGTCCTGCAGAGTCCCCTACTAAAATTAAATTATTAAAAACTGTTTTTCTTGATAAACCATCGTTTGGAATTAAACCATAGTGGAATTCTATTGGTGTTATTTTTCCTAATTTTTTTATTGGTCCTAATTGTTTTTCAATTATTTCTTTAAGCCTTTGAGTTGGGTCTACATCTGATTCTGGTTTACCTACTCCTACTCCAATTCTTACAATGTTATTTCCTAATGGAAATATCCATGCGTAACCTGCAGGAGTATATTCTTGTCCTACCATTAGCCACCATGTATCTGGATCAATACTTTCTACTTTTGCCTCATATTCTGCCCCTGCTCCAAATCTTTTCCACTGTGTAACAAAACCCATTGCCTTTGAAATTACAGAAGTAAATCCTGTAGCATCAATAATTACTTTGGAATGAAATGTTATTTTTCCATTTGGTCCTGTACCGCTTACTCCTACAATATCATTATTTTCATTTTTAATTACTTCATTGATATTGATTTTTACAAAAATATCTGCCCCTGCTTTTTCAGCTTCATGTGCTAACCATCGATATGTTTTTCTTACATCTAATACTGCAGCAGTTGCAATTGAATCACTAATGGTCACTTCATTATTTGGTGAGACAAATGAAAAATTCTTAATTGGATTATAACAATTGTCTGGAATTCCAAATTCCTTAATGCTTTCAATCCATGTAACGCCACTTGTTCTTACTGTTTCTGCAATTGAATTTTCTTTTTCAAGTAATGCGACTTTTATTCCACTTTTTGCAGCAGTAAATGCTGTTGATGATCCAGCTGGACCTCCACCTACAACAACTAAATCATAATCATACTCTTCAGTCAATCCAATTCAATGATAATTCTCTAGAATATAATTTTGAGGATAGATCTAAATTTTATTTTTTTAGTATTGGTTCGCCTGTTGTATCGTTTTCTCTTTCTACATCAAAAGTTTCCATATGTGCTAGATCTCTGTGCATATAGCTATGTGTTTCACCTTTTGTTTTTCTACAAAATTTTGAATGAACTGTTTTTTCAATTTCTAATGTTGTTTCATTTTCATGAAATAGACGTTTTCCACAGTCTTCACATCTAAATTCAGGCATAAATTCTGTCTATCTCAAATGTATTTACATGTTTCATAATTATTCTGTAGGTAATTTATTGGATTTATTACTATAATCCTAAACTTTAGATGTTTCAAAATATATTATAATTTATGTCAGAATTTGATCTTACTTCTTTTGCTATGTGGGGTGCCATTACTGGAATTGCAATGATTGTAGTTGGATTTTCTTATCGTAGATATCTAAAAAGAAATATTTAGTTTCTCAATCTTAATGATTATTATTATTTGTTGATTCTTTTAATATATTCTATAATCCCTGTATAGTCTAAATCCCCTAATCCTTCATTTATTGCATTTTTATAAATCTCTTCAGCTTTACTTATCATTGGTAATTCTATTCCTAAATCTTTAGCAGTGTTTGTCATAGTTGTAATATCTTTTTTTAAATTTGCTAATGTGAAGGTTGCATCATAATTTCCATCTATCATTTTAAATGCTTTATTTTCACTCATTCCTGTTTTGAAATATGTTGAATTTAGAACTTCTAAAAAGATTTTTGGATCTACATTTGATTTTTTAAGTAATGTTATACCTTCTGATAGTGATAATGCTAACATTGTAATTTGTAAATTCATTGCTAGTTTGATTGAATTTGCTATACCTTGTTCTCCTAGAAAAAATACTTTATTTGCAATTTTTTCAAATATGGTTTTACATTGATCAAAACTATCTTTTGGTCCTGATACCATCATTACTAATTTGCCCGTAATTGCAACATTTGGTCCTCCCATGACTGGAATTTCTAATTTTTGAATGTGATTTTGTTGAAATTGATTTGCAATATTTTTTGATTCAATTGAATCAATTGTACTCATATCTGCAACAATTAATTTTCTATTTTTACTTTCAATAATTCCGTTTTTTCCAAATGATACTTCTTTTACAGCCATTGAATCTTTCACTATGATAATTATTAATTCCACATTTTCTGCTACTGTTTTTGGTGAATCCATTACCTTTGCACCTTTTTTTTCAACTTCAATTGTTTTTTCTTTTGTCCTATTGTAAACTGCAACATCATATCCAGAATTTAGTAAATTTAGTGCCACTGCTTCTCCTAACATTCCAATTCCTATAATTCCTATTTTCATCGAATCATCTCCAAATTATTGTTAAAATCAATGACGTTCTTCATCTTGTATTTCCCATTGACCATTCCCAAACCGTGAAACTGCAAATTCCAATTGACCTATGGTTTTATCACCTTTTTTGACTTTGGCAAAATCCAATTTTTTCATTTTAAAGATTTTATCTTTTGGTTTATACCCTCCTTCAATTACTTTGATTTTAAATTTTTTACTTGCTTTGATGATCATTTTTCTTGCAATTTGTACATCCCCCATCCATGAAAACATTTCAAAGTCTCCAAAATTTTTTGTTGAAATCTCATAATCATATAATCTTGCTTCTAGTTTGTTATTTTGTTTCTTAGATTGTTCATTTAACCACCCTACTATTTCTTTTCCGTGTCCTTTTTGGACCCCAAATGTTTCTGAATTTCCCATCTCATTTCATTTGTGATTTTAATACATAAAATCATTTTCAAATTACTGTTAGACTAAAATATTCGTCAATTTTTAGAATTTTATGCTCACAATTGATTGTAAGGATGTTTCATCTGTTCAAAATGAATTATTAGTTTATGTTGCAGATAAGGTTGAAGCCATTCCTACATTAAAACATCATCAATTTACTCTATCTAATTTGGATGATGATGATATTTTAGATGTTGAATTAGTAATATCTGCAATAAAGGAATACTTTGATTCTATTAATCAAGGTTCAAATTTTGCTGTAATTTCCAATAATGATTTCATCAACATTACTTCTGTAAATGGTAAAGTTCTCCAAAACGAATCTAAACCACAAGAAGTGAATATGTTTTCCTGTACTCATTGTGGATTCATAACAAAATATCAAGTTGAATTAAATGTACATATGAGAATACATTATCTCTAATTTTTTATTGATTTTCAACATGATCTTTATATGTAATTATTCTAATAATTAACTGTGAAAAAATTTTCAGATTCCAATAACACAAAAATCTATTGTGAAAAATGTGATTTAATTTTAAACTCTCGTGAAAAATTTTTAAAACATCTTGATACTCATTCATCTACAATTCCGTGTGATGTGTGCCCAATTGATACGATAATTGGTAAATTTGTAAATATGTTTAGAAGAAAATCTTCTCATAATCTGGAATAGGTTTTTTTAACTCATTTTCATTGCTTTAATCTATGAATAAAAAAGGTGGAATCCTTGGTGTAATTATAATTTCCATAATTATTGTAATTGTAGCATCCATGTCTTCATCTAATAATGAAACATTTGATGTTGACATGACAAGAACTCATGGAAGTATTTCTACTGCTTTGGGGTCTCCAATTTTGGGTGATCCTTTAGCTCCAATTACTATTGTTGAATTTGGTGATTATCAATGTCATCAATGCTACAATTGGTTTCATAATACCAAGCCTATGATAATGCGTGACTATATTGAAACTGGAAAAGCAAATTTAGTTTTTGTTGATTTTGCATTTTTAGGTAAGGATTCACCAAAAGCAGCTCAGGCAACTTATTGTGCAGATGATCAAAATATGTATTGGGAATATCATAATTCACTTTATAATTCACAAGAATCTAAAATAGATAGTGGATGGGCAAATTCTGAACGATTGAAAGCTTTTGCATTTAATTTGAATCTTGACATGGAATTATTTAATGAATGTCTTGATTCCGAAAAATATTCTAAACGTGTACAGTATAATTCTCAGCAAGCAAGAGATAATGGTGTTAGAGGGACCCCTGGATTCTTTATAGTTGGTTCTGATTATGACCAACAACAAATTGGTGGGGCACAACCCTTTTCCGTATTCCAGAGAATTTTGGATTCTATGATCTAAATGATAGAAATTTTTAAAGTTATTTTTTCTAATTTTAAATTTCTTGCATTGTCTGTAATAATTTTTTCATCTATGATGGTACTTTTGTTACTCGTTTCTGAATTTAT
>Ga0257107_1001002_pt1 | contig 10532 bp, 8 predicted proteins | sample LP_taG_2_FD_190178 | JGI IMG/M metagenome (GOLD analysis project Ga0257107, IMG submission 190178) | Marine microbial communities from Northeast Subartic Pacific Ocean, Canada - LP_J_2011_P26_500m | ecosystem: Environmental > Aquatic > Marine > Oceanic | place: Canada: Northeast Subartic Pacific...
TTATTGCTCCACAAGACGATCCATCTTTTCTTATAGACAGTAAATATTTTTCCCATAATTTTACAGATTTTTTATCAGGGCAGAAAAATGGGTTTTTACTTATTTCTTTATTATTCCAATTTTCTAAATTACAGCTTAAAACTCCCAAAGTTGTAACTGCACCAGTGATATTAAATTTTTTTCCAAGGAAATTTTTCAAAACTATTTTCGCTACAGCACCTGCGGCTACTCTACAAGCCGTTTCTCTGGCAGATTGTCTGCCTCCACCTCTGTAATCTCTTATGCCATATTTTTTAAAATATGTGTAATCTGCATGTCCTGGTCTAAATTTATCTTTAATTGTTTCGTAGTCTCTAGAACGTGCATCTTCATTATTAATTATTATTGATATAGGAGTTCCTGTGGTTTTACCTTCAAAAACTCCAGACATAATTCTTACCTTGTCAGACTCTTTTCTTTGGGAAGTAAATTTAGATTTGCCAGGTCTTCTTCTGTCCATTTCTACCTGAACATCTTTTTCCCCAAGCTTTATTCTTGGAGGACATCCATCAATGACGCAACCAATAGCAGGTCCATGAGATTCCCCCCATGTAGTAAAACGAAATAACTTTCCAAAAGTGTTAAATGACATTAGATTATATTATATAGATTATTTTGACTAAATTATGAATCAAAAAACGCAGAAAAAAAACTCCCTAGGTCTGAATTCTTGCTTTTTGGATTTAGATAATCCCTTTGAATTATTCAAAATTTGGATGAAAGAAGCTGAGAAAAAAGAGGAAAACGATCCAAATGCCCTATCTTTGGCAACGGCCAATAAAAATGGAGCCCCTAGCGTCAGAATCGTTTTATTAAAAGATGTTAATGCAGAAGGTTTTGTTTTTTATACGAATCTCGAAAGTCAAAAGAGCAAGGAAATATCTGAAAATCCAAATGCGTCAATGTGTTTTCACTGGAAAAGTTTGCTGAGACAAGTGAGGGTTTCTGGAAAAATTGCTTCTGTAACAAATTCAGAATCGGATAAATATTTTCATTCTAGACCACATGGTAGTAAAATAGGAGCTTGGGCATCTAAACAGTCAAAAGTTTTAACCAACAGAGTAGAACTTGAAAAAAGAGTGGACGATTATAAAAAACAATTTAGTAATACAAAAAATATTCCAAGACCTTCCAATTGGTCTGGTTGGATGCTGAAACCAGATTCTATAGAATTTTGGTTGGGCGAAGCTGATAGAATACACGAGAGATTAAGATACTTTAAAGTTAAGAATCAATGGAATAAGGAACTTTTGTATCCTTAATAATTTCTATTAATACAAAAAGACACAATATTTTGCATAATATTTTTTTCAGTAGATGGCCTAAATATTTTTAAAGCATCAAAAGATAAATTTGAAAAATGTTCCGCTCTTTTGAAACATTCATTAATCGATTTGTATTTTTTCATTGAAGATATAACCCATTTTAAATCTTCATCTGTTCTTTTTCTTTTTTTAAAAATGGACTTAAGTAGCACTCGTTCATTTTCATTTGATTTTTCGTATAAAAGAATTACAGGCAAAGTTACCTTACCTTCAAAAAAATCTTTTCCATTTTTTTTTCCAAAAACATTTTCTTCAGAATAATAGTCCAAAGCATCATCAGCAATCTGAAAAGCTATTCCTAAATTTCTTCCGTAGGATTCAAGGGCATCTTTTTCCTTTCGACTTTTGTTGTTTATACAGGCGCCAACCCTAGTGCTTGCAGCGAATAAAGATGCTGTTTTCCAGTTTATTATTTGGAAATATACATCCTCTAAAAGATCTACCTCTCCTTTATGTTCTAACTGTAAGACTTCACCTTGTGCGATTCTTGAGGAGGTTGCTGAAAGAAGTTTTAATATCTCTATACTGCCATCTTCTACTATCATTTCAAAACATCTACTCAAAAGATAGTCGCCAACCAAAACAGAGGAATCGTTTCCCCAGATATTGTTTGTTGTTTTTATTCCTCTTCTAATTTTTCCATTGTCTATGACGTCATCATGTAGGAGTGTAGCGTTATGGATGAGCTCGACACATGCCGCAAGGTTTATTGATCGATCATCTATAATATTCGAACACAGTTTTGATGATCCTAGAGTTAATAAAGCTCTAATTTGTTTCCCTTTGGAGCTAAAATGATGATCAGTTAGTTTTTGAACCAATTTTACTTCACTATCTAATTTATGGAAGATTTTGGTGTCTACTTTTTCAATTTCTCTGGCAAAGTAGTTTTTTAATTCAAAATAAGAATTTTTTGCTTCCTTTTTTAAAGGTATTACATTTCCCATGAGATAATCTAATTTTAATTTAAGAAGATAACAATCGGTAAGTTTATAACATTAATGACGCATGATCATATACAACCTGTGGTAGCTTTATAACTTTACATAAACTTTTTATGAGATTAAAACTATGATAAATAATTAACTCATCCATGTTTTCAATATTTAAAAAAAAAATTGTTGTTCCTCATATCAAGCTTTCGGGGATTATAGGCAATGTAGGAAAATTTAAACAAGGCATAGATTTTTCTAATCAACAAGAAATAATCAAAAAAGCTTTTTCTTTAAAAAAAATTAAATCTGTAGCAATTTCAATTAATTCTCCCGGAGGATCTCCGGTCCAATCACACCTTATCTATAGTTATATAAGAAGTTTGGCAGAAAAGAAAAAAATCAAAGTCTTGGTATTTGCCGAGGATGTTGCTGCTTCAGGGGGGTACTTAATAGCTTGTGCGGGAGACGAAATATACGCAAATTCCAGCTCAATTATAGGCTCGATTGGGGTAATCTATGCATCTTTCGGCTTTCAAGACATGATAAAAAAAATTGGTATACAAAGAAGAGTATATACTGCTGGAAAAAATAAAAGCACTCTAGATCCCTTCGTTGAAGAAAAAGAAGAAGACATTAAAAGATTGAAAAATATTCAGCTAGATTTGCACAAAGATTTTATAAATGTTGTGGAAAAAAGTAGAGGATCAAAATTGAACACAAAAATCGATGTAGATTTGTTTACGGGAGAGTTTTGGTCTGGTTCGAAAGCGAAAAACTTAGGTTTGATTGACGGATTAGGAAATGCCGATGAAGTTTTAAAACAAAAATTTGGTGAAAATGTTGTTATAAAAAAATTCGAAAAAGAAAAAAGTTGGATTGCAAAAAAACTTTCTTCCAGCCAAACTAATCAACTAGAAAATTTTTTGGCTAAATTTGAAGAAAAAGAAATTTGGCAAAAATACGGTTTATAATGTCAAAGAAAAAAAAAATTATAAAAAGTAAAAAAAAATTGAATATTGTAACTTTTCAAGATTCTATAATGAATCTTCAAAAGTTTTGGAGCAAAAATGGATGTGTAATATTACAACCATACGATATGGAGGTTGGCGCTGGAACGTTTCATCCCGCAACAACTTTAAGATCTTTAGGACCCAATTCATGGAAAGCTGCTTATGTTCAGCCTTCTCGAAGACCGACAGATGGGAGATATGGCGAGAATCCAAATAGACTTCAGCACTATTATCAATTTCAAGTTATAATTAAACCTTCCCCAAAAGATATAAAGAAACTTTATCTTAAGAGTTTAGTTAATGTAGGAATAAATTATTTGGAACACGACATTAGATTTGTCGAAGATGATTGGGAAAGTCCAACTTTAGGTGCCACAGGACTCGGATGGGAGGTTTGGTGTGATGGAATGGAAATTAGTCAATTCACATACTTTCAACAAATGGCGGGCATGGAGTGTAACCCTGTTTCTGTGGAATTGACTTATGGGTTAGAAAGAATAAGTATGTTCGTCCAAAAAAAAAATAGTGTTTTTGATTTAATTTGGAATAATGAGGGAGTTAAGTATAAAGATGTTTTTTTAGATTCTGAAAAACAATTTTCAGCTTACAATTTCGAATTTGCTAATACAGATTCTTTATTTACCATTTTTGATTTGGTCGAAAAAGAGTGTCATATGTTGAACGAAAAAAAACTTCCTTTACCAGCATATGACCAGTGTTTAAAAGCCAGTCATGTATTTAATTTATTAGATTCAAGAGGAAAAATTAGCGTCGCGGAAAGAGCCAACTATATTTCACGAGTAAGAGATATGGCTAAAAACTCTGGAAAAGTCTGGCTAGAAACAATGATTAAAAATGGCTGAATTTTTTTTGGAATTATTTACTGAAGAAATTCCCTACAGACTTCAATCTGAAGCAAGGTCAAATTTAAAAAAAACTGTAGAGAAAATATTTGAAGATAAAAAAATAGATTTCAAATTTGTAAAAGTTTTTTCAACTCCCAAAAGATTAGTATTATTTTCAGAAGGACTTCCCCTTGCTATTGAAAAGAAATCTGAATCAATAAGGGGACCAAGAGTTGGAGCGCCAGAACAGGCAATCGAAGGCTTTGCCAGATCTCATAATATTGAAAAAGAAAATTTATATAAAAAAAAGATAGATAAAGGAGAATTTTATTTTATAGACACGAAATCTGTAACATCCGATTTATACAATTTATTAGAGAAATTGATTCCCGAAATTCTTAATAGTCTCGTATGGAAAAAATCTATGCGATGGTCTAATCATGAACTTTTTTGGGGCAGACCATTAAAATCTATTTGTTCAATATTTAATGGAAAATCCTTAATATTTAACTATTTCCATCTTACAAGTGGTGATGTTGTGTTTTCCGATGAAATTTTAGAAGAAAAACCAAAAAAAATTAAAAATTTTAAAGACTATTTGTCTGTTTTAAAAAGTGGCGGAGTCACACTTGATCATGACGAAAGAAGAGAAAATATTAAAACGAAGTTGGAAAATCTTGCAAATACCAAAGGGTTCAAAGTTGATCTGGATGAAAAACTTTTAGACGAAGTAACAAATATTGTAGATAGCCCCCATGTTTTAATGGGAAAGTTTGACGAAAAATTTTTGAAAATTCCAGAAGAGATTCTGATAATTACAATGAAAAAGCATCAAAAATATTTTCCAGCATTTAATAAAAACAAAGAATTAATAAACTTCTTTTTTATTGTGGCCAATCTTTCAGATAAAAAGGGATTAATAAAACTGGGAAACGAAAGGGTAATTTCTGCCAGATTGGAAGATGCTAAATTTTTTTGGGAAAACAACAAAAAGAAAAATTTAGTTAAACAAATTAACAAATTGAAAACCATATTGTTTTTTGAAAGGCTTGGAACGATTTATGATAAGACGCAAAGACTAAGGAAGCTTGGCTCGATGATTTCAGATCAGTTAAGCATTTCCAAAGAGAAAGTGGAGATCACAGCATCAATTTGTAAATCAGATCTTGTATCAGAATTAGTTAAGGAATTTCCTGATTTACAAGGAACAATGGGAAAATATTTTGCTTTGGAACAAGGATTTGAAAAAAATATTGCAGATGCAATTAGTGAGCATTATTTCCCTTTGGGAATACACGGAAAATCTTCAAGAAAAATTTTAAGTAGCGCCATAGGTATTATTGATAGGGTGGATACTCTGGTAGGTTTTTTTGGAATCAATGAAAAGCCCTCTAGTTCAAAAGATCCGTTCGCTTTACGGAGAGCCGCAATAACTTTATTAAAAATAATATTAGAAAATAAAATTGAAGTTAAACTAAGTGACTTACTTAAAAACTCTGTGCAGCTTTACAGAGAACAAAAAATTAATTTAACTAATGAAAATTTAATAGAGGAAATTTTATTATTTTTAAAAGAAAGAACAAAAAATTTATTAAAAGACAAAGGGGTTAGACCAGATATTATTGAAGCAGTTATATCTTCTCATCGTAGTGATAATTTTTTGGCCCTGTATCAAAAGGGTTTGGCATTAAACAAACATTGCAAATCGGAATTTTATAAAAATATGGTTGCTTCCTTTAAAAGAGCATCAAACATATTGAATCAAGAAAAATCAGACAATAAAAAATTAATCGGGCAACCAGATTCAATTTTGTTTAAAACCGAAGAAGAAAAAGAACTATACGAAAAAATAAATGAGATAAAAAAACATTTTTTGATTAGATCAAGAAAAGAAGATTACGAAGAAACCATCAAATATCTGTCAAGCACAGTGTCTATTACCAATAGTTTTTTTGAAAATGTTATTGTTAATGATGAAAATGCAGATATAAAAGAAAATCGTTTAGAATTACTAAAGATGTTTTGTCAAACTTTTAATATTTTTATAGATTTTTCCAAATTAGAAGGTGTTTAGTTGAAAAACTTTATTTACAGATTTAATAATAAAATCAGACCTAGGACGAATGATAAAAATTTGTTGGGTGGAAAAGGCGCCAATCTAGCGGAAATGGGAAAACTAGGTTTACCAGTCCCTCCTGGCTTTACAATTTCTACAGAGATGTGTGACTTTTTTTATAAAAATAAAAAAAAAATTCCTAAATTATTATTATCTAAAATTAAAAAAGAAATAAAAATTATAGAAAAATTAACGAAAAAAAAATTTGGAAATTTAAACAATCCACTTTTACTGTCAGTGAGATCGGGAGCTCGTGTTTCAATGCCAGGCATGATGGATACTATTTTAAACTTGGGGCTTAATGATAAAACGGTCAAGTCACTTGCAAACACAACTGGGAACACAAGATTTGCAAACGATAGTTATAGAAGGTTTATCCAAATGTATAGCAATGTGGTCTTAGGTGTTGAAGCATATCTTTTTGAGGAGCTGATAGAAAATTATAAACATACAAAGGGAGTTTTGCAGGACACAGATTTGAATGCTGATGATTGGGAAGATTTGATTTTTGATTTTAAAAAATTGGTTAAAAGCAAAGCACGTAAAAATTTTCCTCAAGATATATACGAACAATTGAGCGAAGCAATAAGCGCAGTTTTTCTTTCTTGGGAAAGTAAACGAGCGAAAACTTACAAAAGACTTAACCAAATACCAGATCATTGGGGTACAGCAGTAAATGTACAGTCCATGGTATTTGGAAATATGGGAAATGATTGTGCTACTGGAGTAGCGTTTACAAGAGATCCATCCACGGGAGAAAATTCTTTTTTTGGAGAATATTTAATAAATGCACAAGGAGAAGATGTGGTTGCGGGAACTCGCAACCCACAGCACATTACAAAAAAAGCAAGAATTAAATCAAATGCTAAAGAACTTTCTATGCAGGAAAAAATGCCACAGGTTTATTCGGAGTTGAAAAAAATATTTTACAAATTAGAAAAATATTATCGTGATATGCAAGATATAGAATTCACAGTGGAAAAAGGAAAACTTTGGATGTTACAAACCAGGTCAGGGAAAAGAACTGCTAAAGCAGCTGTTAAAATTTCTGTAGATATGGTTCAAGAGAAATTGATTTCTAAAAAAGAGGCATTGTTAAGAATAGATCCCAACACTCTAGACTCTTTACTTCACCCAACTCTAGATGAAAAAACTGAAAGAAAAATAATCGCCAAGGGTTTGCCGGCATCACCAGGTGCCGCCAGTGGTAGAGTAACTTTTTCTTCAAATGAAGCAGAGAGACTCAAATCTTTAATGCAAGAGAGTATATTAGTTAGAATTGAAACGTCGCCTGAGGATATACATGGCATGCACGCCGCAAATGGAATTTTAACTTCAAGAGGAGGAATGACAAGTCATGCAGCTGTAGTCGCAAGAGGAATGGGTAAGCCTTGCGTTTCAGGATCTAGTCAAGTTTATATAGATTATGAAAAAAAAATATTTAAGTCAGACGGAGTCACTGTTAAAGAAGGTGACTTAATCACAATTGATGGAGGCTCTGGCAAGGTCATGCTTGGAAAAATCCCAACGGTAAAACCAAAGTTATCAGAAGATTTTAATAAAGTTATGTCATGGGCTGACAAAGTGAGAAAATTAAAGGTTAGAACAAATTCTGAAACACCAATGGATACCAAAGTTGCAAGAGAATTTGGCGCGGAAGGGATTGGCTTATGTAGAACGGAACACATGTTTTTTAATGAAGAAAGAATTTTGTATATGAGAAAAATGATATTATCTAAAACCAAGGAGGATCGACTAGATTCACTTAAAAGATTGCTACCCCATCAACAGAATGATTTTTTCAAAATCTTCAAGATCATGAATGGTTTGCCAGTCACTGTGAGGTTGCTAGATCCTCCATTACATGAATTTTTACCGAAAACAACAAAAGAGGTAAGCGAAGTCGCAAAATCTTTTAATTTAAGTGAAGCGGATATTAATGGAAGAATTAATGAACTTCACGAGCAAAATCCTATGCTTGGGCATCGGGGATGTAGATTGGGTATTTCGTTTCCAGAAATTTACGAAATGCAATGCGAAGCAATCTTCGAAGCTTTGGTTGAATGCAAAAATAAAAAAATAAAATTAGTTATACCAGAAATTATGATTCCTCTTGTTTCAACAGCGGCAGAGATCGAAATACTAAAAGACTTAGTTGATAAAACAGCAAAGGCAATTCAAAAAAAACATTCAATAAAAATAAAATACTATGTTGGAACTATGATCGAGCTTCCAAGAGCTGCTTTAAGAGCTAATGATATTGCAAAATTTGCAGATTTTTTTAGTTTTGGAACAAACGATTTAACACAAACTACTTTCGGAATTAGCAGAGATGATTCTGGTAAATTTTTAAATGATTACGTAGAAAATAAAATTTTCAATAGAGATCCATTTATCGAAATTGATGTAAGAGGAGTTGGAGAGTTAATTAAGATTGCCACGGAACGTGGAAGGAAGCAAAAAAAATCTCTTAAATTAGGAATTTGTGGTGAACATGGGGGTGATCCAGCAAGTATTGAATTTTGTGAAAAGGCTAAATTAAATTATGTTTCTTGCTCTCCATACCGAGTTCCGATCGCACGTTTAGCTGCAGCACAAGCTTACTTAAAGAAGCAAAAATAGTTTGTTAGATCTCTAATTTAAAATTGATTGCTGGGGCACTATGAGTAATTTGTCCAACAGATATTCTCTCAACTCCAGTTGAAGCAATTTTTCTAACATTTTTTAATGTAACGCCTCCAGAAGCTTCTGTTTCATACATTTTACTTGATAACTTTACTCCTTTTCTAAGATTTTTAAGATTCATGTTATCAAATAATATTCTGTCAAATTTTAAATCCATAATTTTTTTAAGTTGGTTAATGCTGTCTACTTCAACAGTGATTTTTTTACCCTTCTTATTTTTGATGGCTCTTTTGACTAAATTTCTTATATTTCCATCTATGGCGATATGATTATCTTTTATTAAAATTTCGTCACTTAGATTAAATCTGTGGTTAGTTCCGCCACCTAATCTAACCCCATATTTTTGTATCAATCTTAGATTTGGAGAAGTTTTTCTTGTACAGCAAATCTTACAAGATTTCCCTTTTACTTTATCTACAAATTTTCTTGTAGTAGTTGCCACTCCCGAGATTAAACTTAAAAAGTTTAAAGCAACTCTTTCACCTGCTAAAATTTTAATGGGGTTACCAACTATTGTTGCAACCATCTTGTTTCTTTTTATTTTTTTCCCATCTCTTATTTTTGTTTTAAAAATAATTTTTTTATCTAATATTTCAAAAATTGTTCTAGCAAAACTCAGTCCACCCACTATACAATTTTGGTTAGAAATAATTTGTGCTTTTATTTTGTTTTTGTTTTTGATCTGTTTGCTGGTAATATCACCATGCGGGCATAAATCTTCTATAGAGGCTTTTTTAACTATATTTTTAATATATTTTTGATTTATTGATAATTTTTTCATTTATTTAATTTTTCTACAAACCGCAAGGAAATACCCAAGATGCCAATCACTAAATTGACATTGCAGTAATTTTGGCACAGCATCATTTTGAGTTGTCATAATTTCTATTTTTGAAATAACCTTAATGTTTAAATCATCAATAGCTTTTAATGTGCCTTCTCTGACGTGGGGCATATTCCAATCATCAATAATTAGTACGAAAACTTCGTCAAGAGCAGACTGTACAATGTCAATGCCATCGTAATGATCTTTAACCTCATGAGGTCCATCGAAGACATATATATTAAATTTACCTACTTCTTTGTAATCTATTTTTCTAAAATCAGATTCTATAAATTTAAAATCTATTTTTTCTGAAATTATTTTTTTGATATTTGCGTGAAATGAGCTTTTAGGGTTTGTTACATTGAGAGAAGGATTAATTGTTTTTGGGTCGGAAAATTGAGACCAGTCATCAATACATAAAGCTTTGACTGTATTGCCATAAAGGGCGGAGCAAGCCGTGGATCCTGCCCAACATCCTATTTCCAAGTATCTTGCATCATCGATTAAAGAAATCAGATTATTAACAAAATATCTATATTTTTTTCCTGACATTCCTGGCATAAATTTTATCCAATCTGGGATTTTTGTTTGTATGGCCAGGGACTGAAAAAATGCGGTTTGCAGATTTTTTGAGTAATGATTTTCATCAAAATCACCTTCAAATTTAATTGATGTTTCTTCTGTGGGAGGTAACAAAATTTTGTTACTCATAAATTTTTTAACAACATTAACATTCTAATATAAAAATTCA
>Ga0257107_1001004_pt1 | contig 10519 bp, 13 predicted proteins | sample LP_taG_2_FD_190178 | JGI IMG/M metagenome (GOLD analysis project Ga0257107, IMG submission 190178) | Marine microbial communities from Northeast Subartic Pacific Ocean, Canada - LP_J_2011_P26_500m | ecosystem: Environmental > Aquatic > Marine > Oceanic | place: Canada: Northeast Subartic Pacific...
TTGGTATCATTAAAATAACATGGTCATATCCTTCTGGAATCTTATCTACATCATATAAAGGATAATGGTCAGCCTTCAAGGCACACATTTGTGCAAATTCTGTTCTCATATTTAAATGATTCCTTGGTATCTTACCAGTAAATCCCATTTGTGTTAAAAATGCTATCTTCATTTAATTTCAATCATATGAAAGCCCTATAGTGTGAAATCCGTGTTGTTCTAAGCTTAAATATCTTACTCTATAATTATATTTCCAAATAAACTCATTTGTGGCTGATATGACTCCATAAGTACCCGTAACAGGATCCGTATATGAAAAATAATCATGTAATAAAATAAAACCACCATCTTTTATTTTTTTATGAGAAATCTCCAACTCTTTGTTAGTAGTATCATAATCGTGCTCCGAATCTATAAAAATCCAATCGAAATAATTATCATCAAACTTTTCTAAATTTTTAAATGAATATCCTCGTTCCAAGTAAATATTTTCTTGTGGAAACTTCCTTTGAAGATCATCATACAATGTATCATTAGATTCAAATAAATGTAAATTCTTAGGGTTACAATGTTTATAAATCCACTCAGATGTTTCTCCAAAATGAACACCCAATTCACCTACATTTCCATTTTTAGGCATCTTCTTAAACACCTCAAATTTGTTCGATAAAACCAAACAATCTTTCAAATTATCATTAGGAATATTAGGAATATTATCCATTATATAACTCCTTATAAATTCTTTCCATCCAATATGCTTGGTCTCTCCCCATTCTATTTTGTGGTATAGCATTGAACTGATAAACCCAACCTGAATTATATAGATTAGTCAAGTCATCTTGCCACCAATTCCAAGTAGGATCCGTATAAATCAAATTCTTTCTATGTAAGTCCATTATAGAATACTTATATGGTAGAAAATTCACATCCACCCCAAACTTCTTAGTTAATAAATTAATAAGTGGTTGGTCACTTCCACACTTTACAATATCATATGATGGAATAACTTGGTCTTTGTTTTCCCAATACCAATCAACTACCTTCTTTAAAAAATCTCTATGTTTCTCATTTAATATAACAAAACAGGTTTGAAAAAAATCAGAACTCATTTTATAATAATCACAATCAAAGAATATTTGAGAGTACCCATTAATAGCTCTGTTTACCCATTCATAGTCACCATTACAAAATGCTGATGAAAACTCGTGATTGGTTTCTTCAAAGAAATTAGGACAATCAGGATGTATAACTGAATCGGCATCTACCAATAAAACTTGGTCATAATCAATACCATTCTTTTCTAATATCTCTAACACATACCATCGTTGCCAAGTAATAACCATTTCACTTTCAGGTACTAATAATGTATCCATCAAGAAAAACTCTACATCATGTTTCTCACACCATTGTTTCCAAGAATCTACTCCATACTTATAACCTTTAGTTCTATCTGCTCTTCCGATACCACTACTATTTACTGCTTCTTCTCTTTCAATCCAAGGAATCAATACTACATTTTTAGGCATTTGCAATACCTCTTTCTTCTTCTGATTTACAACCGTCCTTATTACATTTCCTACACATCTGCAACAAATCTCTACGACCTTTCTTTAAGGTACTTCTATAATGTTCATACGATTCATTAGTCCACACATCTTCTATACTTGTTTCAAAAATATTTCCATGTACAACTTGATATTCCCAATCACAACAACAAAGTAATGCATCTCCATCCCAAGTTATATACATCTGGTCTGACGGATACCCACAATCTTTTTGTGGAACTGGTATGTCTGGATTTACATTTACAAGTCCACCCCTATTCCAATATGTCCAAGGACCATAATGTTCTTTTTTATTTTTATCTTCTTTTTTCTTTACTTGTTCTACATTATAATTTGATGAAAGTATTATATTTACATTATCGTCTTGAAAATGTGACATTACATCTAACATTCTTTGTGCGTATCTATCATCAAAATAATCATCAAGTTGTATTCTATTCAGTCCGGCGTCTATCATATCTCTCATCAACTCTTTTGTTAATCCCGTTCCATTACTATCCATCTGAATAAAACAATCTGGTAAATGTTCTCTTGCTATTCTAATGAACTCTACTATTCTATCTTTATCCATCAAAGGTTCATTCATCAAGTATGGTGAAAACCTACCATTAAATCCCAAGTTAGCTAAATTCTTAACAATCTTTGTATAGTTTTCAACCGACATTGTATTATATGCTATACCTTTCTTCTTATCTTCTATTCTGTCCCATATAATATAATGGTTGGGACAAAAATCACATTTCAAATTACAAAATTCTATTGTTTGTATTTGAATATTTGTAAATAATTTAATCCCCTTTACATAAACATCTGGCCTATGTGGGATTTCCCAAAGACCTTTACCGGCGGATAATATTCTTGGTAAATAATATTCCATTATTTTAAACTTCTTTATAAATTTCTAACCAATGTTCAATCATTTCATCCATCAAAGTTTCAAATGTATATTTAGGTTTCCACCCAAAAGTTTCTCTAAGTTTTGTAGAATCACCTCGAAGATACTTCAATTCTTCTGCTCTCATGAATCTCTCATCTTGTGTTACATAATCTTTATAATTTAAATCTAACTTATTAAATACATAATCACACATATCACCTACTGAATGACTAATTCCTGTAGCACATACAAAATCATCTGGTTCTGTATGATTTAATATCATGTGCATTGCCCGAACATAATCCTTTGAATGTCCCCAATCACGAAAAGCATCTAAATTACCAAGTGGTAGTGTATCTCGTTTTCCTAATGAGATTTCAACTGCTGCCTTTACAACTTTATTAGTTACAAAATTAGAACCTCGTCTTGGTGATTCGTGATTAAATAATATTCCATTACTTGCAAATAACTTATAAGCGTTTCTGTAATGTTGAACCATATTAAATCCAAATACCTTTGTACATCCATAAGGACTTGTAGGATTCATAGGTGTAGTTTCTCTTTGATATCCATCTTCATCTACTGAACGACCAAACATCTCTGATGATGAAGCCTGATAGAATCTTGCTGTAGGGCAATTATTCTTATAGGCCTCCAATACATTTAATAATCCAAGAGCGTTTGTTTGTACCGTAAATTGTGGAATATCCATACTGATTCTAACATGACTTTGGGCTGCTATATTATAGATTTCATCAGGTTGAATAGTCCGTATCATTCTTTCTAATGAACTTACATCAAGTAAATCACCATACTCTGTTTCAACTCCTTTTCCTACCAAATGGTCAATCCTACTTTCTTGGTGTTCTGCGATAGAGTTTCGTCTTACTATCCCATAAACTTCATAGTCCTTTTCTACCAATAACTCTGCAAGATAACTACCATCTTGTCCGTTAATGCCTGTTATAAATGCCCTTTTCTTCATTTTATCTTCTCTTTAATTAATTCTGCAATTTTCTTATGTCCTAATTCATTTGGATGTACATCATTTCCTTCAAAATATATACTTTTCCCCTTAATTTTCGTGGTTGGACCATCTGATTTTAAATTCCAAGATTCATAATAATCATTTCCACCTAATAATGTAGTCAAAGACTTTTTAATATTTAAAAAATTATCAACATTAATTAAAGATTTAAATCTACGATCTATAATAAATTCACCACCATAATTATGCATGAATAAATATTTACAACCAATACTATCTAATGCTGATTGAATAGTATATGTAAATAGGCTAGCGTGGTATCTAAACCAAACTTTTGTTTTATTACCTAACCAAGACATATATCGTTCTGAATCATCATCGAATGTCCAAGGTTTAAATCTACTACTTTCATCCATCTCCATCCATCTAATATCTGGAGGAATAACAATCAAAACAATATCACTTTTATGAATATCATAAAATGATCCACTTTTAATTTTAATTAATTTATTTTCGGAAAATTTATTTTCATTTGAAAAATTCTCAAATAACTGTGTTACTATTAGTGGATATGAATTACCAAATATAGATAAATTTATAAATTTTTCTCCTAAATCTCTTGCTAACCAATAACCAAATGGGTTTTCATTTATATTTAATTCAGCACCGGCTCCCCAACTATCTCCAAAACAATAAATCATATTAGATTTTATACTTTAAATCCTATTTCCGTTTCCAAGTGTGGTTTAAATACTTCTTTTTCTGATAAATCAGAATATGTCGTTGAATCTCCAGTATCTTTGTTTTCCTCTGGAACCGAATCCATTATAATAATACCACGAGCTGCATCTTCAGGTGTCATATACATATGATAACCTATTAACGCAAAATCATCTACCATATATCCTTTTCTTAAATTTCTACCATCATAAGACATATATTTGAACCATTCAAATGCATCTTTACTATCTGTTAATATCATACCACCTCTACCAATAGGAACTCTTTTCTTTAACTGAAACGATACAACTTGAATTGCTTCGTTTCCGACATACATTCCCTTTGTCCATCTCGTAGCACCATCCCAAATATTATATGGTTCTAATTTATAAACTCCACTCCATTCTCTATCTTCAAATTTTACTTTACAACCTGCATGTATAATTTGCATTGGTGGTGAAACATAAGTTCTTTTTGGGATTGTAATTGTTCCTTCTACATTCATATATTTCATTGCAAGAAATAACCCATTAGAACACGAATCAATACTACACGCGTACTTACTGCCAGCAAACTTGGCAACCTTTTCTTCAAACATATCTATTACATCTCGTGGATCTTCCCAATCATATCCCAATTCTTTTACTTGGTCAAGTTCTGGTCTTTGTAAATGTTTTGGTACTTGTCCTATTGGCCAAGATGTATATTCTATTTTACTCATTTTATACACTCCATATTTAAACTCATTGATGTTCCGTTCTCTTTATCCATATGTGGTAAATAGGCCTGGGAATGGTCATCAAATTCTGAATGTTCTGTTTTTTTCCAATCATAATGTTTTACTTCTCTCATACCTATACCTTCCAACAGACTTTTTAAACTACGAAAGTCATATACTGTTTTGTGATATATCGTTTCATCACCGAATGGCATCTTACCATATAATAAACCAACAAAATCATCCATACCATATGGTTCATAACCTTTAATATATAAAGATGCTATTTTTGAAAAATTAGGAACTGCCAATCTCATAACTCCACTTGGTTTCAAAACTTCTCTCCATCTCTCTAACAAAGGAACAACTTCTTCTCTATCTAAATATTCTATAAAATGTGAAGCATAAATTAAATCTGCCGAATCATTCTTATAGTTTCTAATAAAAATATCATCTGAATCAAGGTGGTCATAATCTCCACCATCAATATGAACCCAATCTTCACCAAAATTTCTCCACCCACAACCTATATTAAACTTCACTTTAAATTCAAACTTTTACTTAAATATCTATCATGATCATTTCTAATTTGATTAATTAGATAATTTTCAATTTTTAATATTTTACATAACCTATTAACATAATCTGATTTTACATTGGTTTTTAAATTATATAATGGATTTACCAAACATTTATCCTGTAAAATCTTACCTTCAGAATATTCCTTCCAGAATAAATCGTAATTATCATAAAAAATTCTTTTGGTTTTATACTTATGATCTATTTTATTTACAGTTTTCCAACTTTCATCTTTACTTTGTAACCACTTTAAAAATTTTGGATCACTTAAATGTTCCAATTCTAAAAAATAAACATTTGGCTCCAACAAAAGAGTATATAAATTCCATTTCGTCTGAATTCCACTCCCATTATATCTGTCTTGGATATGCCGCGGATTACGTTGATCAACAGAAATGGAATCATAACTTTCCCATTGCGGATTATTCCAATACCAAAAAATTGTATTCCCCTGAGTCATCCAAGATAAATCATTATCTATTTCATGTTTTAAAATCATAAGTTTCATAAAGAAATCTACTTCTGGTAAATTATTATCTACAAAAGTAGGTATTAATTTTTCATCGGTAATCTTACCTTCACTTCCTAGCAATCCAAGTAGTAGGTAATACTGATGGTACAAGTCGTCTTTACCTTTTTTTAAAGAACCTGCAAAATGCTCTATATATTTTTCTTTAATTGCAGATTTATATTTGTCAATTGGATTCCGTATTAAACATATAAGATATCCATTAATAAATGTATCCCAATCAATTTTATCTTCAATAGATAATGTTTCATTTTCTAAGCTTCTAAGAGTAGTACTGCCCATTTTATCATGAACTAATATTTTTGCAAATCTCTCAGTATCATAATAGTAGGGTGAGAGCCCCTCATCACCACTAAACTGATATCCTATATTATATCCATGTAATCCCCTTAATACAGTTTTACTCATTTTCTTTCCTGTCTCCACTTTTTCATTAACTGAAACCATCTATTATTATCCATATCCTCATTAATAAAGTTAAAATCTAAATTATTTTTCCACGCAACATATGGGAAACTTAATTGGTCACGTTTACTACCATACATAACTTCCACCCACCAATCTTCCATAGTTTTAATTATCTCTTTATTATTATGTCGTCTTAATATTACAGTATTTCTAGCCTGTCCGTTGTTTTCTGGATAACCTTCTTTTCTATAACCATCAACTTGATTATTTATTATATCTAAATTATCTTTATAATGTTTTTGTGGGTGTATATCACCTAACCATTTTATAAATTTGGCTTCCTCATAAATACAAATTCTACTATTTATTCCACCACAATATTCATGATTAAAAACTGCATAATCTTTATCTTGTAAATAAGTATCAACTAAAAAATTGACATCACCAATAATCTTAGCATCCCCATCAACCCAAACACTAATTTCATAATCTTCCAAATATCTATGTGGTAAAATCTTAGGTTTTTTAGAATCTCGTGAACCATCATAAATTTTTAAAGTTGGTCGTATAGTCCATATATCAGATTTTAAATCTGTCCTATCTGTAAAACAAACAAAATCCCAACCATCTAATTCCATTTCTGGGTCATGTAAATAATATTCTTCCCCAAAAATAGAAGTATATATAACTTTACTATTCATTATTTCTTTCTATAATACGGTCCTGTGTATGAGTTCGTGCACCATAACCATCATCAATGTTATTAAATGATTTTAAGTTTGTAACATCAAATTCTTCATTTGTATATTCACAATTTATATATTTACATCTTACAGGATAATGATCAAATCTATCATAAAAAATATGTTTTAATCTTGATTTTAATCCTGTTTGTTTAATATGATGTAAAGTTTCTGTATGAGAATGTCTTATCCCGTATGTACCCCATTTCTCATACATAGTACTAAATAAATCTATATCAGAAGAGTTACCAATAAACCAAGGATCTGAATACATTCCCCACGAATCACATACACAAGGTCCATCAATACATTCCATAATATGAGAAATATAAAAATATTTATTATCTAAATCTTTAAGAATTAAATTTTTATTAAATACATAATCAAATCTACTTAAAATAACCCAATCATATTTAAAATTATTCTTTTCTTCATATACACTTTTCAATTGATTAGTCATCGCTAAAGAATACCATCTACTTGCTATACTATTTTGTCTAACACTCTCCTGGTAAAAATCTATTTGTTTTTCTATTATATAATCTCTTGGTTTATAAACATCAACTAATCCTTTTTCATAATCTGTACTCCAACTATGCATAAACACATCAATAGTATCATTTTTATCAAAAATATATTTCTCATTCAAATGATGTCCAATTCTATAATCAATATCAGCACCTAACCCATATTTTTCTGTAGCCGACCCTACCAAACCATATAAACAAAAAGCTATTTTCATATTAATCCCAAAAGATAACCTTATTATTAATATTATTATAAATATCGTCTTTAATTTCTTTACTATATTGTGCTGCCTTCACAATAACTGCCACATTTTCACGACCTTTAAGTATCTTCGGTGATTTTACTTTCAATGAAGTTCCATAAAGTCTCTTTCCCTGTTTCATTGAACTATTATCCAATATACATTTAATTTTACTCATATCCAAACCATTGGAAATTAAAAACTGAGACCATATGTGTCCACCAAATAGAAATATTTCACCATCAAACTTACTTATCTCACTATTCAATTTTTTAACATCATCCAATTGACCGTCAACATAATCCAAAAATACCTTTTTATTTTTTTGATAAATAGAATGTGGATAATTTATTTCCTTTGGTTCTGATTTTTTAGTTGCATAAAATATACAAGGAAGTTCATTATGATAATGTTTTTTAAGTATTTCAAATCCAATACTACCAAGTATAATGTCAACCAATTCTTCCGTTAAAAATACTGTATGTTCAAAATTTAACCCATTAGTAAATCTATTTTCTACAAAATGAAATAGATTAGGAATACTGAATATGTGTAAAGTATCATTATCTATTTGGTCATATATAGTCTTTAAAAAAGATATCGGGTCATATGAATGTTCAAGTACATGAGAATGAATTACTACATCATAATGTTTATCAATATTATATTTTGAATCAAACCACTCCCTTAAATGAATAAAGTTTGGCATGATAACTTCATCATAAACATGATTTGGTTCAAGTGCTGTCCAACTATTATTTATATTTTTTGATAAATATAATTTACCTAATCTGCCACTTCCAGACCCAATTTCAAATGCTGTTTTTGGACTCATCTCCTCAATAAAATTAGATAATTCTACATCATGATTCTTCCAAACATTACCAACACCATCATTATGTGGAAACTCATATACGACATCTAATGGAAACAATTCACGCAACTGAATCATACCAGTATTCTTACAAATATCCCAACTCTGATTCATAATAACATCTTTACTACTATCTTGACTTGTACATGCCATCGAGGCTGGAACACTCTTAAATGTATGTAAATGTTCAAGTTTAGATGTAGAATCTAATATACTCTTATCACGAATTATTGTTTCAAATTTTGAGATTAGACACTCCTCCATTCCTTGTTACATTAATAGCAGAAGCCGTATCTCTATCACTGCCTTCTTTTCTATCATTTATCAATATTCTATCACCACCACCAAATCCCATTATCAATTGGTCATATAAAATACCCGCCTTCTGTAATTGTTTAACCGTGGCTTCTCGACCACTTTCTTTTCTACCTGTAGTAATAACTAAATGATATCTTTCTTTATCAATTTTCATTAAAAACTCTTTTACTCCAGGTAATAATTCTAATCTGTGATCCGGATCCTGTAGCACTGTGCTAAATTCAGATCCAGGATGTTTTGTGAGTGTACCATCTAAATCACAAAATATTGTTTTAGGTGAGCTCATGTAATCTCCTTAATTTATTTTTTATTACTGTTTTAATTTTATCATCTATGTTTGGTTTCATATTTAAAAATCTTTCATCAGAAAAAACATAGTGTCCACATATCTTTATCAATTCTTTTTTATTATCTTCTGGAATAAAATCTTTATCAACCCATTTTTCCCATCGTTTTGATTCATAACAAATATTATAGTATTCATCTATATCTTCACCCATTTCCTCTAAGTAACACAATGTCTCTAATTGACCAAATTCAGGTGCTATATTTATTGAATCTAATCCCATATCAAATCTCACTTTATATTCATCATTAGACAAATAATCTCCATTATGCTCCTTACTCTTTTTACCAAATTTTTTACAAACACCAATCATCTTCTCTAATCTATCAGGGTCAAATGTTCCTGTATTATTCTGTTTTCCTAAATCTAATCCTACTCCAGATTGTACAACGGCATATTCAATATTATCAAATATTTCTGGTACTAACTTAAATTCTAAATCAGATAAAAGAGAATCTAATTCTATATCAGTAAACTTTCTTATAGCTTCTTCTGTACTAATTTCAAATTTTATATTTCTATTTGTATAATAACAAAATTCAATATTACTTATACAATGTTTAAGTCCTTCATAATATCCAAAATACTTTTTCCAAGGATCTATATGAATTATATCTACATTTTCACAGTCTGTTTTTAAAGATTCATAACCATCATCATCTATATAACCTTGACCTGATCCTGCATGGTCTCTCTCAATTGTAATTCTACCACCAACATATTCAAAAAATTCTTCAGTAGTCCATTCATTAACATATCCACCATTGTAATCAACTTGTCGTCTTGATGGTATAAAACCAAAATTACCATCAAACTCAATCACAGCATCAACTACATTTTTACTCATTGGCCCTATAAAATATTTCATATTAATTTCTCATTTAACATTGACTTACCCAAATAATATAATAAATGACAATAAGGATAATGATGTAATCCAGCTATATTTAAAAAAATAAGAGCAGTTATAATCTCTACCTTATTCCAATCTAAGTCCTTTTCTATAACATAATTTTCTAATATTCTTTCACACTCTATATTAGTATTTTTTCTGTGAAAATCATAATAAACATTATTCATATCTC
>Ga0257107_1001006_pt1 | contig 10515 bp, 10 predicted proteins | sample LP_taG_2_FD_190178 | JGI IMG/M metagenome (GOLD analysis project Ga0257107, IMG submission 190178) | Marine microbial communities from Northeast Subartic Pacific Ocean, Canada - LP_J_2011_P26_500m | ecosystem: Environmental > Aquatic > Marine > Oceanic | place: Canada: Northeast Subartic Pacific...
CGGAAAGATTTAGCAGCAGCATATCGGTGGTGCGAGCGTTGCGGATTTCACGAAGGTGTTGACAATCACCTTAGCATGATGATTTCGTCATCTCCCCCTAGATTTTTAATTAATCCTCGTGGCCGATACTGGGCAAGAATGACACCCGATTCATTGATTGTGATTGATGAAGATGGAAACACGGTCGAAGGTGATGGAGCACCGCTTAAAACCGGTTTCACAATTCACACTGGAATTCACCTGACCCATCCCAACGCAACCTGCGTTTTTCACACCCACATGCCTTACGCCACTGCATTGACGGCGATACGCGGTGGTGAGCTCAAGCAAGTCCACCAAAATTCAACCCGTTTTTTAGGTCAGTGCGCTTACGACCGCGGTTTTAATGGACTGGCATTTGATACTGATGAAGGCCACCGTATGGCTAAAGTTATGGGCAATAAATCAGTACTTTTCCTAGGCAATCATGGCGTTGTAGTCGTAGGTGACGCCGTTGCCACTACATTAGACGACTTGTATTACCTGGAAAAAGCCTGCCAAATTCAAGTGCTTGCAATGTCAACTGGCGAAGACCTGGCCGAAATCCCACCGGAGATGGCCGAAGTGACTGCAAAGCAGTTCGCTAACCGTTCCGCCTCGGCGGAATTATTTTTGGATGAGATTAAAAGGATTTTAGACGAAGGCGTATAACACTCGTTGAACGTTGTTCAGACTTACAATTTCTTAGAATCCTAATTCACAATTTTGGAGAGTTTTATGGGCGAGGATTCGTTTTCATCGGAGGAGTTTTGCGGGCGCACTGTCCTGATCACTGGTGCCGCACGGGGTCTGGGTCGCGAGATTGGGCAAATGTTTCACGATCATGGTGCACGAATAATTCTGGTCGATATCGACAACCGCGTAGAACAGACTGCTGCGGATATTGACCCTGAGTCAAAAACGGCAATTGGCAAGATTGCAGACCTCACCGATGATAAATCAGTGGCTTCACTGAGAGACGCAGTAATCCAAGAAATTGGAGACATTGATACGCTAATCAACAACGCGGGGGCATATGCTCCACATGCTATACGAGACATCAGCGGTTCTGATTTCGATGAACGAATTGCAATTAATTTAAAAACCGTATTTCTAACCACTCAGGCATTTATGGATAGTCTGTCTAGTACTCAATGTGGACGGGTTGTAAATATCGCATCTGCCGATGCTTATAGGCCAAAAGTTACCAACGCACCCTATGCGGCGGCAAAAGCCGGTGTCATTAGTCTCACAAAGTCATTCGCGGCAGAACTTGCGCCAAATGTTCTGGTAAACGGAGTCAGCCCTGGACCAATCGTAACCGAGACGGCAAAAACCCAAGGCTGGTTAGAGCAGGCGATTGATCAACATCCGCTCGGTTATGCTGCGGTACCGAAGGACATAGGTAGAGTGGTGCTTTTCTTAGCTTCACCATCTAACAAATTTATGAATGGAGAAACTGTCGTTGTCAATGGCGGCACTATCATGATCTGATATTTGAGGTATTCAATATGAAAGCGCTGGAAGGGAAGGTCGTCTTGATTACGGGACGAGTAATAAGCCCAAACGGCGGCGAAACTATCGTCGGCTACTAACCGAAACAAAAAAATATTCAAGGACAGTCATATGCACTTTGGTCTTTTCAGCTTACTCCAGCAGCGTGATCGCGACAAAGGACCACGCCAGATTTACAAGGAGATGGTGGATCAAGTGAAACTCGCCGAAGAGGTTGGTTATGAGATTGCGTGGTTTGCCGAACATCATTTCTCCAACTATTGTGTGATGCCTTCGCCGCTATCAATCATTCATTACATGGCACCGCAAACGTCTCGGATCAAGTTGGGACCTGCGGTCATTGTTGCACCTTTATATGAACCGATGAGATTGATTGAGGATATTTCAGTTGCCGATGTTCTTAGTGATGGGCGCCTGGTTCTTGGATTTGGTAGCGGCTATCAACAGTACGAGTTTCACAAATTTGGTGTGAACCTCAAGGACTCAAAGAAAATTTTTAATGAGACACTAGAGCTTGTTGAACGTTTCATGGGTGGTGCCGATTCGATCGAATACGATGGGGAATTTATTCAAGCACCAGAAACACACTTCATCGTGCGACCCTTACAAGATCGGTTTGACACCTACATCGCGGGGCAGATCTTTGAGACCGATTTACAGGTTCGGATGGCGCAAAAAGGGCATGTCCCTTTTGTTACGACGGGGTGGTCTACTGTGGAACAGATTGCGGCTACTCGTCAGAAAGTCGTTGAAGCGTATGAGCTTGCGGGTGTTCAACGAGATCCGGTTCCTTTCGCCATACAGGTTAATGTGCATGTATGTGATACCGACAGTGAAGCGTTAGAGGCTGCAGACAACGTTCGGTATGTACGCCGGATCGCGAATTCAATGCGTGAAGGCTATGCGGAGCTCGATGGCGCCTATTTGATAGAAGCGCCGGCTAAGGGAGAAGTGCCACTTGAGGAAATCGTGGCGAATACATTGATAGGGTCTCCTGAGAAGATTGCAGAGCAACTCATTGAGCGTATTCAGGTCCTAAAGCCAACGCATTTCAATACGTTTCAGGCGCCTGGTGCGCTGCCCCATAGTCGCGTCATGCGTTCTATCGAACGCTTCATGACTGAGGTCGTGCCGCTTGTAGAAGCTGAACTTGGCCCTTTGGCGGAGTATGGTACTGCTCGTAAGGCGTCAGCTACACTGAGTGATTAGAAGAACTGGCTAGATCGTTCGACAGTGCCTGAAGTTACGCTAATCTTACTGAGCGAGTTCCACTGTCTCGGGCTTCCATAACTACCGGGATCACCGCGCGATTCGATACAACATCAGGCACTCAACCATGTTAATCAGAGTCAGAGAAGATCAATCATTGGCACTTGAAGAAGAAGATAATTTCAAAGGGTTCTGTATCCGTGTAGAAGATCGAGACACGAACATCTCTGCATTGGATACGATTACTGAGAGAATTGAAGATAGTAACTACTGGCTAGACGCCCAGGGTGTCATTGCCTTATCAAGCAAGCCTACAGATAAAGAATGGCTAGCTCAGTTCTGGAGCATGCTAAAGGGTGCTGAGCCATACGGATTTGCTGACCTCGAAGCTCAGTTGATTCGCGCACATATCGAATATGATGTAGCCAATTAAATCGGGTATGGGGAGGAAATAAGATGGGTGATCTTACCGGAAAGGTGGCGTTGATCACCGGTTCGGGCCGGGGTATGGGCCGCGCCCATGCCCTTGTCATGGCCGGGCGCGGCGCGGATATCGTGATCCATGACATCCTAAAGGATGAGGCCGCCAAGACGGCCGAGGACGTGCGCGCCCTGGGCCGCAAGGTCTTCGTCTCCCATGCCGACGTCTCGGACGTCACCGCGATGAAGGAGACGGTGGCCGAGGCCGAGACTGCGCTGGGCGGGATCGAGATTCTGGTCAACAATGCTGGCATCCCGGCTGACCGGACAGGCATCGAAGGGGTCGACGAGGCCTTCTTTCAGCGCATGTTCGACGTCCATGTGAAGGGCACTTTCTTCACTACCCAGGCCGCTGTGCCAGGCATGAAAGAGCGGGGCCGGGGCAAGATTGTCAATATCTCGTCGATGTGGGCCTCGACCGGCAACCCGACGGGGGCTAGCTATATCGCAGCCAAGGCGGCGATCCTGGGTCTGACCAAAGCCTGGGCGCTCGAATTCGCGCCTTGGAAGATCACCGTGAACGCGATCACACCGGGCGGCGTCATCACCGAGATGGTGATGGCCAAGGGCGGCATGGACTATGTCCGCGAGGCGGCGAAGAAGGTGCCGCTGGGGCGTTACGCCGATATTGAGGAGATCGCCTATACCGCGGCGTTCCTTGCCGCGCCCGAATCGGATTACGTTACCGGTCAGGTCATCGGACCGAATGGCGGCCAATCCATCGTGGGGATATAGAGACATGTACGAATCGATCGAAGGGCGGCCGGCCGCCTCACTTGCAGGCAAGGTTGCGTTTATCACCGGCTCCGGTCGTGGCATGGGGCGCGCCCATGCCGTGCTGATGGCCCATCGCGGTGCCGATATCGTGGTCCACGACATCAACAAGGATTGGGCCGAGGAGACAGCCGAACTGGTCCGCGGCACCGGCCAGCGGGCCCTCGTCATCATCGAGGACGTCGCCGATGTCGAGGCCATGGCGGAGCATGTCAAGGTAACTGAGGCCGAGTTCGGGCATGTCGATATCCTGGTCAACAACGGCGGAGTGCCGGGCGAGCGTGAGGGCATCGAAACGATCGAGCCGGAATTCTTCGACCGTATGTTCAACGTCCATGTCCGCGGCCACTTCTTCCTGACCAAGGCTGTCGTGCCTGGCATGAAGGAACGGAACTACGGCCGCATCGTCAACATCTCCTCCATATGGGCGATGACCGGGAGCAACCCGAAATATGGCTCGACCTACACGGCAGCGAAATCCGCCCTGCTCGGCCTGACCAAGTCCTGGGCTAAGGAGTTCTCGCCCCACAACATCACCGTCAACACGGTCGCGCCGGGCGGCGTGATGACTCAAATGGCGATCGAAAAGGACGGGCTGGAAGCCGTGATGGCTCGTGCCCAGACCGTGCCGTTGGGCCGCTTTGGCGACGCCGACGAATATGCCGCCGTGGTCGCCTTCCTGTGTTCTGACGAGGCGGCCTTCATCACCGGCCAGACGATCAGCCCCAATGGCGGTTGGGCCATCGTTGGCATCTGATGGATGCAGGTCGCCTTGTGCTCGTCTCGTCCCAATTCTCACGAATCCGTGATGGCTCGATCCGGGCCTGGATATCCATACGCGGTCGGGGCCGCTTAACCCGCTAACTTACTTGAAGGAAGATTGCGATTGGCGAAACGTATCGCAGGCGCCAGGTCGCCAGCTGGAAGGAGTCGAATCCTTTTATGGCGAGGACGGATTAGCCCCCTTCCTCAAAAGCGCGAATATTCTGGTCAACTTGCTGCCCCTGAGAGAATTGAAGATAGTAACTACTGGCTAGATGCCCAGGGTGTCACCGCCTTATCGTGCAAGTGTACAGATAAAGAATGGCTAGCTCAGTTCTGGGGCATGCTAAAGGGTGCTGAGCTATACGGATTTGCTGACCTCGAAGCTCAGTTGATTCGCGCACATATCGAATATGATGTAGCCAATTAAATCGGGTATGGGGAGTATATGCAAATTGTCCTGGTTAATAGATTCCTTCCTTTAGATCTGCGTGGCACTGGTAAATAGAGCGAAAACCTAGCAACGAGTGTAGTAGTGTCGCTAGAAAGCGTGGTGGACGAATTCAGATCCGCAGGTGAGTTGAAGTCTATTTTCTACTCAATTCTTCCATTCCCTCCGTATCAGTCGGTAATAACTCCTTGCGGATTCTTTCTGTTCCCGTCATCGGGAATTCGTCAATAATGACGACATAGGACGGTACTTGAAAATCTGGAAGTCGCTCCAAACACCAATGATGGACTGAAACGACCGGGGACTCTACCTGCACAGCTTGCGCCAACTTAACAAATACCTTAATTGCTTCATCACCGAGTTCGTCTGGAACTCCTATGGCTGCTGCTTGTTCTACGAATCTGAGTTGCTCGACAACGCGCTCAATCTCCCAAGCTGAGATATTCTCACCGCGACGTCTAATACTGTCTTTTACCCTCCCGGCATAATAGAGATTCCCCGAGCGATCAAAGTATCCAAGATCGCCTGTAAAAAGCCACCCTTCACGAATTGTTGACGAGGTGGCCTCCTCATTTCTAAAGTAACCCGGTGTCAATAAGCCTTTTTCCAGCTCCTTTACTACAATCTCACCTTTTTGATCGATATCTTTATCGACACCTTCGGTGTCGACGATTCGTACATCAAAATATGGCGCTGGCTTCCCCACAGACCCGATGTGCCCCTCTTCGTTAATGCTTGTCAGGCTTGATGCTTCCGTCATACCATAGTTTTCTCTTACTTCAACATTAAAACGCCTCTGAAACTCATCAGCGATTTTGGTGGGCGCTCCTCCACCCCAAGCAATACGACACGTGTGGCTAGTATCTTTTGTGCTCACTTCTTGACGTAGAAGCATTTGTAGAATGCCACCCAGAAAATGTATCTGAGTGGCTTGTAATTCACGGACTTGGTCCCAGAACCGAGTAGCACTGAACCGCCCAACTATGGCAAGTTCGACACCGACTTCCAGAGCGACCGGGACCAACTGTAATGCGCCAATATGGTACAGCGGTTCCCAAACAAGAAAGACATCTCCGAACCTGGCATCTGATGCTTTCCCGCACCCAAATGCCGCCGTCCGAAGCATTTTATCGGTCACCATGACACCCTTTGGCGGGCCAGTCGTACCGGATGTATACATGATAAACAGGACATCTCTAACACTCCCAGCCACGGGCTTAGTCTTCTGAGCGTTATGCTGAGCACTCTGCGTCAAATTCGGCCATAGAAAACTTCGTTTTTCTCGATGTTCGACGTAAATATAGTTTTTGTCTGGATCATCAACTGATAGTAGATGTTCCATATATCGCTGTTCGGCGATTACCATCTTAGGTTCTGAATGCCTAATTAGATACGATAGACTGTCATGTCGTAATCGTGTATTTACGGGCACGTGGACAGCACGGACCCAAAGCAAAGCAAAGAATAGAATTAAATTATCGAGGTGGTTATCCAACATAACAGCTACCCTGTCTCCAGCTACAACACCGCACTCAGAAAGCCTCGAAGAAGTCTGTTCGGCCAAATCTCTTAGTTGCCCAACTGTGAGTTGTTGATTCTCATGCGAGGCGAAAATACGGTCTTCGAATAATCTTGCCCGATCTTGAAGAAGGCCTAATGTGGTCTTCGTGTCACTGATGTATGGCATGTTCTAAATATCTATTTCAAATAATTTTCTTGGAAATTCAGTTAACACTTCGCAACCGCTGTCAGTTACCAGCACACTCTCACTGAAACACATTCCAAATTGCTCTCCGAATAAAGTGGGCACACAGTGAAACGTCATCCCTGGCTCAAGGACGGTTGGGTCATTTGCTCGTAAGGAAAGAAATTTTCCTTCGGACCAGTTCGGGGGAAATCCAATACCAATAGCGTACCCGGTACGATGAGAAAATTCGCCGTCAACACCAGAGGATTCTGTAATTTCTCGGCATTTCATATCGACTTCAGCAGACGTCACTCCGGGTTTTATACTTTCAATAGCCTGTTCAAGGACAGCAATTATTGTTTCGGCCATTTTCCGTTGCTTTTCGGTTGCCTCGCCTAGAATCGCGCTCCTTGCGATCATGGCGTGATAACGATCAACACAGCCCGCTGATTCAAGGAGAATTACATCGCCTTCTCGCAGTTCTCGACGTTTCCACATCGAAAAGCAAAGTGCTGTTCTCTCTCCGCTAACTACTAGTGGTGGATGACCCAAATACTCGCTTCCAGCGGCAATGGAAGCACTATGCATCGCTGCCGCCAGATCATTTTCTGTTGCGCCGATTTTTACTGCGTCCAGGGCAGCTGCTAGCCCAGCCTCGGCAGAACGAGCCGCAGACCTCATGCGGTTAATTTGGCTTGGATCTTTAATTTTTCGGAATTCATCGATGTATCCATTCCACTCAATTAGTTCTAAACCACATGTCGATTTGAGTTCGAGATAATCATGGACTGTCAAATACCAAGCTTTCGTTTCTAACCCTAGTACATCACTTGGATCGTAGTGGTGGTTGATTAAGTCAATAAGGACTCGTATAGGTGACTTATGATCTTCAATTCCGACAAATTGACTTAATGTAGGAGTGACGGCAGCGAGAAACGAATTCACTTGCCTGGACAAAAGAATTGGCTTGCTGTCTTTTAAAACAAGCAGACACTGAAAAGTAAAATACCCAATAGTTTGGAATCCTGTCAACCAATATATGTTTTCAGGATCAAACAAAATACCTGCTGCCAAATTTTGCTGTGATAGCTCCTTCTGTACAGCGTGTAGTCTCTGTTCATATTCAATTTCAGGAAACGCTAGTTCCTGCCCCATCATTGGTGCCGTCATTCAGATGCTCTTGTTCTTCATAGTAAGTGGTCTCTTTTTACCACATACAAGGTACTACCAACGACGACTGCGGCACCGGCCAAGGTCCAGAAGTCGGGCAATTCCGAAAATAATAAGTATCCCAACACTAGTGCAAACAGTAAACGACTATAGTCAAACGGCGCTAAAAATGTCATGTCCGAGATTCGACAAGCCTGAATAAATCCCCATTGGGTCTGCACGCCGAGTGCCGCTACTCCAACAAGCCCAACCCATTCAGTAGGCGTTGGAGAGATCCAAACCGACATCGCTGGAAACAAGAACACGACAATCGCAAGCACAGGAAAATAAAGTAATAGTGCTAAAGCTGATTCGCTACTTGCCAGTGTCTTAATCAAGATTGCGGCAACCGCGTGCAAAAATGCTGCTGCTAAACCCGCCAACGCAGCTAAACCAAGTGTCACCGAGTCCGGGCGCATAATGATCAAGACACCACTAAATCCTATTACTGTTGCCAGCCAGGTCTGCCACTTTAATTTCTCTCCTAGAAAAGCCCACGCAAGCACCGTCAGAAATAGCGGCATTGCGAACGAGTATGAGGTTGCTTCTGCCAAAGGAAGTTCAGTGAGCGCATAAAACCAACATGCCATCGACAGGACCCCGGCCAACGCTCTTAAGAAATGACGCTTAAGACCATGGGAATAAAATCGTACCTGTCTAAAGGTAAATATAGGTAACACGAAAAAGAGGCCAACGGCGCCCCTCAGCCAAAGAATCTGCACACTGCTCAAGGTCTCACCCAGCCACTTTACTAAGGCACTTTGAATGGTCATACCAACTACGACAGTGACCATCCATCCCATGCCAGTTAGCCTATGCATTTGGTATCCAATACATTAGATCGAGTGTCAAAACCAACCTAAGCATCAACCAGGGCTGGTTGATGCTTACAGTGGACTATTTTGAACAACAATAAACTGAAGATCCGACGATAGCCAGTGACTTCTAGCTAGACATGATTAATGTCTCACCGATTCCAGCTTCGACCGCGGCTTCATATGCCGTGATCGCACCACCAAGATCACCAAGTGCTAAGCCACGCAAAATGAAGAAACGCCTATATTGTGCAAACTGCTTACCGCTACCATCAGACACCAATTGGCTCAGGTCTTGATTGACTTTTGACTTCTCAATCAAGGGTTCATGAGCCCCACGTTCCTGTTCGTAATCATCGATAACGACCCAGTCTTTTGGATCCAGTCGATCAAACAGCCAAGATCGGCCACAGTCCACCGCTCCAATAAATGAATTCGAACTAAGCCTATTCGGATCCAAAAATGGTTTAAGGTTTCTAGATGCTGGTACCGATGAGATTACAATCTGGCAACTCTCCAACAGTTCTTCAGGAAACTCAGTAGTTAAAGGTCGCACTCCCTGATCATTCGCCCAATTTGAAAATTCTCTTCTGCTTTCTTCCGTGCGGCTATAAACCACTGCCTTTTCAATAGGAAAACACTCTTGGAACGCTCTGAGATGACTTCGTGCCTGTGTTCCTGCACCTACAAAACCAATTTGGCTCGAGTCCTTTGATGCAAGTTGTAGTGCGGCAACCAACGTAAGAGCTGCAGTACGAATCGCTGTAAGCCAGGCACCATCAAGTAAGGCTAATGGAAGGCCCGTTACGCCATCAAACAAGGTAACGGTCGATCCGATGTGGGGAAGGCCTCGACCCATATTATGCGGTGATAAACCTATTGATTTAGTCACTGCGTAGGGTGGATCTTCCGAAACCGCCATCATTGTCTGAAATAGATTTCCATCTGGGGCGGAGTAGCTTAGCTTAGGCAAGTTAACAGCACGCTTATTCATGCGATGAAGCAATAAACTGCGAATATTCTCGGCGACCTTCTTTGCAGGTAAATTCAATGAAGACAGCTGCTGCGCGGTTAACATTAACATGGCTTCAAGGAACTCTTGGTCTGTAAAGGAAAGAGTGCTGCGCCGTCATTTTTTCAACCAGAGACTGGAGCCCGTGCGACAAACTTTGGTAAGCCCGGCGCATACTGCAAAACAATGTATCCCCAAAACCCTGCTGAATGTCGAGACAATACAACACACTACCCAGCGGAGGAAGCCGTTCTCGAAGGGCTGAAGGTCGCAATGGCGCTTTAGGCTGGTAGCCTAGGGGCGGATCGAAATGTTTGCGACGATCTTTGAGGTTCTTTCAAGTGGCTTAGAATCGTCCACAGAGACTAAACCATATCTGGTAATGATGTTCAGATAGTGGGTCGATCTAGACAACATAAGACAAAAAATTGGCGGAGGCGGTGGAAAATGCTTCAAGTTATAACTGCTTGAAGTGTATATGAAAGGCTAAATCGGCTCAAAAAGTTACTGTCAAAGTAACTGCCGAAAGTGCTGGATTTAGTAGGGCGGTATTGGACAAAACCGAATTGTGGCTGAGACACTC
>Ga0257107_1001007_pt1 | contig 10493 bp, 20 predicted proteins | sample LP_taG_2_FD_190178 | JGI IMG/M metagenome (GOLD analysis project Ga0257107, IMG submission 190178) | Marine microbial communities from Northeast Subartic Pacific Ocean, Canada - LP_J_2011_P26_500m | ecosystem: Environmental > Aquatic > Marine > Oceanic | place: Canada: Northeast Subartic Pacific...
GTTTCGGTTGTAAAAGTATGCTGTGCTTTCTCTACAAATTCTGTATCATCTGATTTTTGCTGCATTTTTAGTCCACCTTTGTCTGAGGCTGGTTTTAGTTCGCCCTGTCTATCAGAATCTAAACCTACTTGTTTAGAGTTTGATTGATAGGTATCTGGAACTATTACTTTTGCCCCAACGTCCTGTGCTGCTGCTGTTCCTTTTGGGGACAGTGGCAAGTCAGTTGGTGTTTCTAGTGCTTTCAATCTGTTGTCTAATCCACCTAAGACTTCTTGCGTTGTCTTTTGTGATTCAGCAATAGACTGAACAACTTCTGTCAGTGTGTCAAAACCTGATTTTACAGTTTCTTGGAAAGATTTTTCCGTATCAACACGTTGAGTATCTTCTTCACTTTTGGTGATTTCAGATTCTACAACTTGTTTGTTAGAATTGTCTTCGTTGACCATGTTCTTATAGAACCTATATATAAAGGGTATATAAAGATTACTTAACTAGTTGTTACTGTTGTTTCTTTGTTTTGAGCACCTAACGAACTTGTTAGTTTCTCTTTTTCTGTAGGCACTGCTTGACCACCTAATTTTATGTCAGTGTCTGTTGTTTCAAAACCTGATTTTATTCTTTCTGCACCTGCCATTATTGCTCCTATTACTTTGTTTATATCTGATTTATTTTTATCACAATCTGGGCATGTTGATGTTGAGTCATCTTGTATCAGAAAACTTGGTGAATCACCTCCAGCACCTACTCTTTTAGTTGGTGGTTTCTTCTGACCACAGCTAGTGCAATATTGACCATATTTTATATCTTTTTTCTTTAATTCTTCAATATCTTCTGTTACTTGATTACTGTTACCACCATCTTGTCTGTTTATTCCATCTGGTATGTTTGCTCTAACCCCACCACCAGTTCCACTTAATGCTGTTGTAGCTTTGGTGAATTTATTGTCAGCAATACCACCTTCTAATGGTGTTACGTTAAGTTTGACTCCACCCTCGCTTTCTTTTACACCCACATTTTTAGGTGTTTTAATAGGCTTTGCAGTCTGGGTGCTTTGTGATACAGTATTGGTTGCTGTTGCAGGAGTTATGTCTGCGTTTGAGAAATCTTCACCACCAGTTTTTATTATTGATTCATCATGATATTCTGGCTCGTCTATACCTTCGTGTTTGTTAACATAGCAGCCAAATTTAGTGCATGTGATTATTTCTTTACCATCTCCCCTAGGTTCTGACGGAACTGTTGCCTTTGCAAGTGTATTATAATCAGTGATTAATGCTAATGGAACTGCTGGGTCTTTACATACTGCTACCTCATAATGTTCCAGATCTGTAAGTGCATATGCAATTTCTCCGTCCTTCATTACTCTTGGAACTCTGTTTGCCTTTGTTGCTCCACCAAATGAAAGACCCTTATATTCACCAGATTTTATCTTTTCCCAAATATCAGTATCTAATTCATAATTTTTATGTATTTTACCAGTTATCTTAATTGCAGGATATGTTACACCACCTTCTGTTAATGTAGTTTTTGCAAAGTTAATACCCTTGCCAATAACCCTGTTAGAATGTGTATCTGTAATTGGTGCTCCTCTGTCAACCCATATTGGAAGAACTTTGTATAATTCATCAACTACTGTTATTTCACCCTGTTTGTCTTTCATCTCAACTGTGAGATAACCTTCAAAAAATCTGTTTTCATCTGTTGAGTCTAAAACCGTCATTGACTTAGTTCTCAATGTTCCAATCTTCATGACATATATGATTACTTGCATTATTTAAAGATTTAAAAAAAAGGAAAAAGTGTGGTATATAATATATACCTAAAAAACACCTACTTTTTTGCTTTTGTTATTGCATAGTCAGCAGAAAAGCCTGTTACCAAACCAATCAGTGCTACACCTTCTGTTGTTAATCCCTCAACGATTATTGTTTGGGACAGAGCAAGTGCTGCAAATGTTGCTATTATTATAGATCCTGCCAGTTTCTTTATACTGTATGGTTCTTTAGAATGTAAATATCCTCTCAAGGTATTCAATCCTGCACCTATAATGGCTGCAACTGCGACTAAAACTAATGCTTCTACCATATACCAGCACCGAGATTCGATTATATAAAGTTATTTGTTATCTTTAATGATCTTACGCACAAGGTCTTGTAAATCACTATTTACGTCTTCTTCGTTGTGTAGCCTGTTAGTCTGCCTGTCTAACGCTGTGCATAAAATAATGAGGGCTTTTTCTAGGTTAGCCACTTTATTGCACAAGTCTGTTTGAGTTTTTGATATTTTTCTGAAATAACCTATTATTAGACCACCAACACCTAGAATGACGGCTAATATTATCTCAGCGAATATGTCACCAAAATACGTTTCAATCATATAATTATACTGTATTAAAGGTATTTAAATTATAGTGTCATTCACTTATACCAGATAATGGTTTTAAATGACCTTCTTGTATTAGGTGTAATAATATCATTGGGTCTGATTTGAACATACCTTCTATCTCATCATTAAAGCCGTCTAACGTGAATCTACCACATGCAAAACACACAAAACATATGCCTTGATCTGCATAATATCCGAATAATGACGAGCCACATTTACACGGTTGTTTACTACCATCTTCTTCCATGCCGATAAAACAAAACCTTTATTAATAAAGATGTGTTATACTATTCATGGGTATAAGTGTTCATGTATATGACACAGTAGACGAATATGTTTTACGAAATAAACATACTGTATCACCAAAACTAGAAGTAAATGAAACATCATTACCATTACAAGACATATGGATAACAGAAGATGAAAAAATTATGGTTGTTCTTGACTGTGAAAGATATTTTGACAGACCAGATGTATCAAGATCTATAAGTTGCTACCAAAAAAATAATATAGACAAATATCTTAAGGGTAACGAAAGGCTTGTTAAGTATGATGACGTATCTTTTGAACCAAAAGGTGAAAAAATCATGTTTTTCAAAAAAATCTTAAGAAAACCACAAATATTCTTTAAAGTTGGAAGGTTTTGGGGTGATAAGCCAAAAAAGAATGTAAAAATAGACTGGACTAAGAAGTTTTTTAATCTAGCGTCAAATAGAATTGAATTTATTCTCTTAACGCCTATTTCCAAGGTTGCCAGAAAATAATTGTCTCCAATCTTTGCCGTTTTTCTTTTTCATTCTTGACCAAAATGGATTTGCGTAAAGTCCACCCTTCTTATTGTATTCTTTTGTAACGTTTGCTATCTTTCTATGACATCTGCGACAAAATCTTGCGTTAATTTCTTCTATGTGGAATTTGTGTTCACCACAAAAATAACAAAGACCATAAAACTTGTCTGACATCTTTGCAAGTAGTGGTTCTCTACCTCTCTTACCTGCACACTCGCCACAAATAGTTACGATTGTAGCCGAAGCTGCGTCTTTCTTAAAACAATTAAGACAAATTGCCTCTTTATAATTATCTACATGTGTATATTCGTCTTTTTGATGTTTGTCCCATAATTTTTTACCAATATCTTGACCACCAGTATCAACATTTAGCTTAGTTGCCAACTTAATGATTCGCCAAAACTATTTTCTTTAACGCTTCCTCAAGTATAAGATAACAATTGTTGCTAGAGTAGTCCCCTTGACAAACTTTTCTGATTTCCTTTTTGATTTTTTCTATTGTGTTGTCTATTTCAGAAAAATCTGCACTGTAAACATTTGTTACTTTTGGTTTTAGTGCTGCTGTTCCTACAGTTATTTCTTTAACTGTCACCTTTACTGTGGCTTTCTCCCTTGGTTTATCTTTGCTTTTTTTATCTGCCATAATTATCATTGTTTTCGGTGTTTATAAACTTTTAGGGTTAAAATTCTTCCTCTTCCCAGCGTTTTACATCTGCAAGTTCCTGCTTTACTAATTCCCTTGCGTCTCTTACAGTCATGCTAGAACTTTTTCTTAATTCTTCAACTGTTCTTTTTTTAGTCCAGTCAAAATCTATTGAGCTTTGTAATGTTCTTTTTACTACTTCAAAATTAGCTGGTGTTATTCCATCTGGAAATTTCTTTGGTTCTAGATTAATTGAAGGGTCTGATTTTTTAGACTGACTTGTTCCTTTTCCACTTGAAGGGCTTCCTTGACCTATACCACCCTTGTCTGATGGTCTCTGTTTTTTAGGTTTGCCGTCCATTTCTTGCTGATCTTCTTTTGGTGCAGCAGTGCCTCTTCCTCTTCCCTTTGAACCAGATGTATTTGGTTTCTCGTCATCGGCAGCCTTGCCTTCCAACATCATCATCTGTGGATTTATTATTGGGTTCTTAGATACCTTAAACTCTCCCGTGTGTGTTCTTGCAACTTCAAAGCCCATAGCTTGCATAGCAGCCATATTTTGTATCTCTACACCCTGTATCTGCAAGTCTCTTAACTTGTCATTCTCTTCTCCACCTTTTAGTCTCAAGTCCCAATCTTCAACTCCCACTAACTTTGCAAACTTCCTTAAGAACGCTTGATATAAAATATCCTGTCCCCATTTGATTGCCCTGTTTGTAATTGTAACTTGTAATCCTTCTTGTGACCAACCACTTGGTAGTTCACCAAAGTAAAGTGGTAGCACTCCAAACACTGCTCCTATAATCATTCTAAGTTCTCTTCTAATTTCTGTAAATTCTAATTCCTTTAAACTTCCTGTGAAATCAATCCACTGAGCCATATTCTTACCACCCTTGTCACTTTCAACTAAAAGTGGGTGTATCATGTAGGGGTCTTCTATTGCTTTTTGCTCTAGAACGTCCCATGACTTTCTAAATGTTTCGTAATTACGTGAAGCGATAACCAACATGCCTCTTGGTGGTCTCATCTTGTCGAAATACTTTCTGATATATTCGTCCATATGACTTAGTGCCATAGCCTTTGACCACACTGAATAAATTGGACTGTATCCATAAAGCAGTGATGGTTTGTATTTTCCTGCCTTCCAAATAATTTCACCTTCACCATAAACTACACGCTTTGGCTGTGGAATACCTATAGAGTAAACTGAGTTAACTTCAAGCACTGCTTTCAATGCCTCTGCTCCACACCTGTCACATTTTGGTGTTGTAAGTCTTTTATCACGATGTTCGAACCTTGGACATACAAATATGGCATTTCGCTTGTCATCATACCCTATTCTTCCGTCAGAGTCTGCGATTAACGCAACTTGAGGTGGGTCTACTCTGAGAAATTCCTTAATCTCTGTATTTTTAGTATCAATTTTTCCCGTTCTATCATCTATTTTATAATTTTTTAATATTAAACAATATGCATTGTCTGCGATTTCCAAATCCCGTTCCAACTGTCTTGACAAGTCTTCCAGTGTCTGGTTGTTTCCGTTTACTGGATTCTCTAACATTGTTTCAAGTAGTTTTCTATTTTCTGGAATTGGTCTTATCAAGTCGTTACTTCCACATGTATCACATTCCATGTCTTGTTCAGGATTTAATTCATGTGCTATTGCCTTCTTTGCGTCACTTCTTGGTAATTGGCTTGATTCATTGTCTTGGTTTTGTTCAAATGGCTGTTCGTCTTTCAAGTCATTCTTAATTGGTTTGTATTGAAATTCTTTGCCACAGTTTGCACATTTAAATTTAAATTTTTCAACTACTTCGAAACCATTCTTAAACATTTCTCTGTTGAGAGTTTCTATTGGTATCCTTAAAGCGTCTATGTTATCTGCCAACTCATAAATCATTATAAGTGGAAATGGAAATATTGGTAATTTAGCACCTGTATCAGTGCTCATGTAAGGTTGGGCTACTGATGGTCTTGTGGTTGTTTCGGTATAGCCTTTGTTGATATTTCTAACATTTTTCAATACTGTAGATAAAGTTGACCTCAATCCCATAAATTAATGAATGGTTGCTACCTTATATACTTTGTTAAGGATTTGTAACGTTTTTGTCACTTGTCGCCATGTAGTTTACATATAATACTTCTTGCTTCACCACAACCACATTCTCCATGCTCGTGGTATACATCGCCATTTGCGTGGCTATGTTCAGTTCCATCGTCATGTGTGTGCTTTGTTGCCTTCTTATTTAAGAGACCCATATACAGTAATACTTATCTTAATATAAAAAGATTGATATATGTGTAGTGGTGTGAGTATGCATACCCAAATTGGGAGGGCTGGAGTTACTAACCAGCTACACAATGTTTATTAAACATAGTATATAAATGAAAATATGGTAGAATTAGAACCTGAAGACTATAGCAATATAATAAGATGGTTTGAATTGACGTATGGTAAGTCGAAGCATATGGACGATATACCACATGCTCAAAAAAGGACATTCTGGAAACTTTCCTTTCTATGCGAGGACAAGATAAAGGAACTTAAAGACCTACTACCACCCAGTCATTAATTGGGTTGCCCGAAAGGGCAAAAATTGTTTTGATGCTATTTCATATATGAAGAGTAAGCCTTATATAGCAGGGATAGTATACATGTGTATGGAAGAAGTTGACAAGTTACACGAAAGGATCAAAATACTCAGTCTCAGACTCACGATTTGTGCCAAAGATTTAGGTGCTATTCAGAAAGACTTGTATGATATATTACATACGTTAGGAGATATAAAGAAATGAATGTCTGGCTACTTGCAGCAGGAATCATAATGTTGCCCTTATTTTTACCAATAGGTGCTACTCTAATATTTCTTTCAATATATGGGGACTTTACAACGAAGTATATAAAAGAAATTAAAGAGGAAAAAAAATACAGTAAAGAAGAATATGGGACTGACGTTCTTGAACAAGGAGTATGATATAACTGCCAATCGAAGATATAAAACACTGCATATATTGTGGTGCTATATTTAAGGACTTTGACGAAGTATTAAGACATGTAGGAACAAAACATAGAGATCAGGACGAACATGACGCTTATTTACCATTAGAGGGAGGGACTATATTTGACGATAAGTAATGGTCAACTTTCAAAGATGATATGTGTTGCGTGTGGTGACCCATTTGGAGACCATACGAAAAGAAATCTTATAAGGTGTGTATTCAGGATACAGGGTTCTGTAGTCCATCAAAAGGTGAATGAAAATGTATAAGTGGATACATGATGAATTACTGTCAATAGAAAGAGACAGGGCTAAAATAGACAATAGACTATGGCTGTTAATGCAGAAAATAAGACAACTTGATGAAAAAATAGAAAACAGTGGAGTAGATGAGGGTGAATTACTAGATGATTGTTGAGAAAAAACTTGCGATAGGTTTCTGGTCATGTATAATAGTCGTGGGCGTATTGGCATATATACACCTGTTTGGTGGTATATAATGGAGTGTCCTAATTGCCTAAGCGAAAAAGTAAGTTTAAAGAAAAGTTGGCTGGGCAAACATTGTTTGTGTGATAACTGTAAGTTTGACTGGGAGTTTGTAAAATGATAATATATGATGATGAGAAGACTTGGAAACTGCATTATGCAGACTGGGTTCGCATTCTCCCCACGATTATATATGATCCAAAATCAAAAATAAAGGAAGATCAAGTAGCCTATAGGGTAAAACTTGTATCTAAATTAATCAAGGATTATAAGGATAATAATTAGTGTCAGGTTTGAATTGTTCGAGTTATTAACTTGTATCTTTGTATTAGGAAAAACCCCCCGAATTTGATTTTTCTCTATGTGCACCTAGAACGTATTTATGGAAATCCCAACTCTGTGGAATTGTTTGGGTAGTATATAGGTGTTACTCTTGTGATTTGTTGAGAGAGCTCTTTATATGCTATGTCTGTTTACTATATTCAATATGGAAGAGCAACTAATCCACGACTTCATTAAGATCGTTCATGAGAAGGGTCTTAACGGTGACAACACGGAACGCCAAGATTCAAAGTGGGCAGTAATTGACCTGCTTTGTGTAATCCTTGAGTTAAACCGATGGGGTCACCACACGGGTTATAGCTTTGAGAAGCTTGGTAAAGCAATGCGTGGAATGCATTTGCCCCTTGCAGAACTCAAAGCAATGCACGAAGCATACCCTTACAGGGAATAACCCACCTCTTTTTCTTTTTCTTTGTTATGTCCTGAATGTTAATATACCCCTTGTTGATTAGGGGTTAATAAGCATTTAGAGATACCTTCAGAGTAACTCTTATAAGCGAAAAAAACTACCCTCTCTTATGGTAAAAATCAATCACCAAGATGAAACATGTGTAGAAATGACGGGCACTGAAGACCGTGTCTTATTTGATGGCTCAATAGTAAGAATGGGTCACTGGGTCGCACCTTCAAAAGAGGTAGCTGACATAGCACACACATGGTTCGAAGACTTGGAAACAACACCAGAATTTTTACACCTAGGACATAATAGAAGATTTGTAAAACGTATAGTTACATACGTTTACCCTTCGGTTTCGTGGGCTGGTCAATTCCAAGAATCAAAGAGAATAGTAAGATTGAACGTTGCCAAACTATCAATTGATAATGTAGTTTGTGTATGCGTTCACGAAATCGCCCACGCTTGGAAACATGCAAGACAAGACACCACAGAATACAAAGAATTTGAGGAAGCAATATTGGCTGACTTGGGTTCAATTGACTATTATTCAAGGGGTCGAAAACTTCAAAACATGATGAAAAAGAACCCTTCTGGGTTTGTGAATGAGATTCACTCAATAATCTCAGCCTTGAAATATGGCAATGAGACTGGTGACGCTTCATTACAAAACTTAGAAGCTGACGAACGTAGAACACCTGAAGAGATAAAACGCTTCAAAAAATACGCTGTAGACTTTGACAAACTACACCCAGACAAGGCAACAAATAAGAGATACACTCACGCAATAAAGTGAGTATATTTTTTTGAAGTATGTTTGAAAGCTTATATACCCCTTATGAATAGGGGTTAATAAGCGTTTATAGCATGTATTGCTGAGAGTAACGCTTAAGTATTATTTCGCTGTCTTGTTATTATGGTTATTACAACTGAAGGACTTGATATTTGTCCAATTTGTGAGCTAGAATATAACGGGGCTTATGTGTCTTGTAAATGTTCAGAAGTTCAGACAATTAGCACAGATACTAAGTTTGCAGACTTGGTAAAAATCGTTGCATACCACGATATATTACCAAAACAGAGACGTGGCTTGAGATTAGCTTAAGCCAGTATTTTTTTTTATGATATGCTTAGAATGTTTATATACCCCTATTTGGTATTGCTGAGAGTAAGTCTTTTATCATAGTATGTATTATATGCTTTATGGAATTTCTAACTGGGAAAAACTATCCACACCTATGTTCAGCATGTCAATTATCTATTGACAATTGTTTGGACTTAGTGTTATTTGGATCAGACACGGACGACCCTGAAGCTCCTTGCATGTATGCTGGAGACCATAATTTGTTTTGTGGTGGGTCTAGTTGCGACAATAGAACGGACGAATAGTCCACATTTTTTTATGGTCTGTTCTGAATGTTTATATACCCCTTTTCAACAGGGGTTAATAAGTCTTCAAATACCTAAGAGTAACACTTTAATATAAATAAAATAATATAAAGTATGCGAAAAATAACACAACAGATCGTTGGAGCTTTTGCAAATCGTAAAGACTGCCAACTATCAAAAAGAGACTCAGTTAAAGACGGGGCTTTGTGTTTGTGGGGTCATGAACTCGCCAAATTTAAAGACGGTGAATTAATGATCACAAACGCTGGTTATTTTACCAACACTACCAAAGATCGTCTAAACGGTCTTAATGGTGTTAGTATATCCCAAAAGAATTTTGACTGGTTCTTGAACGGCAAGAAATGGAACGGTGACTGGATCACCGTATAATTTTTTTTTTATGATAGTATTCTGAAGGCTTATATACCCCTATTAACAGGGGTTAATAAACCTTCACAGTGATTTAATTATAAAAAAATTAATTCTGGTATTTTACACCAGTTAGTTCCTCAAATGCTATTTCACTACCACGGATCATGCCTACCATTGCTTTTTGAAGATCACCATATTGATCCCCGTAGCCCTCATCGGTTTTTGCCAAGTAGTCATGATTCAAGAGCCTGTCGCACTTGAGTGCCAGTTGAGATATTGTTCTAAGTATCTCTGTCAGTTCTGCTTTGTTCTTCAGCACTATTTCTGTCATGTTATACTGTTAGTTTTGCTTCTATATAAGGACTACTCTTGCCCATATGGGTTGCCTAGAATGAGTCTAGACCTTCACTCCATTGTTTTGTATTTCTTGAATTAAACGCAGGGTCTGTATCAGGCATACTTGTTGCCCTATCTCTGCACTCGTGATGGACACACTACATATATTAGTGTCTTTAATCATATATAAGTCTTACTCTAAGGGCTAACCAATCTAAAGCCTTATATACCCCTATTGAACAGGGGTTAATAAGCGTTTAGAACATATATGGCTTAGAGTAACGCTTAAGTAGTATGTTATATTCTTATATGTAGTAACGCTGGGTGAGATAACATTGACCCCTAACTCGAATGTGAGC
>Ga0257107_1001010_pt1 | contig 10482 bp, 15 predicted proteins | sample LP_taG_2_FD_190178 | JGI IMG/M metagenome (GOLD analysis project Ga0257107, IMG submission 190178) | Marine microbial communities from Northeast Subartic Pacific Ocean, Canada - LP_J_2011_P26_500m | ecosystem: Environmental > Aquatic > Marine > Oceanic | place: Canada: Northeast Subartic Pacific...
CTTCTCAAGTACATGGTATCAGAGCGGCGTGTAAAGTAATGAAAACTCGTTACTCAAAACCATTCGAAAGTGTACAAGTTGAAATTCCATATGAAACAGGAATGAACCCATATAGTGGGTTAGTTGAATTTTTTGAGGCAAAAGGGTTACTAGTAAAACAAGGTAACCGATTGAAATATAACACAAAATCAGGTGAAGAGATGATTGAATTTCGTAAGAATTGGACATCAGAAAAACTTGATATTATTATGAGTGAATGGAATGATGATAATCTAGAAGATGAAAAACATGGGTTGGAACAAACAAAGTCTGATGAATTATCCGAAGAAGTTTAACGTCGGAATATATAAATATAGTACGCTGGTCAGGTAGATTAGAGTATGACTATTAATACAACACTACAGAGAGAGTGGAATGGAATCAGAGCAACTTTACGAACTATGGGAAAATCTAATATCTTATATTCCTGCGAAAGATAGGTTAGAGGCCGGGGAAGTTTTTATTAAGATGTTAGATGATTTAGGAATGAGTCCCGATGATATCGAGGTATTAATCGATGGCGATAATACACTACAGGCCGCACTAGACTTGTACTTTGAAGATGAAAATGAAAATGATAATGATGATGAAGACTGGAACTAATGAATTGGTATAGCAAAGTAGTAAATGACTGGAGCGAGATTCCAAAATGCATTCAATTTTATGAAAGAGAGTTGATTGACGCACGAAAAGAAGTAAAGATAAAGGGAAATATTGAGAAGAATTCTACTCGACTTCCTGCATATGTTGAATTACGATTCGGCCAATTACAAGAGATAGAAGCAATACTAGAACATTTAAATATTCAGTTACGCAAAAAGAGAAGTGAATATTTAAGAAAATATTTAGAGAACTATAATAAAGTTTTAAGTAGCAGAGATGCTGAGAAGTACGCCGACGGAGAAGATGAAATTGTTGCGATTGGAGAATTGATAAATCAAATAGCACTTGTAAGAAATCAGTACCTAGGAATAACAAAAGGATTCGAAATTAAACACTTTCAACTGTCCAACATAATTAAGTTACGTGTTGCAGGGATGGAAGATTCAGAGATTAACACATATTAGGATAAAGGAAAAATGGCTGATATTCATATAGTTAAACGAAATGGAGAAAAAGAAAACTTAGATTTAGAGAAAATGCACAAAGTTGTATTTCAGGCATGTAACAACATCAATAACGTATCTGCCAGTGAAGTTGAATTAAAATCACATATTCAATTTTACAGTGGAATGACAAGTAGTGAAATTCAAGAAACATTAATCAAAGCGGCAGCCGAATTAATAACAGAAGAGTTGCCAAACTATCAATGGGTTGCTGGAAACCTAATCAATTATCATATTAGAAAAGAAGTATATAGTGCTTTCAAGCCATGTCATATCTTAGAGTTAGTTAATAAGAATGTTGAATCTGGATTTTATGATAAGTCTTTATTAGAAGACTATTCAGTAAATGAATGGGATAAGATTAATGGTTTTATCAAACATGAAAGAGATTTTGACATTACTTATGTCGGAATGGAACAGTTTCGGGGAAAATATTTAGTTCAGAACAGAGTTACAAAACGCATTTACGAAACACCACAAATGGCATATGTGTTAATTGCGGCAACATTATTCAGCAAATATCCAGAAGAAGAAAGATTAAAATGGATAAAAGATTACTATGACGCAATTAGCACTTTTGACATCTCATTACCGACTCCTGTTATGGCAGGTGTTCGTACACCACAAAGACAATTTAGTAGTTGCGTATTAATTGAAACAGATGATTCGTTAGATTCAATCAATGCTACGACTAGTTCTATTGTCAAGTATGTTTCTCAAAAAGCAGGAATTGGTATTGGTGCAGGAAGTATTCGTGCTATTAATTCACCAATCAGAAATGGAGATGCTAGTCATACAGGCGTAGTTCCCTTTTATAAAATGTTTCAAGCAGGAGTAAAATCTTGTTCACAAGGCGGAGTTAGAGGCGGTGCGGCTACATTATATTATCCAATATGGCACTATGAAGTAGAAGATTTACTTGTATTAAAGAATAATAAGGGTACAACAGATAATCGTGTTCGACATATGGATTACGGTGTACAGTTCAATAAATTGATGTATGAACGTCTAATGTCAGGTGATAATATCACATTATTCTCGCCACATGATGTTCCTGAATTGTATGAATCATTCTTTAATGACCAAGAAAAGTTCCGTGAACTTTATGAACAAGCAGAACGCAAAACATCTATTCGTAAGAAAACAGTACCTGCCCTTGAATTATTTTCATCATTTATGACTGAACGCAAGAACACTGGTCGTATCTATCTTCAGAATGTTGACCATGCTAATGACCATAGTTCTTTTGATTCAAAAGTGGCACCAGTCAAACAATCAAATCTATGTTGTGAAATTACTCTTCCAACTAAGCCACTGAATAGTATAGTAGATGAAGAGGGCGAAATTGCTCTCTGTACACTAAGTGCTATTAATTGGGGAAATATTAGAAGTCCAGAAGAATTCGAAAAACCCTGCGAGTTAGCAGTGCGAGGACTTGATGCATTATTGAGTTATCAGAACTATCCACTAATCGCGGCCGAGTTAGCAACGATTAATAGGAGACCATTGGGTGTAGGCATTATAAATTTTGCGTATTGGTTAGCAAAAAATGATATGAATTATACTGATACTAACTTAGAGTTAGTTGACGAGTGGGCAGAAGCATGGAGTTATTATCTCATTAAAGCATCAAACGTATTAGCACAAGAGAGAGGACCTTGTCCTAAGACAGACGAAACAAAATACGGACATGGTATTGTACCAATTGATACTCGTAAGAAAGAGATTGATGAACTAGTTCCTCATAAAGAAAGAATGGATTGGAAATCTCTTAGAGAAGACCTTAAAGAATTCGGAATAAGAAATTCAACATTAATGGCTTTAATGCCAGCAGAAACGTCAGCACAGATTTCAAATTCCACAAATGGAATAGAACCACCAAGAAGTTACGTGTCAGTGAAACAATCAAAGCATGGAGTATTAAAGCAAGTTGTTCCTGGTATTCACAAGTTAAAGAACAAGTATGAACTACTATGGGACCAGAAAAGTCCAGAAGGTTATTTAAAGATTATGGCAGTATTACAAAAGTATGTAGACCAAGGTATCTCAGTCAACACAAGTTATAATCCTGTTTACTTTGAAGATGAAAAGATACCAATGTCAGTGATGCTACAACATCTTATTATGTTTTACAAATATGGTGGAAAGCAGTTATATTACTTTAATACATTTGATGGTCAAGGTGAAATGGATGTTGGTTTCAATACAATGGACAAGAACGAAGAAATAGCGACTGGTTCTCTAATAGATGATGAAGAATGTGATAGTTGTACAATATAGAAGAAAATGAATAATAGATTTTATGATAATGAAGCAGATATTACTTGTACAGACAATGACAATGTTGTTACTGCTGAAGTTGATAATTTCAGAGTAGAAGACTCTCTAACCACATACATTGCTACTAATAAAATTCATATGAAATGGAACGGTAGTGTATATGTAGGCAATGCATTTGGTATGGAATTTACTACTAAAGGTCCAAAATATTACGGAAAAAAATGAAATGACAGTTTTTAATGCAAAAAATAAACAAGACCATACGAAAGTAAAAGCATTCTTGGACCCATCTGGTGGCGTAACACTTCAACGTTTTGACACATTAAAGTATAAACAGTTTGACAAATTGACTGAGAAACAATTAGGTTTCTTTTGGAGACCCGAAGAAGTAGATATTCATAAAGATGCTAACGATTTCAAACTTCTCACAGAACATGAACGACATATTTTCACATCAAATCTAAAACGTCAAATCTTGTTAGATAGTGTACAAGGTCGTGCGCCAACTGAAGCATTTGCTCCATTAGTTAGTCTTCCAGAACTAGAATCATGGGTTCAAACTTGGACATTCAGTGAAACAATTCACAGTCGCAGTTATACACATATTATTCGTAATGTATATGCCAATCCTAGTGAAGTTTTTGATGATATCATGTCTATCAAAGAGATTTTAGATTGTGCAGATGATATCAGTAAGAACTATGATGAACTTATTGACCTTTCATTAAAGTATCAATTACTAGGTAAAGGTAATCACACAGTTAATGGAAAGAAAGTTAATGTTGATGTGTATGAAATTAAAAAAGCACTCTATAAGACACTTATGAGTGTGAATATTTTAGAAGGTGTACGTTTTTATGTTTCATTTGCGTGTAGTTGGGCATTTGCTGAACTCAAGAAAATGGAAGGCAATGCTAAACTTATTAAGTTAATTGCACGTGATGAAAATTTACATTTAGCATTTACACAGTCACTTCTAAAACTTCTTCCAGAAGATGATAAAGATTATAAAAAAATTGTAAAAGAAACAGAAGAAGAATGCATTAAAATGTATGTAGATGCAGTTGAACAAGAAAAGACATGGGCTGAATACTTGTTTAAAGATGGCTCAATGATTGGTTTGAATACTACATTGTTAAATGAATATATTGAATGGATTTGTTGTAAACGTATGATTGCTGTTAATCTAAAATGTCCGTATGTTGTTCCACAAATGAATCCTCTACCTTGGACTCAGAAATGGATTGCAGGTAGAGAAGTACAAGTCGCACCACAAGAAACAGAAATAACCTCTTATATAACAGGTGGAGTAAAGCAAGATGTGTCAGAAGATACATTTAACCATTTAACACTATGATTGAATTAGATAAGATTGGTACAGTAGATTACGAAGTAAAAGATTTTGTTGCGTTGACACCACATAATGATGCTCATTTTTGTTTGGTGCCTAGAAACGTTGACCAGAAAAGTATTTTAAAATTACAAAAGATTATGATGGATATTGGTAATGCTAACATATCTAGTGGAGTATGTAAGCAGTATAAGACAACAATGAAGTTTGTCGATGACCATCCAATCGTAGAAATCCATTTAACTAAGGAGAAAGATATGACAAAAATGGGATTAGAGTTTCAAGAATGGGTACAAAGTACCTGGATGGAGCATTTAGATGAGAAATTGATGTGGAGAGAGAAAGTCGATTACACTCAAGACGAGTGGCGTAAAAAGAATTTAGACTTCTTAACCAACAAATTTCAGGAAGAAGTTAGAAATAAGTAAATGAAAGTATTAAAAATTTTAGATGCTGAATTAATTTTAGCAGATATAGAAGTTAATCTAGGAAAAGAAGTACGGCACGCAGTAACTTTGTGTGCCAAGTATGATGAAAAAATTATTCCTCTCAATACAGCGGATGGACGACCAATTTTAATGACAGAAGAAAACGCATTGGAGAGTAAATGAAAATAGTACTTGCCACGGGTGGCTTCGACCCGATTCATTCGGGACATATTGAATTTTTTAAAAATGCTAAAGAATTAGGCGATATGCTAGTTGTTGGTATTAATTCAGATGAATGGTTAGAACGTAAAAAAGGAAAATCGTTCATGCCTTGGAACGAACGTCTTGCTATCATAAACAATCTGCAAATGGTTGATGAAGTATATACATTCATGGACGATGATGACTCTGCTATAAATTTTATAAAACAAATTAAAGCACATTATCCAAAAGATAAACTAATTTTTGCAAATGGTGGAGACAGAACGGCAGATAATATTCCAGAAATGGTATTTGATGATGTTAAATTTGTATTTGGGGTTGGCGGTAAAGATAAAAGGAATTCAAGTAGTTTATTATTAGAAGAATGGAAAGCACCTAAAACTATTCGCAATTGGGGATATTATAGAGTATTACACGAGGATGGTATCGGTGGTAATCCAAAAACTAAAGTAAAAGAACTCACATTAGACCCAGGTAAGTCTATATCATTACAACGTCATAAATTTAGATGTGAGTATTGGGTAGTTACATCTGGCACAGCCACTATAGAAATAGAAGGTCAGCCTAGAACATTAGGCATACATGAAGATGTAGAGATACCTATAGGATGGTGGCATAAACTAAGTAATAAATCAACAATGCCTTTGCGAATCGTAGAGATTCAAACAGGAATGAAGTGTGATGAAGAGGACATAGAACGTGCGCCTCATAAAGAAGATTTCGATTTTCGAGTATAACTAAGGAGAAAAATATGCAAGTAAGAACGTATGACAGTAATAACTCAATGAATCTGTTAGGCTTATCAGAAACAGAGATAGCACGACTAATCGAGTCATTGGCTACAAATCCAAACATCAAAGAACACGTAAAAGAGCCAACATTGAATTGGATGCGTGAACAATTTTCTGAACAGAAGATTGGCGGAGCATGGAAACGAAGACTTAGAGAAAAGGGCAATGTTATCTAAAAATATAATATTTGCGACACTTATTACAGCATTTGTTGTATTTTTATATATAAAGACGGTCGAAGCAGAACCTCTTGACATAATTTCCGACTTGTCATCGACTGAAGTTACTCTATCAAATGAACTGTTAGATAGAGACCTGGCGATAATGGTGTTAGGTGGTATCGACTATTATGTTGAAAATTGTACACCGTTGACTCAAGCAGGAGTTGATTACAAAAATAAAATAATTTCATATCATGAAATATTAGAAGCCGTGTTACCAATCAATCCAACTTATATCAAAGGAGCATTGTCAGTTTCTGGATATAATTGTTATGAAATGTATGAGTTAATAACTACATTAGACGAATCTCATGCTGACCTCGTAGTAGAACCAGAAGTTCCCACAAAATATACCGATATTGATTAATTAAAATAGATAAATATGTATATAATTTGACATTTTTATATTTTTATGTTAAAATGGATTAACAGTCTTATAAAAGGAGTAATAGATGATAGAGTTAACTGATACATTTTACATGATATGGGGAGTCTGTGGACTAGGTATGTTTCTTTCTTTTATTTTAGGGAAAAAAGCAGGGTATAATAAGATGCATTCACAGATAGCAACCTCATTAATTGATATAGAATTAGAACGAGCGAAAGTGCAGATAATGAAAAGTGAAATATCAAAAGTCCAAGATAAATTAACACAAACAATTGAAGAAAATGACTGATATAACTATATTTAATAATGGCGAAACTATATTTAAAGTTGGAACATTAATCGAACACAGAAAGAGCCATAAGTTGGCGAAAATCACTGACACTTATCAGCCACCCGATAGTTATGCAATTTGTATAACGTATAGATATGTAGATTCTGAGCAAGGTCGCACCATTATGGATACTTCTGATGAGCGATTTAGCAAAAATTGGGAAATTAAAGATGTTGAGCCTGTAACTCCTTAAATCATCTCTATCATATATTGTAATTCTGGATGTAAAGGCTCTTGCCATTTACTTTCCCTACACTTATTTACCACATCTTCACTCACTCCACTTTCTAACATATCATCATACGATGAGAATGTACGTCCAGGACTTCTAGGTTGCATCATACACGGTTGTGGATGTTCTGGATATGTAGTGCGTTCAAACTTATGAGTTTCATTATTTGTTTTGGCAAACTCGGCATATTTTGTGTCCAAAGTTGGAATACGTTTGTATATTGTTTTGCCACAATCAGGAGTTTCCCAAACTGTATTGTCTGTCGCACGATAAATTTCAGAACAGTCGTTACTTTCTAATATAGCCTGTCGGCGTTGAAGGTGGTCTAAGTATCTTCCATCTGGACCTAATCCCATTGGACAGCGGTCTTCTTCTCCAGAAACTGGATGTGTAATGACACGGTCGTAGTCTAGTTGAAAATACCCATACTGTTCGCCATAATTCTCACTAATCCATAATTTTTCTTCGAGCCAGTCTGGACCAGGTGCAATGAACACAGTTTCGCCTTTATAATTTTTATTAATCCCTTTATATCCACCTTCGATAGCCGAATAAGATAAATCGTCATTAATCGTACAAATTAAAGTTTGATTAGGGACATTAAATATCCAATCTAAAACTAAATGTGGTTTATTCATGTCTGTATTATTCATATTTATATTTATTAAAAATACTCTTGTTAAAAACTTGACAGATATCGATTTTATGCTATAATAGTCTTATAGATAAGAAAATATAAGGAAAGAAATGAACATAGAGTTCTTCAATCTAAAAAAGAATGTACTGGATTTCGCAGTCAAGGCCCACGCAGGCCAGACGAGGAAATACACTGGTGACGACTACATTGTCCACCCTATGGCAGTAGCGGATATGGTAGAAAAGCACGGTGGTGACGAGGTCCAAGTGTGTGCCGCTCTATTACACGATGTGGTAGAGGATACTCCTGTCACTAATGATGATATCCGAGATAATTTTGGTGATGATATCGCCATTATGGTGCAATGGTTGACTGATACTTCTAAGCCAAGTGATGGAAACCGTAGAATACGAAAGGGAATTGATGCAAAACGACTTGCAGAAGCACCTGCGGAAGCACAATTCGTCAAACTGGCCGATATGATAGACAATGCCAGCACAATATTTCGCTTCGATAAGGCATTTACTAAGCAATTTAAGAAAGAAATGGCCCATTTAGTTGAGGTTATGACTAAGGTTCATGGTAGTTCACTTCATATAGAGGCTACTAAAGTACTAAAAACTTGACAGATTTCATATCTGTGCTATAATATAGACAATATTAAACAAATGAGAGGGTTTAAAATGAATATAGTAAAAATAGAAAACGGGACTTATAACAACACCGAGATAAACGGTTGTTTCCCTTTAGTTAAAGGTATTACAAAATCAAAAGATGGTTCGTATTTTGTAAAAGTTAAAGTTACCGATTCCGATGAAAGGGTATTTGCAGGTAGAGATGCCTGTAGAATTAAAATCGATAATCAAGACCAAGTTACCGAAGTTGAAAATGTTAAACTTGGTAAAAAAGTTGCTGAAACCGATGAGCAAGGAATGGATAGAATTAAAGAACGTTTTGAAATCCTAGACGAAATGACTAATGCTACCCTTGACGGTATAGTAAGAGGTATGGTAGTTACAGGTCCTCCAGGAGTTGGAAAAACATACGGTGTTGAACAAGTTCTTGAAAAAGATAGTTTGTTCGATATGATGGCTGATAAGCCAATACGACACACATTTGTTAAAGGTGCCATGTCGGCAATCGGATTGTACTCTAAACTTTATGAGTATAAGGATTCTAAAAATATCCTTGTTCTTGATGATTGTGATACAATTCTGTTTAATGAAGATGCCCTTAATATTCTAAAAGCGGCTCTTGACTCTTGTAAGAAAAGAAAGATTTCTTGGAATACAGATTCCAATCTGTTACGAAGAGAGGGTGTTCCATCGACATTTGAGTTTAACGGTTCTGTTATCTTTATTACTAACATAAAGTTTGATAATATGAGAAGTACAAAGATTAGAGACCACTTAGAGGCTATTCTTTCAAGATGTCACTATCTTGATTTAACCCTAGATACAACTAGAGATAAGTTGTTGAGAATTAAACAGATTGCCAGAGAGGGCGGATTGTTTGATACTAAGGGCTTGACTAAAATTCAAGAGCAAGAAATTATTGAGTTTATGTATGAAAACAAAAATAAACTTAGAGAGATTTCTTTGAGAATGGCTCAAAAGATTGCTGACCTCAGAAACATGGATTCAAACAGATGGAAACTTCTAACGGAATCTACTTGTATGAAACGAGCAGTTTAGTAAAAAGTTTATAAAAGGTAACCCCTCGGCGCTGGTAATAGAAATATTACCGGCGTTTTTTTATGTAAAAAACACTTGAATTCTCTGGTGAATTATGTTATACTATCTTAAATACAGAGAAAAACTAGATAAATGAACGATTACGTAGAACGATTACGAAAACAAGGACTATATGAAGTTTCCTATGAACCTAAATCTTTTTGGGAATATGGTAGAGGAAATAATATGGATAATCTTGTTGATGATTTAAAATCTTATGACCACGTCAAGGTTGAGTCTAAAGATTTTATCAAGTCAGGCAGAGGTTCTTTTTTATCAAAGTTCAACTCTGAATATGCAAAAAGAATAATTGAAATGTGGTCGAAAGAAGATGATGTTATTGTAGACCCTTTTGCAGGAAGAAGTTCCAGACCATTAGTGTCCACATTAATGGGTAGAAATTATGTAGGTTTTGATGTCGTAAATGATAACTTAGTAGAAGCAAAAGAACAATACGAAACACTTGGAAAGGAAAGGAAATTAGGTAAGTTATCATTAATTAATGCCAGTAGTGAAACTATTGATAATCATTTACCCGATGATGTTGCTGATATGATAATGACTTGCCCACCATATTTTAACATAGAAAAATATGAAAGTGCTGATGGACAATTAACAGACATAAAAAAATATGAAGATTTTTTAAGAATTTATAAAACTATTTTAGAAAAAAGCATTAAGATATTAAAACCAGGTTGTTTCTTTGTAGTTGTATTAGCAAAC
>Ga0257107_1001013_pt1 | contig 10467 bp, 7 predicted proteins | sample LP_taG_2_FD_190178 | JGI IMG/M metagenome (GOLD analysis project Ga0257107, IMG submission 190178) | Marine microbial communities from Northeast Subartic Pacific Ocean, Canada - LP_J_2011_P26_500m | ecosystem: Environmental > Aquatic > Marine > Oceanic | place: Canada: Northeast Subartic Pacific...
ACTTTTGCTGATATTATTGAAGATATTTCTAACTCAGCCATTTTTACCACCAAATTTACCACCAAATGATCGGCTTAGGCGGGCTGATTTTCTACATTTCCCCTCGTGCGTGAGTGTAGTGATTTTTAAAAGCAACTACAAATCACTACGAAGAAACCGATTTATTATTATAATTTTTCAGTGGTGTTCGTTTTATCCGCAAAATATCCCCAGATTACTATAATCCACATAGCAAGTGCTGGTCCTGCAATAGCATTTGGATGAGTATCGACAGGGGCCTTGGGTCCAAAAATATTACCTAAATACATAATAAAAAGGAATATAATCAAACTCCAAAATACCAGTTTTCTTTTTTGGGAAGTTAAAGGAGAACTCATTAAATAAAAGACTATTCCTCCTATAAAAAGTATTACCTCAACTATAAATGTTCCTGCAGTTGAATTCCATAACCCCAGGCCAACTTTAACATTATCAAAAAATAAAGGGAGGTCTGGTCGATGAGTTAAAAAATCCAATACCCAATGAGACAACACTACAAGTCCAAAAACAATACCGGTTTTTAAAGATTTATAAATCTTCCAAGCAATAAACCCTAAAATTAAGCTATATAGAACGGACGAAAATAAGCTATGAGAATAAGGATAATATGAAAAATTTAAAGGAGTAACAACGGTAGCTGAATGATCAACAGAGACTTTTTCTAATCCTATTAAAACCAAAACTGGCCAAATTAAATCTAATAATTGGCAGGCAATAAAAAGAATTCCTAAATTTATTTTGGGGGAAGCTTTTTTTGCAGCTAAACCCACTGCGAAATGACCAATAAACATAAGTCTACTATATCTTTCTGAATAATAAATAAAAAGATAATTTTTTCAAGAATAGGTGACTTGGAGGCTGTCTGACTGTGAAGAATTAGTGGGGGTTACTTAAAAGCGAAGTCGGCAGATACCTTATTACAATTCATAAGTTGTTAACCCAAGAGATTCTGAGATTGTATATAGAATTAACGAAGAAGTCTCCTGATCGCCACGAATCCATGCTGCCTTACCATTAAGTTCAACCACGTCATCTCCTCTTTGAAGACGGACTTGTCCGATATCTTTTGCAGCCTCAAGGATATTTCCATATTCATCTATTAACATCGCAAAGGTACTCACATAATCTGATGACATCCCCGTTATGGAAGTGTTCGTAGCTTTCCATTTTTCCCAGATAGCAATGAATTTGTTTGTACTGATCTTGACGAGTTTTGGTTTCTCAACATTTTCCAGACTTTTGTCCGAATAATTTGTAAACCAGACTATACCCGGGTTATTAGCAGAATAGGTTAAACTGCTATTATCTTTGTTTACAACAGTAACAGCATGAGAGGTAAAATTCGAGTTAAGTGAAGTATCGTTGTCAACCATACCTATTTTATAAGAATTATCCCAGTCATGATAATCTGCAGATGTAAAATCATTTTTCACATGAACAAGTGCAAGATTTCTTGCATCTAAATTGACTGTTGAACCTGTGTAGCCTGTTGATTTTTCGGTCGCAAATAATATGGGATATCCATTTGTCCCTACTTGAATATTACCCAAACGTGTAAAGACCATATTGTAGTGCATGGCAGTATCACCGTCATTACCCCCTTTAATTCCATAGGCTACAGGATTAAATCGATAGCTTGTTGTAGTCCCATTACCACAGGGGTAAGTTAGATCAAAAAAATTGCAATAACTTTCGGACAATGGTTCCAATTTTGATAAGGTGGTCACGGTCCCTACTTTGGCTACAGCTATACCTCTCGGACCTGCATCTGACAAACCAACTCCAATAAAATCAGTACCATCAAAAACCACTCTTTGGTCAAAAGAGTGACTGGGTCCCGTGTACACGGAATCGACACTTCCATTATCCGCAATAAAAGTAATTTGTTTGGAATGCTGATGCCTTACTCCTCCAGAGATGTTAGTATGGCCCGCAAAATTGACATTTAGCTTCCCATTCCCGAAAACCATTCTGGATGTGCCAGCATGCATTGGACTCATGATTGGAGTGTTATATTTACCTTCCAGGCTCACGTCAACTATGTATTTTCTTGTTGTATCGGAATCAAATTTCTGCAGTGTCATAATCCCGCTTCTATGACCTATATTGCTAAGATTATCTGACAAATTTTCCGATTTTGCTGAAAGGACATAAAAATTAGAACTGTTGTCTACAGAAAATCCCGCAAGTAGACCCAGAGACTCTACGGTCACATGTCCACTAATCGAATATCCACTGTTTGCTGAAACAATTTTTGAAACAATAATTTTTTCTGTATCTCCTGTGTTAGCTTGATGCCTCCAGGCCACTAAAATTATATCTGATGTGGATTGCAGAATGATCTCGGGATTTGTCCCATAGTTGGCCATCCAACTGTTTGGTGATAGCGAGTCTCCATCTATATCATGCACGGTACCTATTCTGGCAATGGTACTTGATGACCAATTAGATAAAGTTGTGAACCCAGTTGAGGTCTCATACTGACTACTCAAAGTATTCCCTGCAGAATCTTTTACTCCAGTTGTGACTCTAGTTTTGTAAGTAGTTGAAACTGTGAGATTATCATATGGGCCAAGTGTAAAAGTCTTGTTTGAATTAGAACTTACTGGTTCTGAAGACATTCTAACACAACTACTGAAGTTATCAGATGAAACCCTTATAGTTCCTACACAGTTTGTGTCTGATGTACTAGTTGTGACATAAGTGGTATCCATTGCCTCAGAGAATGTCACTGTGATGTTATCAGTAATTGATACTGAACTTTGATTATCTGCTGTTGTAGAAACTGAGGTTACTGTTGGTGCTGTGGTATCAGAAGTATTGGTTGTATTGTCAGTGGTGGTTGTATTGTCAGTGGTGGTTGTGTTGTCAGTGGTGGTTGTGTCGTCATCACTACTTTTTTTAGCACACGAGATGATGTTGAGACTGAAACAAAAAATTAGAAAAATGAATAAAACCTTTTTCATCTTTTCCTCACTTTCATATAAATATAATACTGTTTGTTTTATTAGTAGAACCCAATATATAACATCAATCGTTTTGTTTTACAAGAACGTGGGATTTTACTTGGAGAGTGTCTGACTGTGAAGAATTAGTGGGGGTAGGTCAATCACACAACTGAGTGTAGAACTGACCTTTTTAGTTTTGTTGATGTTGAATGGGGAATCCTGAGAACCAATTCAAAATACTTGGTAATGGTTTTTCTTAAAATGCGATTCCATAGAGATGGACATTCCCTAATGGAGAAGTAGCATTATCACAAGTTGTGCAATTACCAAATGTCCCAAAATTTCACACCTACTCAAAAACAGTAGCTGTTTTTGAGTAGGTGATAGAATAAAATCTTTATAGATCTTCTTCCTTGACAAAGATAACACGATTCCAACTACTAGTGTTTGAATGAGGTCTTATATGTCTTGTCCAATTTAATCCATCATCAGTTGATTTTAATACCCATCCACCCGATTCTGTAACTAGGAATGTGCCGTTACCATATGCGACACTATTCAATCTTGATGAAGATGGTAAAGTAGCGTTATCCCATGTATCTCCATTGTCTGTAGATCGTGTAATTACACCGGAAGTGCTCCCTGCAACAAAAACTCCGTTGCCGTAACCTACTCCATACAGGCGTTGACTAGTAGAAGTAGTGCTAGCATTATCCCAATTAGATCCATTGTCTGTTGATCTTACAATTTGACCATTATCACCAACCGCCACGAAAACATTGTTTCCAAATGTAACACCAAATAAATGTTCAGTGGCCTCATTTGATGAGGTAGCGGAAAAGTTTGAAGCATTATCAGTTGATATCTCAATGGCTCCAAAATCTGTCACTTTAGCAAAAACGTTATTACCAAATGCTACATCATAAGAATGAGTTGTATCTCCGGCTTGCCAAGTGCTCCCATTGTCCGAAGATATGTGACCTTTCCTACCAGACCCAAAGAATACACCGTTCCCGAATTCGCAACTATACAAAGCAGCATTATTAGCAACAATATCAGAAGCAGATACATTATCAAAACTTGTGGCTTTGTCACGAGAAATAGCTATAAGTGGATATGTATTGATAGCAGCATCACCCACTATCACAAACGTACCATTACCATAGCATAATCCAGTAGTTGACCAAGTAGAGTTCAGATTCGCAGTTGACCAAGTAGTTCCATTATCCCAAGACCTAGATACTTGTTGACCACCCTGCACTACAAATAATCCTCGATCTACAGTTGTAAACCCAGTTGAATTGTCATACTGACTACTCATAGCATTGCCTGCAGTATCTTTTACTCCAGTTGTGACTCTAGTCAAATAGGTTGTTCCACCTGTGAGATTGTCAGAGGGGTCTAGAGTAAATGTTATGTTATCAGAACTCTCTGGAGATGAAGAAGACATCTGAACACAACTACTGAAGCTATTAGATGAAACCCTTATAGTTCCTGAACATGTTGTATTGGAAGTGTTCGTTGTAACTGTAGTCGTATCCATTGCCTCAGAGAAAGTCACTGTCATGTTATCAGTTATTGCGACCGCACTCTGATTATCTGCTGTGGTAGTAAATGAGATTACTGTTGGTGCTGTTGAATCAGAACTACTACTGGAATTATCTGAAGTGCTTGTGGAATTATCCGAGGAATTGCCTGAAGATGAAGTGGTCTTATCAGTACTTTCTTCTTCAGAATCTGCACATGAAGAAACTATTACTGCAATACTGACTATTAGGACAAACCAAGACAATAAACTTTTCATATTATCATTTATAGAAAATGTTAAAGAAGTAAGACTAAAAAGTCACAAATTAAAACTTTTCAATCCAATTAAAATACTCACAAAAACTAAATATTAATCTTCCCAACAGTTTCTAAAACAATATGAAACAAAAAGTACTAATTAAGTCCCCAGTTCGTATTAATGAACGAATATTTTACTGAGTTCTTAAGGGTTTGTCAAACAATAAATAAACATCAATCGGTTTGTTTTACAAGAATGAGGCGAATCTACTTGGACGGTGTCTGACTGTGAAGAATTAGTGGGGGTTACTCACAGGAGATGATGGGGTTGGATTTAATGATTAGTTCTTTATCCATTCTCCATTAACAAATTTTCCAAAGATGTTCCCGTTTTTGACAAATAATGTTCCGTTCCAAGGTATTCCATCCTTGAATTCCCCTTCATACTTGTTTCCACTAGATAAAGTTAGTGTTCCTTGACCATGTGGTTCCCCAGACATTACTTCCCCTACATACACGTCTCCATTAGGGGAAACGAGTCTGACAGGTTCTTCAACATCAGTCTCCTTGACAACTGAAACTTTCATCCCTGGAGATATTTTGAATCCAACAGCCCCTTTAATAACAATCCCTTGAATATTTCCAGACCCTGGAGATATTTTGAATTCAAAACCCTTATAAAGAACAATCCCTTGAATATTTCCAGACTCTGATTTTTTCAATACTTTCGCCTCTCTAATTTCGTATTCTTTTTTGGAATCACCAAAGGTAATAATATCCCCTACAGAAAATTCTGATGTTACTTCCTTCAATACGAATAAATTTGATGTTGCAGATGCATTGCTTGATGTGTACCCGGAACCCTTTACAACTGGGCTGGATGTATCACTTTTTGGAGGAGGAGGAGGGGGAGGAAAAATATTTTCTAATTTTAAACTTTCACTAGGTAGAACTGAATTAATATCATTTGTATAATTTTTTAGACTCAGATAGAAATCCTCTAAAGTAATATTAAATACTTCTTGAAAAACTTTCTTCCAATTATCATTACTTGGATTCTTTCTCCGAAAATCATTGAATATAAGTTTAAATGCCTTTTCTTCAGTAATATCTAATTTTTTAAGTTCTTTAACAAGAGCCAAAACCATAAATACAGATGAAGAATAAGTCCTGTCTTCTTCTATTGATTCATCATAGCTCTCAAAAATTTTAGGGTTGTTGATAACAGCAATGTTAACGTGATTTTGAGCCCATTTAAAATGATTTTTATTATAATATTGTTGAGTATATAATGACTCAAATGATGCAGCAGCTCCTTCTGCTAACCATTTTATATCGAAAAAAAAATTATTTGATAATGAGAATTGAAAAGCATGAAAATATTCATGAGGTATTAGTGAATATCTATAAATTCGATTGTATTTAAATTCATCCGCTGGAATTTCAAGAACCATAAAACTACCTGTTGCTCTGCCAAAAAAAGAAGTACCTGTTGTATTGCCAATTTTATTTTTAAATGGTTTGTCCGTACTACTATCTATGCATTTTGTTAGCTGTAGCGTGTGTTCTACTTGTTGTAAATATGATTTACATGTCCAAGTATATATATCTAATGAGCTAAAAGAATTTGTAGGCATAAGTGGTATTACTTTATCTAAATTATTCATAATTAAATAAAATTCATTTACCCAATCCTTCGGCAAACTACTGTGAATGTTATATTTAAAATTAAATCCGAAAGATGTGTAAAATGTTCCTTGACCAGTCTTATAACCATCTTTCCATTCTCCTACATACTTTCTTCCATCAGAATGCGTGTATGTTCCTTGACCATCTTGTTTCCCATCCTTAAATTCCCCTACATACTTATCTCCGTTAGGTTTAGTTAATGTTCCTTGACCATTTCTTTTCCCATCCTTAAATTCCCCATAATACTTTTCTCCATTAAGATAAGTTAATGTTCCATAACCATGTTTTTTTCCATCCTTCCATTCTCCTACATACTTTCTTCCATCAGAATGCGTGTATGTTCCTTGACCATCTTGTTTCCCATCCTTAAATTCCCCTACATACTTGTCTCCATCAGACCATTTGAATTTTCCTTGACCATGCCGTTTACCGTCTTTCTTCTCACCTACGTATACACCTTTATCTGCACACCCCACCAACAACAAAGTTAACAAAATATGAATTACAATTATCAAATTTTTCATTCCAATCCTCTGGTTTGGAAAGTTTTGGGTAAATGTTCTATCTCCTCTATTGAATGAAATAAGTAACATGAATGTTTCTATTTTGCAAAAAATTTTAGTATACAAAATGTGAAGATTTTACTTGGAGGGTGTCTGACTCTGTGAAGAATTAGTGGGGGTTATTCACAGGGGGTGATGGGGCAGACCTAATGATGAAAATTAGTGTTTGAAGTGGTTATTGTAGGACACCATCTGAATTGATTCCTTCTTCTTTTGATTCATACGTAATTCTTAAGTATAAATATGGTATTTCACGATAGTATAAATGAATCCTATAAAAAAGATTCCCATACCAATTTCATGTAATCTTTTGTTGTTACTGAACACCATCGGTAACATAACAAAGAGCATAATAACTCTGCCTAAGACTTTCAAAGAGTAAAGTTCTCCTTGATAGAACACAAAAAGATTTGCGATAAGACAAACTTGTAGTGTCCATGCTAGTCCTAATATGGCTTTATGATATTGGTAGTAATAGTCGTATAAATTGGGAGCTTTTCCTGTATTGTCTTGTGGAGCGACTACCTCACAAATCATAAACATCAAAAATGGGACTGTTAAAAATAATAGATACGTGAATAAGTTCCATCCTTCATCTGGGAAATAATCTAAATTGTTTAGCGGATAACAAGTCCACCAAAATAGAACTATTGTGAAAAAGGTGATGAAGCAGAATACTGAATGCACCCAGTAAAATTTGACACCATCTTCATTTTTGTTATGTATCGTATTTTTTGCCAGCAATGAAGTCAGGTTTATCATCAACCTCACCAAAGCCAAACCCAATATTAGAAAGGCAACCATCGCCAAATGTTCAAATCTCTCCATACATTATTACCTAGTATTCTATTGTTCCATCTTTTCGGACTCTACATCTATCTGAGTAGGTGTCTCACTTGGTTTCCTATGATTAGATTAGGATGACTCAATATATAACATCAATCGATTTGTTTTACAAGAATGTGGGATTTTACTTGGAGGGTGTCTGACTGTGAAGAATTAAGTGGAGGTTACTAGGAGGTTGTCTGACTTGTAAAGAATTAGTGGGGAATCACATGCTAGAGTAATACGGGCTTTGAATCTACCCTATAATCCTATATTCCTTAAAAAATGGATTTTCTAAAAATTATTTTAGATTTTTTAATTTTCAGCCAGTGCTTTCCTAAGTAGAGGAACGATTTGACTCTCATCTGTGGTTTCAATAATTTTAATATCCTCACCTTGATATTTTCGTACTAATTCCCGGTACTGTTCAAACCCCCAACCATTTGTAAGTTCACGACTACCTGGAATAGGAGATTTTGATGCATTATATCTACATGCTCCTGGTGCAAAGTGAACAACTGACCACTTTTTTCTCTGTAATTCTCTGATAAAATCATCATCATTTGTAACTGCAACCATTTCAGGCTTACCCAATATTGGGGGTAATAGTTCAACGGCACGTCTACCCATTTCTGGGTCGCATCCTCTTGCAAGAATACTCTTGTTCGAGTTATCGTCTACCTGAGTGGAACCTATCCCATCCCTAATATCATTTATTAATTTATCTCTTAAATGCATTAACTTATTTAGTTTAGACTTACTTTCGTTGATTATAAGAATCTATATTTTAGCATAAATCGTTTTGTTTTCCTAAAAGGTCAGATTCTACTTGGAAGATTTTTAAGAAATAGTATAAGTCTAGTAATGGGATTTTACTTGGAGGTTGTCTGACTGTGAAGAATTAGTGGGGGTTACTCACAGGAGATGATGGGTTGGTTAATTTGAGTTTTTCAAAGTATCTTTTACAAATGAATCTATTTCTTCGCCGTATGTAAGTTTATTAATAGACTCAACCAGATGTTCTATACTAAGTCCTGCTGAATAAACGTCTAAAGACATGTTGTTGTGTTTATGCCCCATGAGTTCATTGATGTGGTTTGTAGGTATACCTAGGTTCTCCATTCGTGTTGCAAATGAATTTCTCAAAGTATGAAATTTAATTTCATTTGGAATCCCTATTTTTTTCCTAAGTCGTCCCAACATCTTCTGGAAATTCCATGAGCGTTTGTTATCAAAACCACCGCTATTTATACCTTTGATCAGAAATTCTTCTTTTGAAGAAGATTTTAAATTATTTATGATGGATTCAATCAAAGGATGTACCGGAATGACTCTAGCGGATGCTTTAGTTTTTCCTTTTTCTATATGGAAGCATTTATCCTCAATATTCTTATTTTGCATAACACAGATCTCTCCTATCCTCATGCCTGAATACATGGCCACGACTGTTGCTACGAATGCATTCCTGTTTATATATTTTGACTGAAGAAACAACATTAAATGTTCATCTTTCCATGGACGTCTTGATTGAGTAGAATTATTTTTGGGTAAATTAAGTTTTTGAAAAGGATTTTTATTTATGTATCCTCTACCTTCAGCCCAAGTGAACAATGAACCAATGTCAAAAACGATATTTCTTATAGTGGCAGGAGCAGGATTTTTACTATGCCTCAAATGGGTCACATAATCCCCTGCATTTTTCTTTGTGATGTCTTTGATTTCAGCGTTCCCAAACCACCTTATAAAATTATTGATATTACCTTCTTTTCTTTTGAAAGTAGAAGTTTTTAGATCTTTTACTCTTTCTGATAGGAATGCTTTAGCTACTATTGAAATGGGTTCATAATTAGGATCAATTATTTTATATGCATCCTGAGTGGCCTTAACAGCTTTAGGATTTGGATTTCCCCCTTTCCAATCTGGATGATGACTATTAAAAATTGCATCAGATTCTTTTTCTCCATAGATTTCTAATACTTTATTTTCGATAATATCCGTAAGTATGAAATCGTGATCCTCTGAATTATCTTCAGGAGAAGGTCTGAACTCTAATGCCAATTCTCTTATTTGATCTTCCTTTGATAAAGAAGCAAAAGTTCCATCAATCTTTTTCTCAGCTAAATGAATTATTTGCTTTAGTTCAGCTATAACTATATGTTTCTTTCTGTTAGCTTCTGAAAGATCTGTTGTAGAAAGATTTTTACTGAGCTGAGTCTTACCGACAATATCTCTTACTTTATCAGGTACTCTAACTCTAACCCAATAGACATTGTGTCTTCTATAAAGGTAGCTTTTTTCCATCAATATGTCCCATCAAAAAATTAGTAATGGTACAGTTATAATGGTACAGGGTAGGTTTGTCAAGGCTTGATACTACTGCTATCAATGGATAGATAGCGTGTTGGTGGAGGTGGCGGGAGTCGAACCCGCGTCTTACTAAGTTTCCATTTGGGCATCTACAAGTTTAGTTGGAATTTTTCTTTTTCTTCAGATGTGTCGGCAACCAACCTCCTCAATCTGAAACACCTCCTTAAATCTTACTGTTGCTACGGAGGAATGCAACAGCCAGCCTGACTTAGATAACATCTTTCGCTACGTTTCAGGCAAACTCAACGAAA
>Ga0257107_1001014_pt1 | contig 10464 bp, 8 predicted proteins | sample LP_taG_2_FD_190178 | JGI IMG/M metagenome (GOLD analysis project Ga0257107, IMG submission 190178) | Marine microbial communities from Northeast Subartic Pacific Ocean, Canada - LP_J_2011_P26_500m | ecosystem: Environmental > Aquatic > Marine > Oceanic | place: Canada: Northeast Subartic Pacific...
CCCGTACCGCCACCCTCACGTCACGTCCGCCATCAGGATCGGCGGGTTCTTGAGGTGGGTGATGGTCGGCTGTGGCCCGACCACGTCGGTCGACATCTCGAGGGCATCCTGCAGGGTTGATGCCGGTTGGAAGCCCATGCGCCGCACGGCAGCGGTGTCGCCGCCGACGACGATCACCCTCCCGAGGTGTTGCAGGGCGTGCGCCCCCCAGTACCACATGTAGAAGGGGTGGGCTCCGTGGTAGGCGTACGAGGTGCGGTACAGGTGCTTGTACCACTCGTCCTCGGCGAACTGCTTCTCCCACTTCTTCTCGATCTCGGCCGGGTCGGTGGTGTCGGCCAGGACCTGTTCGAAGAAGTCGATGTAGCTGGGATGGTGGACGGGGTGGAACTCCCACGGCGTCGGGTGCCCCATGATCAGCACGCCACCCTCCCGCACCAGCGGCTTCCCCCGGTACAGGTTGAAGAAGTAGCCGAGCCCCAGGCACATCACGAGGATCGGATTCATGATCGAGTTGACGTTGTAGGGGCAGATGTAGGGGAGCCCCATGGTGAGCACGTCGGTCTGTCCCTCAACGGGCACGAGCTGCTGCTTGTAGACGTTCGCCGTCGTCACTTCGTGGACGGCCTCGACCTCGCCGGCCTGCACCGAGGTGAGTTCGTAGGGCGCCAGCCACGACGAGAACACCTTGCGCTTCCCTGCCGAAGGCATGAGTTTGAGGCCCTGCTGCATGGCGAGGAATCCCGCCCGGTCCTTCGGCGACCACTCCCACTCGCGCTTCTGGAGCACCGACATCGGACCCTCGCGGCCGAACGTGTTGTTGTTGACCGTGGTCTCGATCTGGAAGATCTTCACGTCGGCGTCGCGCAGCACCTTGCCCATCCGCCAGTTGGAGGCGTGCAGCGCCGAGTTCTCCCGGTCCATGAAGGAGCGGGAGTTGAGCATGGTGTGGACGTTGTGGTGGTGGCGCAGGCCGGTGTAGCCGGACAGGCCGGTGGCGGTGCTCTTGTGGCCGCCGTCCATGGCCACGAGGTTGATGTTGACGTAGACGACGAGGTCGCTCTCGGCAGCCCGCTTGCTGAACTGCACGTCCTCGCCGTGGGGGGTCTGGCCGAGCACCACCATGCCGTCGGGGTCCTCGGCGTCGTGGTTGTAGAGGCGGCCAGAAGGGGCGAAGGCGTCGTAGACGCGGTCGCCGACGGCGTGGCGCAACTCGTCCTCGGTCATCCGCCGGTGGATGGCCAGCGCAGCGATGAGGTGCACGTCGTCGACGCCGGCCTCTGCGGCAAGGTCGAGGACAGCCTCGATGACCCGTTGACGGATGTCGGGCCGGCGCATCGGCGGCAGGGGCAACGAGATGTCGTCGAAGGCGATGGTGAGCTTCATGCCGGAATGCAGCAGTGCCGGGAGGGGTTCGGAGTCGCCCAGCGGGTTGAGGAGTGCGCTGCGGATGGCGCCGTCGGGGTCGGCGAGCCCCTCGAGCGGCTCGGCCGGGTAGATCACCCGGGTGCGATCGGCAGGCAACTTCTCGAGCCGGAATCCCTCGCCGTGGTGGAACAGGACCGGTGGGCTGCTGCGGTCGACGTCGAGGACGAAGCCGGGTCGGGGGGCGAGGTGGCCGTTGCTCACTTGCTCATCTCCATGAGGGCTTCTCGTTCCTTTTCGTCGCGCAGGTCGAAGGCCACCTTGACGGCTCCTCGTCGACCGGCGGCTGCGGCGTGTTCGAGTGCATCGCGGTAGCGGTGCAGGGGATAGGTCGCCGACACGAGGCGGCCCAGTTCGGCGGCCCGGACAAGTCCGGCGGCCAGGTCGAAGGTCCGGGCGGTGGAGCCGTCCGGGAGGGTCTCGGTGCCGTAGGTGTAGGCGCCGACCAGTTCGATCTCACGGTGCCACAGCGGCGTCAGTTCGAGGCTCACGGAGGCGGGCATGCCGACGAGCACGATGCGTCCCCGTGGGCGGGTGATCGCCATGGCGTCGGTGAGGCTGGCCGAGGAGCCCACGCAGTCGACGACCACGTCGGTGCCTCCGCTGAGCCGGTCGACGGCGCCGTCGTCGCCGGCGATGCTGACGGCCCGGCTACCGGTGGCCCGCCGTACCGCACGGCGGATGCCGTCGGGCTCGACGACCAGGTCGGCGCCGAGTTCTGCGGCGAGGCGTCGTTGGCTGGGGTAGCGGGCGGTCGCCACGACGGTCCGAGGCTTGGCGAAGGTGCGGAGGGCGGCGATCGTGAGCAGGCCGAGGGTGCCGGCGCCCAGCACCGTGACGATGGCGCCGTCGGGAACGTCGGCGACGAGGGCGGCGTGGACGGCGCAGGCCGTGGGTTCGACCATCACGGCCGACTCGTCGCTGAACGAGCCGTCGACGGGGTGGAGTTGGCTGGGGTGGGCCGAGAAGGCGGTCGCCCATCCACCGCCCGTGTCGTGGCAGGAGCCGGTCTGGATGCCCGGCTCGAGGTCTCCGAACGTCGTGTTCTCGCAGTTTCCGAGTTGGCCGGTGGCGCACGGGTCGCATGTGGGGTCGAGGTTGCGGCTGACGCAGCCCAGGACCGGCTCGAGCACCACCCGGGTGCCGTCGTCGAGGTCGCCCACGACCTCGTGGCCCGGTACGAACGGGAACGAGACGAACGGTTCGAAGTAGCGGGCCGAGCGACCGTCGATGGTGGCGAGGTCCGATCCACAGATGCCCGACAGGCGGGGTCGGACCCGCACCCAGTCGGGGCCGGGAGCGGTCGGCGGGTCGAGGTCAGCGAGGTGTAGCGGCCCGACGGAGGCGCCACGGCCCGGCGTGAGGCTGCCGGCCAGGCGCGCCGCGGCGAATCGGGGAACGTTGCGGCGGAACTCCAGGGCCTTCATCGGACGGCCGTCCGTGGGGGAGCGATGGGCAGCAGGCGCCGGGTCATGCCGGGCGACTTGCGGAAGTCCTCGACCAGCCAACCGCGCTTGCGGGCGATGGAGGCGAGGCGGGTCTCGGGATTCACGGCGACGGGGAAGCCGACTGCCTCGAGCATCGGGAGGTCGCTGGCCGAGTCGGCGTAGGCAATCGACTCGCGAAGGTCGCAGCCGTGTTCTTCGGCGAGGTCCACGAGTGCCTGGTAGCGGGCCTCGCCGGTGGGGGGCACGGAGGTGAGCTGCCCGTCGTAGGTGCCGTCCTTGGTGCCGAGCCGGGCACACACCACGTCGTCGAAGAGGGGCCGCAGCGGCTCGACCACGAAGTCGAGGGCGCCGGTGATGAGGACGGTGCGATGCCCGAGCGCCCGGTGCTCGCGCACCCGTCGGATGGCAGCGGGGAACGACTTGGCGAGGAGCAGTTCGTTGACGTGCTCGAGGGCGTCTTCGGCGATCTGGTCGACCGGGGCGCCGTCATAGCGTCGATAGAAGTGGCGAAGGAAGTCGCTGCGGTCCCGGCGGTCGAGGGCCAGCAGGCGGGGGGCCTCGGCGATGGTCTTCATCACGAAGTGGGCCCGGTCGCGGGTATCGAGGTGGCGGCTCGCCAGCCACGAGTACGACGCCACGACGTTCGAGGCGATGAGGGTGTTCTCGAGGTCGAAGGCGGCAAGGTGCCGGTCGGGGGAGAGGACCTGGGTGCGCAGCCTTTCGGAGCGACTCTGACCGCCCCGGGTCGGTGGGCGCGTCGGCGCACGGGCGGCCTTGACCACCGACGGGAGGTGCACCTCGGGCACGTAGTGGTCCCAGTCGATGGTGCGGGGGTCGAAGCAGAATGTGGCCCGGTCGTCGTCGGCGAGTTGGTCCCAAAGGGTGATCAGGCGGTCCAGGCCGTAGACCGCCTCGCATTCCGCATAGGCGCCGTAGAGGTCGACGTAGCCCATGGCCCGGTCGATGAGTTCGCGCCTCTCCTCGAGCCGGGCGGAGGTCATGGCGTGGCGCCCCCGCACGGGGAGCATGTCGAAGGCCTTGTGTGCCCGGTCGAGCATGGAGCCGGCCCGTTCGAGTTGCTGCTTGACCCGTCCCCGGCCGGGGAACGACCACTGGGGCACGGAGATGGGCTGGCCGTGTTCGTCGTAGATGGGGTGTTCGGTGAACCACTCCCGCACCAGGTCGACGAGTTTCCCGTAGCGGAGGGGGTTCTCCGCACCCGAGGCGACCTGGACGATGTCGCCTCCAGGGGGTGCGTCTGGGTCGGGGCCGCGGGCGGCGACGGCGCAGATGGCGGCGACGACGAAGTCGACCGGGATGACGTCGACGGTGCCCTCGGGTACGCCCGGGAACTCCTTGAGGAGGCCGCGGGCGTACGAGATGATGACCGGCTCGGCCATTCGGAAGCCGCGGATCCAGCCCGGCACGGGCTCGGCGAAGGCCGACTCGATGATCGAGGGGCGCACGATGCTGACGGGAACGTCGCCTGACGATTCGGTCAGGGCGACCTCGCCGAGGGCCTTCGTGTAGGCGTAGGCGTCGGGGAAGCCCAGCGAGGAGGCCCGGGAGCGGCCGGCCTCCGCCATGCGGTCCTCGACCCAGCGGGTGCGGAGCTGTTCGGTCTTGGCGGCCAGGGCGGGGGTGCCGGCGGCGCCGAGTTCCTTGTGGGCGGCCTCTCGGAATCCCGCCAACTTCTCGGGGGAGCGGCTGGCGTTCTCGGTCTCTGATCGGATGCGTCGGGCGCTGTCGACCTCGGAACGCCAGTCGACGTCGACGAAGAAGGGGCTCTGGTTGACGGGCTCCTCGGGTGCGGCGCCCCGGCGGCTTCCGGCCACGTAGCAGGTCGAGACGGCGACGAGGTGGGGGGCGATGCCGAGGCTCTGGAGGGTCTCGACGACGCGGACGGAGCCGAGCAGGTTGATCTCGACGGCCTGGTCGAGTGGCGAGTCGAAGCTGACGACCGCCGCCGAGTGGATGAAGAGATCGCAGGTGGCGAGGGCGGAGCGGCCCTCTTCGTCGAGGCCGAGGCCGTTGTTGGTGACGTCGCCGGCGACTGCGGTGATTCTCCGGGCGGCCATCTCCTCGAAGGTGTCCTTGCCGAGTTCGGCGCGGAGGCGGTCGAAGGCGTCGTTGTGGAGGATGTCACGGCTGACGCGCCGTTCGGCGCCTCGACGCCCGGGTCGGACGATGAGGACGAGCTCGCAGTCGGGGACGGTGCGGAGGAGTCGCTCGACGAGGGCGGTGCCGAGGAAGCCCGTGCTTCCGGTGATGGCGATGCGGCGTCTGGCCAGCGATTCGACGATCATGGCCCTCTTTCTACCAGATGGTCAGGGTACTTACCAGATGGTCAGGATAAGTAGTAATGTGCAGGCATGCCTGAGGCGACGACGATCCGGGACACGGTGCGCGCCACCGTGCGCGGGGTCACCCGGTCCTCGGGCAAGGGCGCAGAGACCCGGGAGCGCATCCTCGACGCCGCCCTCTCGTCATTCGGCACGATCGGCTACGACGGCACGTCGCTCGACGACCTGGCCAACGGCCTCGGCATCCGCAAGCAGACGATCCTCTACCACTTCGTCAGCAAGCGGGGCCTGCTCGGTGCAGTCGTGGATCGCAGCGCCGCCGACCTGAACGCCGCCCTACTCGAGGTGCTCGACGGCGAGGCCACCGACTGGGAACGGGTGGAGGCGCTGGTGCGCTCCGTCTTCCGGGTGGCACTCGAGCAGCCGCTGCTGATGGGCCTGCTGCGCGAGGTGTCGCGACCCGGCTCACCGGCGGCACCCCGCCTCAAGGGCGCCATGGGGCCGCTCATGGACCGGGCGCAGGCCTGGATGGAGCGGGAGATGGACGCCGGCAGGATGCGACGTACCGACGCCCAACTGGTGCTGATCAGCGCCTACTCGACGGTGGTGGGCCTGGCGACCGAGATCGAGGTGCTGCGCGCCGCCGGCCTCGAGCCGACGATGCGCACCGTGGCGACCCGTCGCCGCGAACTGCTGCGGTTCCTGCGCGCCTCCCTCGACCCCCAGCGCTGAGGCGGGGCGGAGTTCCTCAGCGGCGGGTGTTGCGGCGGCGGCGGGCGTGGCGTTCGACGGCGAGGTCGACCAGGCGGTCGACGAGTGCCGGGTAGGTCAGGCCCGCCTTCTGCCAGAGCCGTGGATACATCGAGATGGGCGTGAAGCCCGGGATCGTGTTGACCTCGTTGAGCACCGGGCCCCGGCCGTCGTCGGCGAGGAAGAAATCGACCCGGGCCATCCCGGAGCAGCGCAGGGCCAGGAACGCCCGTGCGGCCAGTTCCTGGAACAGGACGACTGTCTCTGGTTCGAGGTCTGGATCGTCGAGCAACTCGGCGGCGTCGGTCTCGTACTTGTCGGCGTAGTCGTAGAAATCGGCGCCGGGACGGATCTCGCCGGGCCCCGACACCTGCGGCACCCGGTCGCCCAACACCGCCAGTTCGATCTCGCGGCCGGTGATCGCCTCCTCGACGATGACCCACTCGTCGTAGGCGGCAGCGGCCTTCAGGGCCACCTCGAGGGTGGCGGCATCGGTGGCCTTCGACACCCCGATCGAGGATCCCAGGTTGGCGGGCTTCACGAACACCGTCGGGCCCAGGTCGGTGAGCAGGGAGTCGAGCAGGGCGGCAAGGGTGTCGGTGCCCGGGGCGCCGAGGTCGTCGGCGTGGAGGCCCCGGTAGCGGGCCTGGGGCAGGCCGTGCTGGGCCAGTACTTCCTTGGCGACCAACTTGTCCATCGCCAGCGACGAGCCCAGCACGCCGGCACCCACATAGGGCACGTCGGCCAACTCGAGCAGGCCCTGGACCGTGCCGTCCTCTCCCAGGGGGCCGTGCAGCAGGGGGAACACGACCACGGGTCCGGCGGCTGACAGTTCGGCGAGGCAGGGGAGCGGGTCCCAGGCGGGCCCGGTCGGGTCGAGTGCATCGGGGAGGTCGCCGGCAGCGTGGACGGCAGCAGCGGCCTCGGCCAGCGACCAGCGACCGTCGGTGTCGATGCCCACCGGGACCACGTCGTAGCGGCCGGCGTCGATGGCTGCCAGCACGTGGCGGGCCGACACGCACGAGACATCGTGTTCGGCGCTGCGTCCACCGAACAGGAGGACGAACGTGCGCCGGTCTGTGGCGTCGGCGGTGGGGGAGGCCATGGGCAGATGGTACGGCCGGTCCGCTTCGGCGGGGTGGCACCTCCGGTGGGTCCCGGGCTGGGAGAATCAATCCATGCGCTTTCGGGCCTCGCAGGTGGCCACCGCCGTGGGCGGCGAACTGGTCGGTGACGACGTCTGGCTCGACGGCGCCACCCAGGACTCACGTACGGTCACGCCGGGCTGCCTGTTCGTTCCGATCGTCGCCGAACGCGACGGCCACGAGTTCATCGCGGCGGCCCTCGATGCTGGTGCCGCCGGCTACCTGACGGATAACGGCACGCTCGGGGGAGGTGCTGCAGCGACGGCGATCCGGGTAGGCGACACGGGCGCTGCACTGCTGGCCCTGGGTTCTGCGGCTCGCAGTTCGCTTGACGGGCCGGTGGTCGGCATCACCGGCTCGGTCGGCAAGACCTCGGTCAAGGACCTGGCCCGGGCGGTGCTCGCCCGGCGGGGGCCGGTACACGCCAGCCACCGTTCGTTCAACAACGAGATCGGCGTGCCGCTGACGCTCCTCGGCTCTCCGGAAACTGCGGCGGTCGTGGTCGAGCTCGGCGCCCGCCATGTCGGCGACATCGCCGCACTCTGCGAGGTGGCCCGACCGGACATCGGCGTGCTGACCACCGTGGCCGTCGCCCATACCGGCGAGTTCGGCTCGCTCGAGGCCGTGGCGCGCACCAAGGGTGAGCTGTTCGACGCCCTGCCTCCCGACGGCTGTGCGGTGCTCAACGCCGATGTGCCTGAGGTCGTGGCGCAGGCGTACCGCTCACGCTCCCAGGTCCTCACATTCGGTGACACCGGCGAGGTCCGCGCCCGGGACATCGTGCTCGACGACGACCTGCGGGCTTCGTTCCGCCTGGAGTCGCCATGGGGCCGGACCGAGGTGCGGCTGTCCGTCCACGGGGCGCACATGGTCCCCAACGCCCTGGCTGCTGCGGCCGTGGGCCTGGTGCTCGACATGCCCCTCGCCGACGTGGCGGCAGGCCTCGCCGAGGGAGTCGCCTCACCGTGGCGTATGGAGCTGGGCACGGCGCCGTCGGGCCTGCGGGTGCTCAACGACGCCTACAACGCCAACCCGGCCTCGACGGCAGCGGCGCTCGAATCCCTGGCCGCCCTCCCGGTGGTCGGACGGCGTGTCGCGGTGCTGGGACTGATGGCCGAACTGGGCGATCGGGCTGCCGACGAACACCTGGCCATCGCACAGCGGGTCGCCGACCTCGGCCTCGAGTTGGTGGCCGTCGGCACGGACCTCTACGGCGTCGAGTCGCTGGCGGACCTCGACGCCGCACACGGCGCACTCGACCTCGCAGCCGATGACGCCGTGCTGGTCAAGGGCAGTCGGGTGGCCGGCCTCGAGGTGCTCGCCGAGCTACTGCTCGAGGGTTGATCCGGGCGACCGCTGCTCAGCAGGGGTCGAAGGGGAGTTCGGTTGGCGCCAGCGGGGTATTCGACTGGTTCCAGGCCGCCAACTGCTCGGCGTCGCACACCCGGCAGAGGTGCACGACCTGCATCGACTGGATCGACAGTTGCGTGCCCCGCGATTTGTCGACGATCGAGCGCAGGGCGGTCCGTACGTCCTCGGAGCCGCAGGTGGGGCAGCGGGGAGTGAGGTCCCGGTCCCACACCAGTCCGCAGGCGCCGCACGTGACGGTGATGGCCTCGTTGCCCGGGTCACCCCGCCGGTCGCCTGTCAGGTCCTCGTCCTCCCCGCAGCCCGGGCAATCGATCACGCTCACCGGCCCCACGGTAGCGACGGTCCTCCTCCTGTCGTGGTCCTAGGGTGATCGGGTGCCGTCCGGCTCCGACCACTACCGCACCCTCGGCGTGTCGAAGGACGCCTTGGCCGGCGAGATCCGTGCCGCCCATCGGGCCCTGGCCCGGCGCCACCACCCTGACCTGGTGGCGGACCCGGCCGACCGGGCTCGGGCCGAGCGTCGCATGGCGACCATCAACGGGGCGTGGCACGTGCTCGGTGATCCGGTGCGTCGGGCCGAGTACGACGAGTCGCGCCGCCCGCCTGTTCCGCGACCACAGTCGGCACCGGAGTACCGCTCCGACGCCTTCCAGGACGTTGCCGTCTCGCCGGCCGTCGGCTGCGCCCTGCGCATCGGCCCGGTCATCCTCGCCGTCGGACTTCTGTTCGCCATCCTGATCGTCACGGCCCTGATGACGGGCGACGGCAACCGGCCGCCGGCCTTCCAGATCGGACAGTGCGTGCACGTCCACGACGACGGCATGGAGGTGGTCCCGTGCATCGGCGGCGAGTTGAAGATCGTGGCCCGCGGCGTGGCCGGCACGTCCTGTCCGATGGGGGCGATCGCCGTGGTGCTGCCCACTCGAACTGAGCAGGTCTGCGTGGCGCATTCCGTCGGTTGAGGTGCCTGGGATCCGGCGGATCAGGAGACGGTGAGTTGGCACTTCATTCCGGCTTCGAGGTGCCCGGGATTTCGATGCCCTCGCTGTACTCGTCCAAAGTGCTGATCACGTTCCCCGCCGCGCTCCTCGGGAGGGACCGAGATGTCGGGGCCAGTTCGCCCCGGCCGGCTATCGGTCGGCAGCGCTGTACGGAAGCCAGCGGCCGGCTTCGAAGTCGTAGAGCTTGCAGGTCCGGGTGTTTTCGACGAACTCGCGGATGCGTAGCTTGCGGTCGATCGTGCGCTCGGGGAACGCCTCCTTGATGGCCTGAGCCGCTTTGGGGAGGTGGTAGCAGGGGATGCGCATGTCCACGTGGTGGGGGGTGTGGATGAAGATCCAGTGGAAGAAGAAGTCCATCACCCGGGGGATCCGCAGGATGGTGGTGCCATCGAGTTGCCCCTGCACCTTGGTCCATTCCCTGCGCGTGTACCAGCGGATCTCGGGAGAGATGTGGTGCAGGTAGACCGTCCAGCCGATGAGGAACGTGAACAGCAGGAACGGGATCACGAGCAGCTTGGTGATCATCCAGGCTGCCCCCGGTACGTCGCCCGAGCCCAGGCCGCCAAGGAATCCGGCACCGGTGGTCGCAGCCAGTAGCGCCAGGTAGAGCATGATGCGGTCGCGTCGGATGGCTGCTACCCACTTGGCCGGCGGTTCCCGGTAGCGGATCATCTTGTTCCACCACACTTCGCGCAGGTAGTAGGGCAGCGGCCCCAGGGCCGACCATTCGACGCGGTGGCGCAGTCGTCCCAGGGAACCCAGGGCCTGGTACTGCTCGACCGTGACCGGATGCCACACGAAGTCCATGCCCTGTCGGACGGTGTGTCCGTGGTGGATGCGGTTGTGGCCGAGCACCCAGGCCTCGTAGATGTGGAACGACGGGATCAGGAGCAGGTGTCCGATCACCGAGTTGAGGCGGTTGTCGTCGGTGAGGACCCCGTGGGCGGCGTCGTGGCCCAGCACGAACAACGCTGCGACCGTGAGGCCGGCCAGCATCAGCAGCGGCAGGGTGATCCACCAG
>Ga0257107_1001018_pt1 | contig 10445 bp, 9 predicted proteins | sample LP_taG_2_FD_190178 | JGI IMG/M metagenome (GOLD analysis project Ga0257107, IMG submission 190178) | Marine microbial communities from Northeast Subartic Pacific Ocean, Canada - LP_J_2011_P26_500m | ecosystem: Environmental > Aquatic > Marine > Oceanic | place: Canada: Northeast Subartic Pacific...
ATCTTCCTCATTTACTGACTTGTATAAACCCATTTTCACAGTAATAATTTTTTCTGGGTTATTTGTTGCTACTTTTTCAATATCCATGCCACCTTCCGCACTAGAAATAAAAGCAATTTTTGAACTCGATCTATCAATTAAGCAAGAAAGATAAAACTCCTTATTTATTTCTGAAACTTCTTCTATAAATAATCTTTTGACTTTTTTTCCTTGAGGTCCAGTTTGATGAGTAACTAAATTTTTTCCAAACATTTTGGATGCTTCGTTTACTAAATCTTCCTTGGTTTTTACTAATTTAATTCCACCAGCTTTTCCTCTACCTCCTGCATGAATTTGTGCTTTAATTACTAAATTGTTTGTTTTTAAAGGTTTAATTTTTTCTAAAATTTCATTGACATTATAAATAACAACTCCTTTTGGTACTGGAGCTGAAAATTCTCTTAGGATTTCTTTAGCTTGGTGTTCGTGAATATTCATTAAATTTATTTTGCAAGATCGGGATCAATTTTAATAGCAGCTTCAAAAAGTTCTTTTACTGCTTTTATTGAAATTTCAAAATTTTCTTTCTCTTTTTGTTCCAATTTAATTTCGACAACTTTTTCAACGCCATTTTTGCCAACTACTACAGGCACTCCCGCATACAGATTTTTAAATCCGTACTCTCCATTTAAATAGGCTGCGCAAGGAAGAGTTTTTTTTATATCTTTTAAATATGACTCTGCAATTTCAATAGCCGAAGTTGCTGGGGCATAAAATGCAGATCCTTTTTGTAATAATTTTCCTATTTCGGCTCCACCTTTACGAGTTCTGTCAATTATTAAATCTAATTTTTCTTTTTGAATTAGATCGTTTATTGGCTTGCCATTTACTTTAGTTTGCTTAGGCATTGGCACCATTGTATCTCCATGCCCTCCCAAAACTAAACTTTCAACACTTTTAACTGGAACCCTGAGTTCTTGAGAAAGAAAATACTTAAATCTCGAAGAATCTAAAATACCGGCCATTCCAATAACCTTATTTGTTGGTAAGCCCGAATATTTTTGAAATGCCATTACAATAACATCAAGAGGATTTGTTATACAAATCACAAAAGCATTTGGTGAAGTTTTTTTAATACCTTGAGCAACTTGTTTTATTATTTTTAAATTAGTTCCTAGTAAATCATCTCTTGACATTCCAGGTTTTCTTGGAATTCCTGCCGTTATAATAATTACATCTGAATTTTTAGTATCTTCATAATTGCTTGTTCCCACTTGACTTGTACTGGAACCGCTAACTGGCGTTGATTGTGCTATATCTAAAGCTTTCCCTTTTGCAAGGCCCTCATCTATATCAAAAAGAACTAAATTACCAAGTTCTTTGATCGTTATGAGGTGAGCTAATGTACCTCCAATTTGCCCCGCTCCTATCAGTGAAATTTTTTTTTTCATATGATTTAATTTAATATTGGCATTACAAAATCAGGATCTGATGCTAAACCAGTAGGCCATTTAGAAGTTATAGTTTTTAACTTTGTATAAAATCTAACACCTTCTGGTCCATGCATATGCTGATCTCCAAATAAGGATCTTTTCCAACCTCCAAATGAATGATAGGCGACAGGAACTGGTATAGGTATATTAATGCCGACCATGCCAATTTTAATTTTACTAGCAAAAGTTCTTCCTACGTCACCGTCACGAGTATATATGCTTGTTCCATTTCCAAGTTCGTGCTCATTCACCAAATCTACTGCTGATTTAAAATCTTTTACTCTTACTACAGAAAGAACTGGACCAAAAATCTCTTCTTTATAAATCCTCATTTTTTTGCCAACATTATCAAAAAGACACCCACCTATATAAAAACCTTTTTCGTAACCTTGGAGCTTTACATTTCTACCATCCGCAACAAGTTTTGCTCCCTCTTTTACTCCAAGATCAACATATCCTCTAACTTTTTCTAAATGTTGCTTTGTAACAAGTGGACCCATTTCAGAATTTTTATCTAAACCTGGACCAATTTTTAGCGACTCAACTTTTTTTGCGAGCTTATTTACTAGTTGATTTCCAATTTTACCTACTGCGACTACAACTGATTGGGCCATACATCTTTCTCCGGCTGATCCATAAGCTGCACCCATTAAACCATTAACTGCTTGATCAAGATCACAGTCAGGCATAACAACACAATGATTTTTTGCTCCTCCTAAAGCTTGAACTCGCTTTTCGTTTTTTGCCGCATTTTCATATATGTATTTTGCTATTGGCGTAGAGCCAACAAAACTTATCGCAACCACATCTTTGTTTGTTAGTAGTGCATCCACGGCTTCCTTATCTCCATTAACAACATTGAAAACTCCATCGGGCAATCCAGCTTCTTTAAATAATTGAGCCAATTTAATTGAACAAGAAGGATCTTTTTCACTTGGCTTAAGTATAAAAGTATTTCCACAAGCTATAGCAATAGGAAACATCCAAAGTGGAACCATGGCTGGAAAGTTAAAGGGAGTTATTCCAGCACAAACTCCTAATGGTTGTCTGATGGACCAACTATCAACATCTGTACCAACATTTTCGCTAAATTCTCCTTTGAGTAAATGAGGTATGCCACATGCAAATTCAACAACTTCTAATCCTCTGGTCAACGATCCCATAGCATCAGCGTAAACCTTCCCGTGTTCAGAAACTATAAGTTTGACTATTTCATCTGAATTTTTTTCTATTAATTCCTTAAATTTAAATACCACTCTTGCTCTCTGCGCAGGTGGTTTTCTAGACCAATCAATAAATGCCCGTTTTGCTTTTTGAACTGCCAAATCTACATCAGCCTTTGATGCCAAATTAACCTCAGCAGATTGTTCACCAGTTGCTGGGTTAAAAACTTTTGATGTCTTTTTTGAAGACCCTTTAGTTATTTTTCCATCTATAAAATGTTCAATTAAATTCATTTCTGCCTGAAATGATTTAATTAAGCTTCTAGCTTGTTGCAAGCATTTTTTTAATTGAACCAATAGCTTTTGCTGGATTTAAGCCTTTTGGACAAGAACTTGTGCAATTCATTATGGTATGACATCTATACAATTTAAGTTTATCAGCAACCATTTTTAGTCTCTCCTTTTTTTCTTCGTCTCTACTGTCTGATATCCAGCGATAAGCCTGAAGTAAAACCGCTGGCCCCAAATAACTTTCTCCATTCCACCAATAACTTGGACAAGCAGTTGAGCAACAAGCACACATAATACATTCGTATAAACCATCAAGTTTTTCTCTATTTTCTTTAGACTGATTAATCTCATTTTTTGGAAATTTGGATTCTTTTGTTTTTAACCATGGTTCAATTGACTCATATTGCTTATACAATGTGCTTAAATCTGCTACTAAATCTTTAACTACTTTAAGATGAGGTAATGGGAAAATGCGAATCTCACCTTTAATATCTTTATGAGATTTCATGCAAGACAAAGTATTTACACCATCCACATTCATTGCACATGATCCACACACACCGTGAGCACATGATCTCCTGAAAGTAAGAGATGAATCTATTTCATTTTTAATTTTATGCAGAATATCTAAAACTTTATTCCCGCATGTATCTAGATTTACTTCGAAAGTATCTTCTCTCGGATTTTCATTTTTTACAGGATCCCATCTATAAATATGAACCATTTTTAAATTTGAAGAACCAGTTTTATCTTTAAAATATTGTCCTTTCAGAATTTTAGAATTTTGTGGAAGATTAAATTGTACCATTAGTAAACTCTCTCTTTTGGTGGAAAGGTTTGAACATCATTAGTTAATGTTGATAAATTTACTGGTCGATAATTAATTTTAACTTCTTTTCCATTATGCCAGCTTAAAGTGTGCTTCATATAATTTTCATCATCTCTTTTAGGATAATCTTCTCTAGCATGTGCGCCACGACTTTCTTTCCTTTGATAAGCTGACTCCATAGTAGTAATTGCTTGTCGAATAAGATTATCAAATTCAAGGGTTTCCATTAAATCTGTATTAAAAATTAGAGATTTGTCTGTAACCGATATAGACTGTATGCCTTCATAAGGTTTTTTAATTTCATTCACGCCTTCTTTTAATGTTTTTTCATTTCTAAATACTGCACATTTTGATTGCATTGTTTTTTGCATCGATAGTCTGAGTTCAGAAGTTTTATTTGATCCATTTCCATTTCTTAATTTATCAAATCTATCAAGAGATTTGTCTGTTTCACTTTTAGAAACTTCTGTGTGAGGAGAATTTGGTTTCACTAATTCTTTAGCTCTCATGGCCGCTGCCTTTCCAAAAACAACTAGATCAATTAATGAATTTGAACCTAATCTATTTGCTCCGTGAACAGATACACATGCAGCTTCCCCAATCGCCATTAATCCTGGAACAGTTTTATCGCTACCATTTGAAGTTAAAACTTCTGCTTTATAGTTAGTGGGAATTCCCCCCATGTTATAATGTACTGTTGGCACAACTGGTATTGGTTCTTTGGTTACATCTCGATTTGCAAAAGTCGATACCGATTCTGAAATTCCTGGCAATCGAGTTTCTATAATTTTAGGATCTATATGATCAATATGCAAATGCACATAGTCTTTATTTTCTCCTATGCCTCTTCCCTCATTTATTTCAATTGAAATAGATCTGCTTACAACATCTCGTGATGCAAGATCTTTAGCAGTGGGTGCATATTTTTCCATAAAACGTTCTCCTTTGGAATTTAATAGAAAACCACCTTCTCCTCTAACTGCTTCAGAAATTAAGCAACCGATTCCGTAAAGTCCTGTGGGATGAAATTGAACGAATTCCATATCTTGTAATGGCAACCCAGCTCTCAAAGCCATACCATTTCCATCGCCAGTGCAAGTATGTGCTGCTGTAGCCGAGTAGTAAATTTTACCATAACCACCGGTAGCTAAAATTGTTATATGTGATTTAAATCGGTGAATAGTTCCATCATTTAAGTTCCAAGCAAGAATACCTTTACACTCACCATTTTCCATTAATAAGTCTAAAGCAAAATATTCGATATAAAACTCTGTCTTATGTTTGAGAGCCTGACCATATAAAGTATGTAATATGGCATGACCCGTTCTATCAGCAGCTGCACAAGTTCTTCGAATTGGTTCATTACCATAGTTTTTGGTCATACCTCCAAAAGCTCTTTGGTAAATTTTTCCATCTTTAGTTCTGCTAAATGGAACACCATAGTGTTCAAGTTCGATGACAGCCTGCGGAGCCTCTTTACAAAGATATTCTATACAGTCTTGATCTCCAAGCCAATCGGATCCTTTAACTGTGTCGTACATATGCCAACGCCAGTCATCTTCTCCCGCATTTCCTAAAGCTGCCGAAATTCCACCTTGAGCTGCCGCAGTGTGACTTCTTGTTGGAAAAACTTTTGAAATACAAGCAGTTTTTAAACCAGACTCACTTAATCCTACAGCCGCTCTTAAACCTGCACCTCCAGCTCCTACGACTAAAACATCGTATTCGTGGTCAATTATTTTATATGCGCTCATTAAAATTTATATAATAACAAAATTATTGTTATTGATGGGATAATTATACTCAATAAAAATGTCAAAAGATTTGCGACATTTTTGATTTTTTCATCTTGAATATAATCTTCAAAAATTTCACTTAGTCCAATTTTTGCATGAAAAAAACCACCTACAAGCAAAATTATGGTTAAAAATAAAAACAATGGTTTGCTGAAAAAATTTATGACTGAGTTATAATCTCCAGTAGATAAAGATATTAAAGAAATTAAAAACCAAATGATAAGAGGTGCAACTATTAAAGCGCTAACTCTTTGAAATATCCATTTACGAGATGCCTTCATTAAATTAATCCTTTGCCAATCATCCATAAAATAATCGTCAAAAATAACGAACCAATAATCACTATAATTCCTGAAAGATTTGCTGTTTTTATTTCATAACCATAACCTAAATCCCAAAAGAAATGTCTAATTCCACTCAATACATGATAGCTCATTGACCAAGTAAATCCGATTAGAATAAACTTCCCAATAAAGCTTTTCAAAAAAGTTGCAAAACACACAAATAAATTTTCACCAATCCCTGCTGAAGAAATCCAGGCGCAAATAAAAATGAGGCCTAAAAGATTTAATATTCCTGTAATTCTATGAGTAATAGAAACTAAAGATGATACTTGCCATCTGTAAATTTGAAGATGGGGTGATAGTGGATTTTTAGAATCGTTCATTTAATATATTTTTTAATTAAAACATTTGCAATTTGAACCGCATTAAGAGCTGCACCTTTAAGTAAATTATCGGATACTACCCACATATTTATAGAATTTTTTTGTGTCTGATCACCTCGTATCCTTGAAATATAAGTTATAAAATCACCGCTTGATTCAACTGGAGTTATATAACCACCATCTTTGGTTTCATCTACAACTTTACATCCAGGAGCTTTTTCTAAACAATTTCTAACTGATTTAGCATTAACTTCGGAGTTAAATTCAATATTGACCGACTCTGAATGTCCAACAAACACGGGAACTCTAACACATGTAGCGCTCAAAACTATATTTGGATCTAAAATTTTTTTTGTTTCTACTGTCATTTTCCATTCTTCTTTTGTGTACCCATCTTCCATGAAAGAATCGATATGAGGTATTACATTAAAAGCAATTTGTTTAGTGAAATTTTTTGAACTTACTTTTTGTTTATCCAAAACTTTTTTACTTTGCTCTTCCAACTCATTCATATGAGCATTTCCTGCCCCCGATACCGACTGATAAGTTGAAACGATTACTCTTTTAATTTTAAATTGATCATGCAAAGGCTTTAAAGCTAAAACCAATTGAATAGTTGAGCAATTAGCATTAGCAATAATGTTTTTGTTTGTATAATTTTTTAAATTATCAGCATTAACTTCTGGAACTACTAAAGGAATATCTTTATCCATTCTAAAATGTTTTGAATTATCAATTACAATTGTTTTTTTTGCAGCAATAGGAGCCCATTTTTCTGCTATGGCACTTCCGGCAGAAAAAAAAGCTATTTTTACTTTCGAAAAATCAAAGTCACTAAGGCCAATAACTGAATAACTTTTATTTTTAAAAGTTATTTTTTTTCCAACACTTTTATCTGAAGCAATAAGATACAATTCGCTAAATTCAAAATTTAGTTTTTCTATAACTTCTAAAAGCTTTCTGCCGACGTTTCCTGTCGCTCCAACAATTGCTATATTCATATAATTTAAAGTATTACCTTTGTTTTATGACCAATTCTAGACTAATGGTAAATCGCAAATTGAACCTTTGCTTTTTTTATCACCAATTTTTAGTTCAAAAGTAGTTTTTTTATCCCAATATTCTTTTTGAATCATTGCAATACCTACTACATTTTTGAAATGAGGCGAATAAGTAGCGGACCTTAAATGTCCTACTAAACTTTTGCCATTTTGAAGAGGTTGTTCTTCCATCATTTCAATTGCATTTAGATCTATTTTTACACCCATAAGTTTTCTTTTAATACCTTCTTGCAAAATTTTAATTAAAGCTTTCTTGCCTAAAAAATTTATATCGGATTTAATATCTATATACTTATCAAATCCACACTCATATGGATTGTCACCATTATCAAAATCATTGCCGCATGATAGAAGGCCGCTTTCAATTCTTTCTATTAAATTTGGGCAGCCCGGTTTTACGTTAAACTCTTTACCAGCTAAAAATAACTCATCATATAAATTTAAGCCAGCATTTCGATTTTCCACATAAATTTCATATCCGCCCTGTTTAGACCATCCAGATCTAGCTATAAAAAATTTATTTCCTTTAAAGTTAAAATAATCAAAGCCAAAAAATTTTAGTTCAGTAATTTTTTTACCTAAAACTTTTTCCATCAACTTAAACGATTTAGGTCCTTGAACAGCTAATATATTTACATCTGGTTCGCTAACTTCAGCTTGTAGTTTCAAACCGCTTGCTAGCCCCTTGGCATAAAGTCCTACATCAGAATCAGCTAATGATATCCACCACTTATTTTCACCTAATTTTAAAATAATAGGATCATTTATCATTTTTCCCTGTTCATCAATTAATGGAGCATAATAGCATTTTCCAACTTTTGACTTTGAAAGATTTCTACAAGTCATTAATTGAACTAATTTTGCAGAATCTTTTCCTACTATTTGAACTTGCCTTTCAGCAGCAACATCCCAAACCTGAACATGTTCTTTTAAATGAAAATATTCTTTTTCTGTACCTTCAAATACCGCGGGTAAGAGCATGTGATTATAAGTCGTGTAAGCAGTTAGGCCTTGGCTCTCTATTCTGCTTGAAAAAGGAGTACCTCTTAATCGTCTTGCTTTTGCAATATAAAATTTCTTCATAATTTTATTTGTGATTTTTTTCTACAAAATTTTTGACAATTTCTCTCATTTCAAAAGCTTTTTCAAATATAATCATATGACCACATTCCTTTAACACTTCTAGTTGAGAATTTTTAATTTTTTCGACCATTTTTTTTCCTTTATCTAACGGAACCATTTTATCCTTATCACCTAATATACAAAGGGTAGGACAGTTTACGTTCGATGCAGCTTTCGACCCATTTTTATAATTATTACATGCCCTAAGATCAACAGCTAAACCCTCCTGAACCTGTCTTGGTGAATTAATTATTTTTTGTACTGGGTTGCCTCCAATAAACTTTTTAACCCCCTCGTAGCCCCATTTCATCATAAGTTCCACAGATTTCATATCGCCGCCATCTGCATAATCAATTAGGGCGGGGTTAACCGGTAACTCATATGATCCCGCAACAAGAACCAAACTTTTAATTAATTTTGGAAAACGCGAAGCAAATTCAATGCCAACTAAGCATCCTTGTGAATGACCCATGAATGAAATTTCTTTAATTTTTAATTTTTCCATGGATCTTTTAATCCACTCTGCTACTTCCTCAATAGATTTTATTCCAGGTCCTTCAGAGCCACCGTGACCGGGTAGATCAATAGATAAAATGCTATAGCCTTTTGTAGCAAGAAATTGCTCGTGCAAAGACCAAACGATATGAGTAAGGCCACTACCATGCAGCAAAATAATTACTGGTTTTTTAGTATCAAAATCTAATCCACCAGTTGATGCAAAAACACTTTTTTGATCTACTTCAAAATTCAGTTCATCTCCTTGGCTTTTTCTCTTAATTCAAATTTTTTTATTTTTCCAGTAGAGGTTTTTGGTAATTCACCAAAAACTATTTTTTTTGGAAGTTTGAATCCGGCCAAGGTTTCCCTGCAAAATTTTATTATTTCTTCTTCTGTGGCTTTTTTTTGGGGTGCTAATTCAACAAATGCACAAGGTGTTTCTCCCCATTTTTTATCCGGTTTAGCAACGACCGCAGCAAGAGAAACTGATGGATGTTTAGCTACTGTATTCTCTATCTCAATTGATGAAATATTTTCTCCACCTGAAATAATAATATCTTTGGACCTATCTTTTATTTGAATATAACCATTAGGATAAATAACCGCTAAATCACCAGAATGAAACCAGCCACCTTTCATAGATTTTTCTGTTGCTTCTTTATCTTTAAAATAACCTTTCATCACAACATTTCCACGTATCATTATTTCTCCTATAGTTTTTCCGTCTCGTGGAACCGATTTCATACTTTCTGGATCCATTACATCAACATCTTCAAGGTTAGGATATCTCACGCCTTGGCGAGCACTAATGTCAGCTTTTTTATCTTCATTTAAATCATCCCATTCTTTATTCCACGCACACTGCAAAATATGCCCATAAGTCTCAGTAAGACCATAAACATGCATTACCTCAAAACCTAAATTTTTCATTTTTTTAAAAATGATACTTGGTGGAGGAGCAGCTGCTGTTAAAACATACACCTTGTGCTTCAATGGTTTTTGCTCTTCTTTTGGAGCGTTAACTAACATATTTAATATGATTGGAGCTCCACCAAAGTGAGTTACTTTATGCTCGGTTATTAAATCAAAAATTTCCTTGGCTCTAATATTTCTAATGCATATTACTCGCGCATGAAGCATGGCGAGTGTCCAAGGGTAGCACCAACCGTTACAATGAAACATGGGAACGGTATACAAAAAATTTAAACGGTTTGGCATATTCCACGCTGCTGCACTACCAGTGGCCATTAAATAAGAACCTCTGTGATGATAAACAACTCCCTTGGGATTGCCCGTTGTACCTGATGTGTAATTTAATGAAATCGCTTGCCATTCGTCTTTTGGTCTCTTCCATATATAGTTAATATCACCTTCATTTAAAAAACTTTCATATTCAAATTCTCCAAACTTTCCAACATTTTTTAAGTCTGCTTGTTTGTCATCAATATCTATAATTAAAATTTTCTTATCCAATCCTGCCATTGCTTTTTTTACAACATCATGAAATTGACGATCCACAATGAGTGCTTTAGCATCAGTATGCCTT
>Ga0257107_1001025_pt1 | contig 10388 bp, 6 predicted proteins | sample LP_taG_2_FD_190178 | JGI IMG/M metagenome (GOLD analysis project Ga0257107, IMG submission 190178) | Marine microbial communities from Northeast Subartic Pacific Ocean, Canada - LP_J_2011_P26_500m | ecosystem: Environmental > Aquatic > Marine > Oceanic | place: Canada: Northeast Subartic Pacific...
GCCACATTTGCTTTGACTGGAATTTCAGTTAAAGAAGAGATTAATGCCGTGCACATTCCAATGCCTGCACTGGGCCCATCCTTAGGCGTAGCACCCTCTGGGACGTGAACGTGTATATCCAGATTCTGATGAAAATCCTCACTAATACCTAGGCTTTTTGACCGACTCCTGACCACTGTGCTTGCTGCCTGTATTGACTCTTTCATGACATCACCCAGTTGGCCAGTATTAATTAATTTTCCTTTACCTGGAACAGCTGTTGATTCAATGGTGAGAAGCTCTCCACCGGCCTGAGTCCAAGCCAGTCCTGTCACTTGACCAATTTGGTTGTCTTTCTCGGCAATCCCGTATTTGAATTTTCGCACACCTAAATACTTATCAATGCCTGTAGGTCTAATGTGAATGGTTTCATTTTTTGACTTTAAGATCAGTGATTTCACTACTTTTCTAGCTATTTTGGCTATCGCTCTTTCTAAGCTTCTAACGCCTGCTTCCCTAGTGTAATGGCGAATTATGGCACGAATTGCGCTTTTTGTGATCTTAATCTCATCGTCTTGAAGGCCATTAGCATCTATTTGTTTTTTCACCAAATACTGATCAGCAATATTTAATTTCTCATCCTCGGTGTAGCCTTCAATCCTGATAACTTCCATTCTGTCCAGTAATGGAGGAGGAATATTTAAGGTATTAGCTGTACAAATAAACATCACATCTGAAAGGTCATAATCCACTTCAAAGTAATGATCATTAAATGTGGCATTTTGTTCTGGATCTAGAACTTCAAGTAATGCAGAGGACGGGTCTCCCCTAAAATCCATCGACATCTTGTCAATCTCATCAAGAAGAAATAAAGGATTTTTTACCCCAACTTTGCTTAGATTTTGCATAATTTTACCAGGCATAGCCCCAATGTAAGTTCTTCTATGACCTCTAATTTCAGCCTCATCCCTTACACCACCTAAGGACATACGAATAAATTTTCTGCCTGTGGATCTAGCAATGCTCGCACCAAGAGAGGTTTTTCCAACTCCAGGTGGCCCAACCAAGCATAAAATTGGCCCTTTTAGTTTTTTGGTTCGTTGCTGTACTGCCAAGTATTCAGTAATTCGTTCTTTAACCGTTTTTAACCCATAATGATCCTCATCAAGAATTTTTTGTGCCTGATCTAATTTAACTTTTGCTTTGGTTTTCTTTTTCCATGGTGCCCCTACTAAAACATCAAGGTAATTTCTAACCACTGTGGCTTCTGCAGACATGGGTGACATCATTTGTAACTTTTTAAGCTCTGAGGTTGCTTTCTCATTTGCCTCTTTAGGCATGCCAGCTTTCTTTATTTCCTTTTCAAGTTCGTCAAGCTCATTTGATGCGTTATCAAGGTCACCTAATTCCTTCTGAATAGCTTTCATCTGTTCATTAAGGTAATACTCTTTTTGACTTTTCTCCATCTGATCCTTAACCCTACCTCTGACTTTCTGCTCAACCTCAATCATGTCGATTTCAACATCAATTAAACCAATGACATACTCTAGGCGTTCTTTGATATTAATTTGTTCTAATATTTTTTGCTTCTCTTCAAGTTTTAACGACATATGAGCAATAATAGTGTCCACCAATCGGCCGGACTCTTTAATGTTTGCTAGGGTGCTAACGACCTCAGCAGGGACTTTTTTAGTGATTCTGACATAACTTTCGACTTGGGATAACAGAGTCCTTCTCAAGGCAACCGTATCTTTATCTTGTTCATCACCGTGTTCATGGAGAACACAATAATCGGCTTTAAAAAATTCACTGGAACGAATCTCTAAAAGATCAATTCGTGATACACCCTCGACCAATAATTTTACTGTTCCGTCTGGCAAGGTAACCAATTGCAAGATATTTGCCAGGGTACCTACGGTGTTTATGTCCTTGATTTGTGGATCATCAATATCAGATCGTTTTTGTGATGAAAGGAGAATCTTTTTATCTTCTGCCATTGCTTGCTCAAGGGCGACCTTGGATTTCTCTCTGCCAACGAATAAAGGAATCACCATGTGGGGATAAACAACCACATCTCGCAATGGTAGCAACGGCTTATCAATAACAATGTCTAAAGATATTTTTTCTTTGATTTCACTCATGGTCATAAATGATTTTTTATCATCATAGTTTATTTATGGGGTTAAAAACAGAATTTTCAAGTCATTCTGTTATTTAATTAAATAAAGTTATTTAGTGCCGGTTAATTTAGCTTTTCTTACTTTAGCCTGCTTCTCAACTTCCTTGGGATCAGAGTCATTAGAGAGAATAAGAAACGGTTTAGATTTATTCAAAACAAACTGTTCATTAACCACAACTTTTTTTAGTTTTGTATCGTGTGAAGGAATTTCATACATCGTGTCCAAAAGTGTCTCTTCCATAATAGTTCTCAAGCCTCTGGCTCCGGTTTTTCGTCTCATGGCTAACTTAGCTATGATGTCTAAAGCTTCGGGTAAAAATTCTAGTTTGGTGTCTTCCATCGCAAATAATTTTTGATATTGCTTTACTAAGGCATTTTTTGGTTCTGTTAGTATCCTAATCAGTGCTTCTTGATTTAATTCTTTTAAGGATGAAACCACTGGCATTCTCCCCACAAATTCTGGGATTAAACCATACTTTATTAGATCTTCTGGCTCTACTTTTTCAAAGATCTCACCAAGATCTTGATTATCTTCTTTCTCTCGGATCTCAGCTATAAACCCTATCCCTGATTTGTTGGTTCTGTGTTGAATGACCTTATCCAACCCAGAGAAGGCTCCACCGCATATGAACAGTATATTCGAAGTGTCTACTTGAATAAATTCTTGCTGTGGATGTTTTCTACCGCCTTGTGGTGGAACAGAAGCATTGGTTCCTTCTATGAGTTTCAGTAAAGCTTGTTGAACGCCCTCACCGGAGACATCTCTGGTGATTGAAGGGTTATCTGTTTTTCTAGAAATTTTGTCGATTTCATCAATATAGATAATCCCTTTTTCAGCTTTCTCAACATCATAGTCACAATTTTGAAGAAGTTTTTGAACTATATTTTCAACATCCTCACCCACGTAACCGGCTTCTGTGAGAGTCGTTGCATCTGCTATGGCAAATGGAACATTTAAAATACGAGCTAGTGTTTGGGCAAGCAATGTTTTTCCAGAGCCAGTAGGCCCGATTAATAGAATGTTACTTTTTCCAATTTCTACATAATCGTTATCCCTAGGCTTAGGTTTATCATTTAATCGTTTGTAATGATTATAAACAGCAACTGATAAGACTTTTTTTGCAGTGTCTTGATCAATCACATATTCATCTAACAATGCCTTGATTTCTTTGGGCTTATATAAAATCAGATCCTGGTTAGCTTCATTATCATTAAGTTCTTCTTCGATGATGTTATTACACAAATCAACACATTCTTCACAAATATAGACAGAAGGCCCAGCTATTAGTTTCTGAACTTCATTCTGACCTTTGCCACAAAATGAACAATATAGAATTTTATTGTCCTTGGATTTTTTTGTTGTTTTATCAGTCATTTATTCTTGTTATATATTAATTTCATTACGTTCTGAAAGAACAATATCAATTAAACCATATTCCAGTGATTGATGAGCGTCCATAAAATTATCTCGATCAGTGTCCTTGGCAATTTGTTTCTCTGTGTGTCCTGTGTGCTCTGCAAGGATGCTATTAACTCTATTCTTAAGTTTTAATACCTCTTTGGCATGGATATCAATATCACTTGCTTGTCCCTGAAAGCCTGAAATTGGTTGATGAATCATCATTCTGGAGTTTGGTAACGAGTATCTCTTACCTTTGGCTCCCCCAGCTAAAAGAATGGCACCCATGCTTGCAGCTTGTCCCACACAAATAGTGCTCACATCAGGTTTAATAAACTGCATAGTGTCGTAGATCGACATACCAGAGGTTATTGCTCCTCCTGGTGAGTTGATATAAAGAAAAATATCTTTACTCGGATTCTCACTTTCTAAGAACAAGAGTTGAGCAATAATTAAATTAGCCATGTGATCTTCAATAGGACCGACAGCAAAAATTACATTATCCTTGAGTAAGCGTGAATAAATATCATACGCACGTTCTCCTCGAGGTGTTTGCTCAACCACCATTGGGATAAGATTTAATTTTTCTTGCTCAATACTCATTGGTTATTATTAATTAATTCTTTAAACTCAATTTCCTTTTCATTAAAGCTGGATCTCTCCGTTAACCATTCTACCACTTGATCTTCCATCACTGTGGATTTCAACTGTTCCATCAATTCAGGGTTCTGTTCATACATTTTACGTATTTCATCAGCATTAGGGTATGCATTTGTCACCGCTTCTAGTTTAGTTTTAACCTTTTCATCATCTAACTTCAATTCTCTTGAAAGCACCAATTCATTAACGAGTAAACCAAGATGGACTCGTTCTGCAGCAATCTTCTCAAAATTGTCAATTGATAGTGCTTTCTCTTCTTCCTCTATACCTGACTGTCTCATCCAGTCCTTTTGCATTGCATGAGCTTCCCTGTGGACCATAACTTCGGGTATTTCTATAGTGTTTTTCTCTCTCAAATAATTCATAAGATTGACTCTAAGATGATCTTTAATCTTATTTTCTTTTTCTTTTTCCATGCTGTCTTTAATTTCTGTAATTAGATCATCAGGCTTACCACTTTCAATACCAAAACCTTTAACAAACTCTTCATTGATCTCAGCAAGAACCATTTCTCTAACTTCTTTGATTGATACAGAGAAAACCGCTGTTTTATTGGATAAATCCTCTTTGTGATAATCTTCAGGAAAAGTAAGATTAATTTCCTGATCTTCATTAGCCTTAACACCTTCTAACGATTCATCAAACTCTGGCAACATCTGACCAGCACCTAATTGCATGACAAAATCAGTAGCTGTGCCGCCTTCAAATGGTTCATCATCAATCTTACCGATAAAATCCATTAACAATTGATCACCTTTTTGTGATTCTCTTTCGACAGGTTTCCATTCTCCTCTTTGTTGCTGGAGATTATCCATCATCTCATTGATATCAGTTTGAGTGATTGTTGAGGTGTATTTATCCACTTCAATCTTATCCACGTCTTTTAATTCAAATTCAGGAAACACTTCAATGGTTGCTGTGTATTTAAAATCACTACCATCTACAAATTGGTCAATGCTTACCTCAGGAGGGCCTGCAGGTTTTAATTTCTTGTCTTCAATGACTTCAGCATAAGTTAACTCTAAAACATCGCTAAGGACCTCTTGGTTAACCTGATTTCCGTATTGACTTTGAATAATATTCAGAGGGGCTTTCCCTGGTCTGAACCCAGGTAATTTTGCTTTTTTAGCAAGTTCCTCAAAACGGTTTCTTTTTTTAGCTTCCACTTGGCTTGAAGGGACTGAAACATTAATTTCTCGTTTCAACCCTTTTTGTTTTTTAATCTTTATATCTAGTTCACTCATAATTCTCTCAAATAATTGATGGTGGGAAAGGAGAGACTCGAACTCTCACGGGTTGCCCCACTGGATCCTAAATCCAGCGCGTCTACCAATTCCGCCACTTTCCCTAAAAGCAGTAAATAAGGCGGGAGATTATACAATAATTCTGGACTAGATCACTAGAAGTGAACAAATAATTGTTCCTTACAAGGGTTAATTAAGATTGTTTTTCAAGGATAAAAACCAACGGTATGCTAAGTAAACCAAAGCCAATAGCTCCAAACAGGATCATTTGAGGTATTGCTAAGTGTTCAATGCCAGGTGCGGATACAACCGGATTAATAACTCTCATTAAATACCAAAGAGAAGAGCAAAAGGAGATTGTTAATGGGCTGATCACTGCAACAATATGAGACTGGAGTTTAGATGCTTTGTTGAGGAGGAAACGAGCAAACAGGTAACTAATTAGGATGGGAATAAAATTAATAATACCTACGGTTAAAATTGCTAAGAAATCCATCTCAATGGTCATAATTGAAGAAATAACAGCGATTACAGGCAACAGTATTAGTGCCCTAAAGTTCCAGTTTTTAAATTTTTCAGTCATTGTATTGTGAAATATAAAATAACAAAAAAAGCCGCCCAAAGGGCGGCTTTATTTGTTCTTAGCAAATTAAATTAGAATCGATATTTCAATCCCATTTGTATTTGCCATCTAGATTGACCGTCATTATCTTGCAGATAGAGACTGTCATCAGGGTCAACACCTTTGATTTCAAATCGGCCATCATCCATAGCGTCTGCTATGATTTGTCGACTGGTGTTGTAACCGTACTCAAATATTCTTCCTTGTTCATCATCAAGCATGTTCATAACATTCAACAGATCAAGGTAGAAGAGAAATTTATGACCTTCCATAAAAGATGGAATCTCTTGAGTAATCCTAACATCTAATCGGTCATAACCTGGATTATCAAAAGCATTTCTAGGAGCATAAGTGCCTTTGTATTTAGCCAAAGGACCACTATTGATATGGTTCATTACATCAGTTGCCACACTAGCACTTGTGAACACCACCTTAGCATCATCAGCACCTGTTGGGATATAGGCAAGCGAATAATCATCCCTGAACGCGCTATAACCTGTTCCACCTATTGGACTGTAGCTACTATTATCAAACGTCACACTGTATGGCTCACCAGATTTATTAATATAAATTGCTGAAACTCTGGTTTCATTATCACCAAAGAGCATGGTTCTATATTCCAAACCAACCACTAACTTGCTATCAGCCATAAATGAAGATCTGGCGGCAGGTACATTTTCGCCGTCCCATCTTTGAGTATAACCGTAAGCAGATTCAGCTTGAGCTGATGTTAATGGGTAGACATCCTCGGCACTCACAGATGCCCAAGATCCAAACATACTGAGCCCATTATCAAACGATTTCTGGACAGAGAAGGAGATAGCTTTAGCACCACCCTCACCAGTATTAGTCAACATGAAATCACCAGGTCCGTGTGAATAGACTCCTCTTCCATCAGCCATAACACTTTCACGATTTAACCCTAACTCCTTGTAAAAAACTGCTTTATCAACTGAGTCATGGTTATATTCCATAGTTACTTTGTAACCACCTTCAGTCACTAGATCAAGAGCTAAGTTGCCTCTCCAACTTTGAGGTGCTTCAAAATCTGGATCAGTAACTTGAGCGTCATTAAAGTATGGGCTTGACGGGATACAATAATTACTTGATGCTCCCATCCAGAAGAACGACGGATCACCTGCAGGCATAGGCCCTACTGTGCCGCCACAGCGGAACGAAGGTAGCGTTGAATCATGACCATAAACTTTCACATAATCACTAAGGCCACCAGATCGACTGTAAGCATTACCGTACCAAACTCTTGGTATACGTCCCATGAATTTACCGTAACCACCTCTGATCTCAGCACTAACTATTCTATCCATGTCTCCGAAAAGTGATTCTGAAGCATCGTAGTTAAAGCCAAATCTAGGTTGTACAGAATCATAGTCAAATCTCTGGGCGTTTGAAAACCCATTTCTTTCTTCAAATTTAGGGTTTGCTACAGGCAACGTAGGCGTTTCAACTGCATCGTATCGAAGACCAACATCAAGCGTTAAATCACCAAGATAAATCCTGTCTTGAACATAAAGACTAGTCTTTTCAATATCAAAATTAGCTGCCACACTATCCACATCTGCAATACCTGTTTGTGGAGTATGGAACCTTAGATAAGAATATTCTCCAGATTCAAAATCGGCAATACTATCAAACTGAACTTCACCGTTATATCGTGCAATAAACAGATTATAGACTGCACTTTCATCTCTATCTATACCTGCTGTGAGGACATGGTCGCCTAAATCGTAAGTGGCTTTGAAGCTTAGGAAATCAGAATCAATATCAATAAAATTCGCACCCCTGTATCGATCACCACCTAGATAGACATTATCACAATCCCACCCATCACAAACTTCAATGTTCACTTCTGGCATAAATGGATCACCTATAGAGGCATCATCTTCTGTTAATTGATAATGAGAGTATCTAATTTTAGTTGACAATCGATCGTTCCAATCACTATAGAGAGTGAATGATTCACGATCAATAATAGGAGGTTTCGCATACCAGTTGTTACTAAAGACTGTAGAACCCCTGTTATATTTTCTTGGGTATAAATCTTCATCCCGTTGAACCATAACCACAGCTCGATGAATGTCTGAAATATTTGCATTCAGTTTAAGAATCATTTTTTCGCTAGTTTCAGGAGTTGTAAAGTTTGATATTTCTCCTGGATCATAGTTGTATCGATTCATCGCAATACCTTTAATTTGATCTGCCATGGCTGTAGTAAGCGCATCAGCTTTTATTGGAGCATTACTGTCTTTAGTCCCGTACAAAGCAGGACTGGCTGATTCAAAATCTTCATAACCGATGAAGAAAAAGAGTTTATCTTTTATGATTGGTCCACTGAAAGTAAAGCCCATAGTTTCTTCGCTAAATTCTGGGAATTTAGAACCGTCCGGAGAGTCACCGATATTGCTTTCATCTCGTTCAATAAAGAAAACACTTCCATGAAAGTCATTGGTTCCTGATTTTGTGACGGTCGCGATGGACCCACCTGTGGTGTTACCTCTTGAAGCATCAAACGGGGTAACATCAACCGACATTTGATCAACAAACTCCATGCCGATAGGGTTACGCATACTACCAAAGCCATTAGCATTCAAACCAAACGGATCATTAAAGCTAACGCCATCAATTGTAAAGTCATTGAATCTGTTGTTTTGTCCCATCACTGAAATTTCAGAATACCTGCTGGAACCAGAGCTTATTGTTACTCTTGGATCAATTTTTGCAATATCAGCGATTGATCTATTGACTGTTGGAATACCATCGATTGCATCTCGATCAAGAAATGTACCTGATCCCATTCTAATAGAACCCTGACCTGCTGCAGCAGTAACTGTAATTTCCTCTAGGCTATCTGACACCAAAGTAACATCAAGATTAGAAGTTTCATTTAAAACCAAATAAACATCATTGATACTTTGTGTTCCATAACCTGGAGCTGAAACAGTGATTTCATATGGTCCGCCAATTAATAGATTAGATAGATAGAATTTTCCATCTGAGGCAGTTTTAGATTTTGTTGAACCCGTTGGGGTGTGTGTTGCTGATACTACCGCGTTTGAAACATTCACAACACCTCTGATTGAAGAAGTTGTGTCAACCTCTGCAAAAGTAGATGTAGTAAATATAAACAAGGCAGATAATACAGTTGCGTATATCTTTTTAGACATCGTGTCCCTCATAAATTAGATAGTTTAAAAAACATGTTTTTTAGGTAATTAAACCTAGAAAACAAATCCTAAACTATTCTTTGATTTTTACAAGATGATTACAAAAGCTAATAAATAATGATTAATTTACATTTGTCATTAAAAATTCAAGAAGAAATTAAAGAAGTCTCTTTAATTGCAGGATTTTAAAAGATTTTTTTACCTCGAAGAGAAGCATACACAAATAATATTTTCTAAAATTTTTTGAATTCTTAGGTCAAATGTTTTTTCTTAACAACAAAAATTGCCGGAAAATAATTAACCACTCAGATTCAAATATTTACCGTTGTATTTTTCATATAGCTTGATCTGTAGTTTAGTAATAAATCTAATGATTGGTTTAAGTAATCTGAATGTCGTGTTTACATCCTTAATCTCAATTGATCCACTTGATATTTTGTCTGTCAGATATATGATACTGATATGAACACAAACAAAGAAATCAGATCAGCTGGTCTAAAAGTTACTCATGCTAGAAAGTCTATACTGAACCTCCTGGAGAAAAGCAATAATAGCCACCTCAGTGCTGATGATATCAATAAAATTCTTTTTAAAAAGAACGATGAAGTTGGTATTGCAACTATCTATCGAGTATTAAATCAGTTTGTTGATGCTGGAATTTGCATAAAACATCATTTTGATTCTGGCCAAGCTGTTTTTGAATTAACCCCTGAAGGACATCATGATCATATGGTTTGTATCAAAACTGGTAAAATCATTGAGTTTGAAGATGACTTAATTGAAGCAAGGCAACATTCACTCGCTAAGAAAAGTGGTTATAAAATTGTGGATCATTCTCTAGTTCTGTACGTTGAACCAATCGATTAGACAATTTCTAAAATAAACCTTGTATTAACCCTTCATCATCAACATCTATATTTTCAGCGGCAGGCGTTTTAGGGAGACCAGGCATTGTAATCACATCGCCTGTTAGCGCCACTATAAATCCTGCACCTGAGGATAATCTGACTTCTCTAATTGGAACATCAAACCCGGTGGGTCTACCTTTTAGTTTTGGATCGGTGGAGAGAGAGGCTGGTGTTTTAGCCATGCACACAGGTAATTGTCCAAACCCTTGATCTTC
>Ga0257107_1001030_pt1 | contig 10376 bp, 6 predicted proteins | sample LP_taG_2_FD_190178 | JGI IMG/M metagenome (GOLD analysis project Ga0257107, IMG submission 190178) | Marine microbial communities from Northeast Subartic Pacific Ocean, Canada - LP_J_2011_P26_500m | ecosystem: Environmental > Aquatic > Marine > Oceanic | place: Canada: Northeast Subartic Pacific...
GAAACAATTATCGATAACATTACCAGAGCGAGAGAAAGTCGTTTTTTGAACATAGTTTGTGCCTTACCTTTTGAAAATTTTTATTTTTTATTGAATTTTGTCTTTCGAGTATATTTTGCTAGATTTCGGTTATTCTTTCATTGTTTTCTTGTTATAACTTCTTCGTGAAAAGAATGACTAGCGTTGCGTAACAAAACATACTCAATACTTGCGGGAATGAAAACTTGAGAAAAAAATTAATACGAAATGCAAAACTAATAAATGAAGGTCAAATATTAGACAGAGATGTACTAGTCGTTGGAAGACGCATAGATAAAATAGCACCTAGTATTTCTATGACAGGAAATACATTTCTTATAGATGCAAAAGGAAAATATTTAATTCCTGGTATGATAGATGATCAAGTTCATTTTCGTGAACCAGGACTTACCCATAAAGGCAATATTTCAACAGAATCAGCTGCTGCAGCGGCTGGGGGTATCACGAGTTTTATGGATATGCCTAACGTAGAACCACAAACTACTACGCGACAAGCTTTGTTGGAAAAATTTAAGATGGCGCAAGATCGCTGCACTGTTAACTACAGTTTTTATCTAGGAGCCACGAATGACAATATTGAGGAGATAAAGGCTCTTAAAGTTAATGATGCCTGTGGAATAAAAGCATTTTTAGGCGCTTCAACGGGTAATATGCTCATCAATAATTTGAAATCTATAGAACTCCTCTTTGAACATGCCCCAATAATAGTTGTGACGCATTGTGAAGATTCACCTTTAATTGAGGCGAATGAGAGAAAAGCAAAAAAAATTTATGGTGAGAATGTACCCTTTTTTGAGCACTCAAACATTCGTTCAGCTGAGTCTTGTTTTAAATCCTCAAGTTTTGCAACAACCTTAGCTGGCCGCTATGACGCGCTTCTTCATGTGCTTCATTTGACATCTGCCATGGAGATGGATCTATTTTCAGCAACGCATCGTTCTAATAAAAGAATTACTGCAGAAGTCTGCGTACATCATTTATGGTTTGATGACAGTCGATATAGTGATTTGGGCGGTAGAATTAAATGTAATCCAGCCATAAAAACGGCTCAAGATCGAAATGCTTTAATTGCTGCTTTGAATGACGGGAGACTTGATGTTATTGCCACTGATCATGCGCCACATACAAAAACGGAGAAGATGGAATCTTATTTTAAAGTTCCATCAGGTATACCTCTTGTGCAACACGCTTTGTTGGTATTATTTGATTTAGCTTCCAAAGGGAATTTTTCTCACGAATTAATTGTAGACCGAACAAGTCACGCAGTTGCAGATATCTATGGAATCGTTGATAGAGGTTATGTTCGCGAGGGTTATTATGCTGATTTGGTGATTATTGATGACAAGAAATCTTACGCAGTAAATTCTTCAAATCTCTTGTATAAATGTGGCTGGTCTCCATTTGAAGGTCATACATTTACATCAAATATTGATATGACTATGGTGAATGGTTGTATCGTATATAGGAACTCTCAATTCACTGGCAAAATAGCTGGAGAGAAGCTAAAGTTCAATCGCTCTCGGTAGATAATTTTTTTTATGAAAAGATCTTGATGTTAGAGTATCGAAAAATTGTTTGATAACTTATATAAAAATTGTTTACTTTCTGTACGAAATCGCTATGCTTGCGAGAAAATGGATTAGTAAAGGCAAAAGCTGAAGGTTTTACGTATATAAGCGCTCCAAAACGATATTTTTATCAAGCCAAAAAATATACCCAATGAAACCAACAAATACATCACATCCAGATTATTTCCATAAGGTTGTTGACTGCCAATGGGCTTGTCCTGCGCACACTGATGTACCTGAGTACATTCGACTAATTGCCCAAGGTGAATTTTCAGATGCATATATGCTCAACAGAGAATCTAATATTTTCCCTGGTATTCTTGGGCGCGTCTGTGATAGACCTTGTGAGCCAGCATGTAGACGCCGTCGAGTTGAAGACGATCCAGTTGCTATATGTAGACTTAAACGCGTGGCTTCTGATCATAGGAATGATATATCAGACAGACTACCGACTGCTCCATCGAAAACTAATGGTAAAAAAATTGCCTTAGTTGGAGCTGGCTGCGCATCTTTAGCTGTTGCAAATGATCTTGTTCCATTGGGATATGAAGTCACTATATTTGAAGCTCTAGATACCACTGGCGGTCTTATGAGAACAAATATTCCCCAATTTCGCTTACCCCCTAAAGTACTAGATGAAGAGATTAATTATATCGTTGATATGGGGGTTAATTTAAAATTGAATCATCGTATTGAAAGCATACAAAAACTTCTTAATGATGGCTTTGATGCTATTTTTGTTGGAACCGGCGCACCACGTGGTAAAGAATTAATACTGCCTGGACGATATGAAACAAATAATATACATATCGGTATTGAGTGGCTTGAATCTGTTGCATTTGAACATATTAGCTCTATTGGAAAAAAAGTTCTAATCATCGGTGTTGGAAACACCGCTATGGATTGTTGTAGATCATCACTTCGTCTAGGGGCCCAAGAAGTCAAAGTGATGGCTCGAAAGCCGAGAGGTTTTTTTAAAGCTTCTGATTGGGAGCTTGAGGATGCCGAAGAAGAAAATGTTGAGATTATCGTTAATCATTCTCCCAAAGAATTCATTCTTAAAAATGGAAAATTGATTGGCATGCTGTTTGATCAAATGGAATACAATATTGATGAAAAAGGTAATATAGATAAAGGTCAGGTTGTTGGAGAAAAAATGATCCCTTGTGACGATGTAATTCTTGCTATTGGGCAAGAAAATGCTTTTCCCTGGATAGAGCGTGACATAGGAATTAATTTTGATAAATGGGATTGCCCAGTTGTTAATGAGGTAACCATGATGTCATCTTTAAATGGAGTGTTCTTTGGCGGTGATTCAGCATTTGGCCCAAAAAATATTATCTGGGCTGTTGCACATGGCCATGAAGCAGCTATATCTATTCATAAATATTGTAATAAAGAAGATATTAATCAACGGCTTGCAAGAGGAATAAATTTATCAACCCAAAAAATGGGTATTCATGAATGGAGTTACTCAAACGATTATGATCCCTCAGAAAGAAGGTTGATGCCGCACGTGGATCTTAAGGAAAGATTCAAGAAACTCGATATCGAAGTTGAATTAGGATTTACAGTCGATCAAACTATTAAAGAAGTGGAACGTTGTCTCAATTGCGATATTCAAACAGTTTTTGATGCAAGTTTATGTATAGAGTGTGATGCCTGCATAGATGTATGTCCAGTTGACTGCTTGACTATTACCCAAAATAGCGATGAAGATGATTTACGATCTCGATTAACTATTCCAGCAAAAAATAAGGAACAAGATTTATACGTTTCAGAGCCCTTACCACAAACTAATCGTGTCATGGTTAAAGATGAGGATTTATGTGTCCATTGTAGTTTATGTGCCGAACGATGCCCGACAGGAGCATGGGATATGCAAAAATCTACTATTCTTTTGCCTTATGCAAAAGATGAGGCAGATACTAAAGGATCCTTAAACAAGAAAACAGGTTAATTAACTCGCCATGCTTATACATATAAAATTTTTTATTGTTAGCTCATTGAGTGTAAAGTGGATTAATCATGAATAAAATCAATGATATAGTAATAAAGATCGCTACAGTTAATGGTACTGGTTCTGCAAGTGCCAATGGGTTATTGATGAAATCAATTTTCAGAATGGGGATCCCTGTAGTAGGTAAAAATTACTTCCCATCAAATATTCAAGGCCTTCCAACTTGGTATGAAATTCGAGTGACAGGTAAAGGTTATCAGGCTCGATCCGATAAAGTTAATATTATGGTTGCTATGAATGCGCAAACCTACGAACAAGATATGAGAGAAATAGAATCAGGTGGATGGTTGATTTATGATGCCACTTGGCCAAGAAGCAGTTTATTAGAGCGGGATGATATTAGTGTTCTCGGCGCGCCTTTATCAAAAATGTGTAATGAGAATTTTGAAGGAGTTAGATCCAGAATTTTAATGAAAAATATTGCTTATGTTGGAGTGATCGCGGCATTAATTAAAATAGATCTCGATATTATTAAAACCTTACTCGAAGAAACATTCGCCTCAAAAAAACATCTTGCAGCATCAAACCTTGAAGCAATAATGCTTGGATATAATTTTGCAAAAGAAAATTTCAATTGCCCTTTACCATTAACAGTTAAACCTTCGAATAAAACAAAAAATCACGTTGTCATTGATGGTAATACCGCGGCAGCTCTCGGTTGTATTTATGCTGGAGCGACTGTTGCTTCTTGGTATCCAATTACACCATCCACTTCCTTGATGGATGCTTATCAGGCATTTGGCGATCAATATTTAAAAGATGAAAAGTCAGGTAACAAAAAATTTTGTTTAATTCAGGCAGAAGATGAATTAGCGGCTATTGGCATGGTTTTGGGAGCTAGTTGGAACGGCGCAAGATCTTTCACATCAACCAGTGGACCTGGCATTTCTTTGATGAGTGAATTTATTGGTTTTGCCTATTATGCTGAATTACCAGCTGTCATTTTTAATATTCAACGCGCGGGACCTTCTACAGGCATGCCCACCAGGACTCAGCAGTGCGATATTATGAGTTGTGCTTTCGCCTCTCATGGAGACACTCGTCATGTTTTGTTGTTTCCTGCAAACCCGGAAGAATGCTTTTATATGTCATTAACAGCATTTGATTTAGCGGACCAATTACAAACACCAGTGATGGTGCTATCTGATCTCGATATAGGTATGAACGATTGGATATGCCCTGATTTACAATGGGATAAAAAGTATATTCCTAATAGAGGTAAGATTCTAAACGCAGAGGATCTTGAAAATATCGAAAATTTTTATCGTTATATGGATGTTGATGGTGATGGCATACCCTATAGAACTTTGCCTGGAAAACATCCTAAAGGCGCGTTCTTCACTCGTGGTTCGGGGCATAATAAGTTTGGAAGTTACACTGAAGATGCTGATGAATACCAGGATGTTGTTGATAGGTTGTTGGTAAAATGGGAGACAGCACGAAAGTTTGTACCTAAGCCTGAAATAAAAAATAAAAATTCTAATAAAATAGCGATATTATCTGTCGGAAGTTGTGATGGTGCTGTTAAAGAAGCCTTGAAAAAACTAAGACAAAAAAATGTAGAATTAAATTATTGTCGCGTTAAGGCATTTCCAATTAACGACAGTGTGATTAAATTTATCAATCAACATGAATTAGTTTATGTTGTGGAACAAAATCGTGATGCACAACTACGTTCACTATTGATATTAGATGGTGAAATTGACCCAAAAAAATTAATTCCAGTATTACATTATAATGGTTTCCCAATACATGCAGATTTTATAGTTGATAAAATTGTTGAAAAAATGATTTAGACAGTAAATCATCTAATACTAGGCTAAAAGAATGAGTTATATAGCTAAACCGAAAATAGTCCATCCAGATGTGCCTCGAAATTCTCTTGGATTGTCGCACATAGATTATGAAGGAGTTATATCAACATTATGCGCTGGCTGCGGTCATGATTCTATTACTGCTGCTATCATACAAGCGATTTTCGAGCTAAATATAGAACCGCACATGATTGGTAAAATAAGCGGTATCGGATGTTCTTCAAAAACACCCGCGTACTTTGTTAGTCAATCACATGGCTTTAATTCTGTGCATGGCCGGATGCCATCGGTAACAACTGGAGCTAATGCAGCAAATTGTGAATTGACATACATTGGTGTTTCTGGCGATGGTGATTCATTGTCAATTGGTATGGGCCAGTTTGCTCACGCGATTAGAAGAAATTTGAATATGACCTATCTTATTGAAAATAATGGAGTTTACGGACTTACAAAGGGACAATATTCAGCTTCTGCTGACATAGGAAGCAGGGCAAAAAAATTGCCTGTTAATCAACAAATGCCAATAGATCCAGCCACGGTTGCCATTTCTCTCGGAGCTAGTTTTGTTGCAAGAAGTTTTTCTGGAGACAAAGAGCAGCTTGTACCCTTAATAAAATCTGCAATCAAGCATAAAGGTTTTGGTCTACTAGATATTATTAGTCCATGTGTAACTTTTAATGACAATGATGGCTCTACAAAGAGTTATTCTCACGTTCGCAAATTTTATCATCAGGTAATTGATACGGATTTTGTTCCCCCTGCTGAAGAAATTAAAGCAGCCTATAAAGAAGGAGAGGTAATGCCAATAGAATTGCATGATGGGGGGAAGATAGTAATTCGAAAGATAAATAAGGACTACGACCCCACCAGCCGCTCAACAGCTTTTTCCTTTCTGAGAGATGGTGTTAGAAAAGGAGAGATTTTAACTGGACTCTTGTATCTAGATAAAGAATCAGCTGACATGCACGATATTTTAGGTACCGTAGATAAACCTCTTGCTCAAATTCCTTATGAGGAATTAAATCCTGGTGCAGAAACGCTCGCCAAGGTAATGAATCGCTACCGCTAGCTAACAATTATTATAGTCCTATGATTAAAGATGTAGTCTTTAATCATAGATATATTCTACGCTGTCACATAGACTTGCCTTAAGAGGAAAAAAATCACATAGGATTCATGGATAGTAAACGACGCACAATTCTAAAACTCGGATTACTTAGTGGAGGAGTGGCAGTCTCTGGCCTTACACCTAATCTCGGAATATCTGACATTAAAGCAAAATCCAGCGGTACATCACTGCGTATTCTTATACTAGGTGGGACAGGTTTTATTGGCCCGCACATGGTTCATGAGGCATTACGTCGTGGACATGAAGTCACACTTTTTAATCGCGGTCGTACAAATAAAGATTTATTTCCCAATCTTGAAACACTTATTGGTGATCGAAATAATGGTTTAGATTCACTTAAGGGTCATCAATGGGATGTTGTCATTGATAATTCTGGTTATATTCCAAGACATGTTGCTGATTCTGCAAGATTGCTTTCATCAGCGGCTTCGCATTATGTATATATATCTACAATCTCTACCTATGCCAATTTGGCAGAACCAACCAACGAAGATTCACCTTTGGCTCAAATATCTGACGAAACAATTGAAGATATCACTTCAGAAACATATGGCCCACTCAAAGCGCTCTGTGAAAAAAAAGCAGCCGAGGAATTCGGAAAAGAACGCCTGACTATACTTAGACCAGCATACATTTGCGGGCCGGGGGACCATACTGATCGTTATACGTATTGGCCAGTTCGTACGATGAGAGGCGGAAAAATGATTTGGCCCGGCACTCCAAAAGATAAGATTCAGATAATTGATGTTAGAGATCTGGCAAATTTTACGAATGATGTTTTGAGCAAAAAAATAATTGGAATTTACAATACAGTGACGCCGGCTGGTTTGTTTACTATGGGCGATTTATTGAAGGATTGTTTAGATGCTACTAACTCAAATATGCAACCTATTTGGATGAATTACTCATATATTAAATCACAAATAGAGGGAGAAAATGTGTTTCCGATATGGGCGCCTCCTCTACCAAAATATGCAGGCGATGCAATGGTAAGTGGAGAGCGAGCAGTTGATAATGGACTCATCAATAGACCAACAAAATTTACAGCTAGAGATACTATTGAATGGTGGAAAACGCTCCCGCCAGAGAGAACTGAGAATTTACGTGTAGGCCCATCTATTGAACTAGAAAAATCTCTACTTGATAATTGGCATACATAGAAAAAAATAGAAATATAAAATGAGTTTTCGATCGTTAAGTTAAAGTTTTTGGAGTGATATTTAAAATTTATGCATAAATTAACTATCAATAGAATCTTATTAATTTTGTTTGCTTTTACCCTTGTAGAATCTTGCTCTACTAGACAAGATCAATCTAAACAAAATCCGGTGTTAGAAAATCAAAAGAACGTAACCTTCTTTGGAACAGGAAAGGTATCACGATATCAACAACATAAAGATTCTTCTCTTGAGATGTTAGCGCCTCTTTTCTTCGCTGAGATATTTATTACCGAAGGTGGTGAAGTTAAAAATGCAAGTGTTACGTTTCCTGATCCTCAAAAAACTGTGCATGAACTTCAATATAGGTACTCTGAATCCGAAGAAATCGGTGATGTAATGTATTTAAGTGGATTAGCTAGCACCTATGAAGAATTAGAAAAGAAATTTCCAACTGGAGAGTATTTATTTAGTTTTAGCACTCCAGATGGAGATGTCGTGGATAGTGCAGTCAGCTATAAAGATCGCACATACCCTATTCAACCCGTCATTATTTTTAAGCAGGATGGTAAAAAGATAGGGATTGATGAAGTTGATGCTCATAAAGATTTAATTATAACTTGGCCTCCGTTTACAGAGGGTGCTGCGGATAAAAATGGTCTGCTTGATGATCCAATCTTTGTTGCTATTGACAGTTGCAACGTTGAGGACATTGTCCATAGTGGAAGACCATTTGAGAAAAATGACTATCTAACTTTCAGAGCAGCAGACTATACTGTAGCCGCAAATATTCTTGAGCCGGGGCAAACTTATAGTATGTATGTAGAACATGCTGTGTTTACAGACACACAAATTGATAATGGCATGCCTGGCTTTGCCACTTTTGCATCATCAACGTATATGGATTTTACAACGATTGGTGATACTGATAGTAGCTATTGTGGTGAAGAATAACCTAAGTAAACCTATATATCGCCTTGTGATGGGGGGGTTAGATTCCTTGTAATAAAATAAATCGACTCTCATCATTATGATAGCAAGTTTCAGTCAAACGATTTCAATGTCAAGTGAGCGCAGTTATACCTTGATCCGATTGCTATCAAAACAACGGTAGACATCATCTGCTATTAGTTTTGAGTCAGTAATAATACGGATAGATTTATGCACTATGAAATTGATAGTTTTCTGAATACTCTTGAAATAATTATAACTAAACAGAGTGGTTAAAAATTAGTTACTATACTATAAATCATATATGCGCCCGTAGCTCAGCTGGATAGAGTACCTGGCTTCGAACCAGGTGGTCGGGAGTTCGAATCTCTCCGGGCGCGCCATTTATTTTCTCTTTAATTTTTTTTATTAAAAGCTAACCAAGCACGGTCAATAACATAGGCATGAAGAGCGTCACTCTCATCTTTTGCTAGGATTCCCAAAAAGCCAGGCATCCCTCTGTGTTTTAGTGAGCCGCCCATAACAATAGCATCCCAAGCAACATGGGTTTCATCATTCATATAACGAAGATCAGGTATCGTACCTCCACTTGCAGCCCCGTCGCCATGACACGACCAACAACGTTTTATGTAAATACTTTTTCCAGATGAGATGACTTTTGGGTCTTTAATATTTTTAGGTGGTTGCGGTATTGCCGCCGCCATCTGGTTTAATGGGATTGTTGGAAGAGCATCATTTCCATCTAGCTTGAAACTAAGGATGCGGCTATAGTTTTTTAACCCCATAGAAGCTGTCATTTCCCCACCAACAAGTGAAAACATTGTACCCCAGCCAACTGCTACTGATATATATTGCTCATCATTAACGGCGTAGCTAACTGGCGCTGCCGCGATACCTGTTTGTGCCGGGAATTGCCACAGACGCTCGCCCGTTGTGGCATTATAAGCTGCAAATTCGCCTATAAGGCTTCCTTGAAAAACAAGATTACCTGCAGTTGCTAATACGCCTCCATTCCAGGGGCCGGCATGCTGATAACGCCATACTTCACTTTGTTTTTCTGGATCCCAAGCAACTAATTGACCTCTAATCATTTTTGCAATTTCTGCTAGTGCAGATGGATCATCGGGAGCAGCTGCTAATTCAAAGTTTGTTCCTGTATTCCATGTACTTTCTTCAAAAGGAGAATCTTTATCATCTCCAAAAACAAATGGAATTTCTTGTGATGGAAGATAGATTAATTTGTTAGTTGGATTGAATGCCATGGGATGCCAATTATGGCCTCCTAATGGCCCAGGAAAAATCAAAAATGGGCCATCCTCATAGCGTGCATTTGGCGTCTCTTCTGGACGCCCATTTTCTTTGTTGATATTCAATGCCCAATTAACATTCACATAGGGCTCAGCGCTGATAAGTTCACCGCTTTCCCTATCAAGGATATAGAAAAAACCATTTTTTGGAGCTTGCATGATAACTTTTCGTACTTCCCCTTTTATACTTATGTCTGCGAGTATCATGTGTTGTGTTGCGGTAAAATCCCATGTCTCACCAGGTGTTGTTTGATAATGCCAGACGTATTCTCCTGTTTTAGGCCGCAATGCTACAATTGAAGACAAAAATAGATTATCACCACCATTTGGACTACGAATTTTTTGATTCCAGGGTGAGCCATTACCCACACCAATATACAAAAGGTCGAGA
>Ga0257107_1001031_pt1 | contig 10364 bp, 8 predicted proteins | sample LP_taG_2_FD_190178 | JGI IMG/M metagenome (GOLD analysis project Ga0257107, IMG submission 190178) | Marine microbial communities from Northeast Subartic Pacific Ocean, Canada - LP_J_2011_P26_500m | ecosystem: Environmental > Aquatic > Marine > Oceanic | place: Canada: Northeast Subartic Pacific...
GCCAAACTGAAGGATTCTGTACCTTTTCAAAACGAACATTAAATAGCTGTTGATAAATAGTAAATAGTCCTTCTGTCACATTGTTGAACTCAAAATATTGCCGAACTTCTTCTCTATCCAAATTGTATTTTTTTAATTTTACCTGGTTTTCGTAAAAACCAGCTTCCCAAGGATGGATGGTCTTTGTATTCTTCCCTAAACGTACCGATTTTATTGTAAGCATTTCCGCAACATCATTTTCAGCTTTCCCTCTCAATTGTTGCTTTAGGTCATTCTCAAAATCCCATACATTTTTTGGATTCCTCGCCATCCGGTCTTCTGTCCTATATTCAGCATAGGAATTATAACCCAGTAATTTGACCAATTTCATCCGGTTTCGAAGAATATCGTTTAAAACACCAATATTTTCCGCTCTGGCACGATTATTAAATTTAAATCGCAATGCTTCTCTGGCTTCATCGGATTCTGCTTGATCCATGAATGGCACATAACTCGGATAGGTCATATCAATGGCATATTTCCCATTATTTTGAAGACGTTCTTTCTTGTAATTATCGGGTAAACCGGCAAGGTCGATCGGATCGAGAAACAATGTATCCTGAGCAGCTCTAATATTCTTATCAAATTCTAAGCCAAGATCAGTTAGTACATCTAAAACGGTCTTCACCTTTTCCCGCTCATCTTTAGACAGGGTAAAACCAATACGTTTATAGTCCAGCAATAAATCGTCCAAGTATTTTTTTCTAAACCCTTTAAGACTCTTCGCCTCTGCAGTAGTTGCATAGGCTACGACAGCATTGTAAAGATCTTCATTCAAAGACAATTCTGTGATATAGTTTTCAATATTCTTGCTGGCTTCTAGTCCCTCATTACGAATTTCTTCACTGGTGTGGACTGAACCCATCAGGTATCCAGGACTCCAAACAGATTCGATTACACTGTAAATATCATCGATACGTACTAGTGTATTTTCATAAGTCCTTTCGGCATCAGCAATTTGGATGATCTCATTCTTGATAAAATCAGCTTGTGAAATAACATAATCCGTACTTTCAGCGATATGTCCAGGTTTAATATTTTTAAAATCAAAATTGTTATTAAAAGGAATAATTAGTGGATTATTCTCTGGTTTTTTTGGCGGGTCTTCTTTATTAGGTTTTGACACGCAGCACGGGATTAGAAGAAATCCGGCTATCATTATTAAACTGGATATTCGCATTTTCATTCCTTTGATTATTCGTCTATGTTGCAGTTCTGTTTCAAGAATTTAGTTAAAATATACTGCTTAGGTAAAATACAACAACCATAACTGTGGCACAATACGCACAAGTGGATGAAAAACTTTTAAATTGTTGTGCATCTTTATAAGTCATTTTCTTATTACGTACGTCCTGTATATTAGCCGCATTTTTACCCCGCTCACTAAATCGACATTTGATAACATTAATTGTAAAGGGAAGCATCTGACTAAGTTTTAATGGTCGTTTCTCATTTCCTTTCTTCTGCTCAAGCAATGGAGAGTCGCAAGGGTGCACTTCTACGGTGTCAGCTTCCTGCCCAAAAAGGATACCTACCATGATTGATCCAATACACATAAACCGCATATTTACCTTACAAATACTACACCAAGGCGCAGGAGCGGCAATGCATCTAGTTTAATACCCGGACCAATTATGGTTTCACCTTCATATTTCCATTTTTCTTTATTATAAAAATTCTTTGTAAAACCAATTCGAAGGTCAAGACCTAAGGATGATTTTATATAATAGCGAATACCAATTGAGCTGGTAAAACCAAACCAGCTGCTGTTCATTATGGCTGTACTTTTAAAGGTGAAAGTTCCAGTGTTACCAAATGTACTTAAAAGGTCAGACCAATTCGCATTTGTATTTTCAATCCCTATGGATATATCGCAGGAGTTCCACATTGGTGCCAGTAAAAAATTAAACTCAATCGCTTCGTGAGGATAATAGAAGGATTCGAGGATAAAGACTCTGTAGGTAAAGCGCCGATTAAAACTGTCTTTCAACCGATGAAATGAGTTCCAACTCCCTATTCCTACCCTGGTATTGTAATATACCTGGTAGGTTGCAGTAAAGTTCAATAAAATATTGGTGGAAAAGAAGCTGCTGTCACCAAAGGCCTCATTCAAAACGGCCAAATTTGGTTCATAATACCCACTGCCTAATTGGATATGTAATTTGGACTGACCATTAAGTGTAGCGAAAAAAATCATTAGAATGGGAAATAGCTTTTGATTCATTCTCAGCATGAATTTAAGTTTATCTATCCACATAATTCATCATATTGAATAAAGCACAGCAAACCTGGGTAATATTATTACTTCTATTACCTTCCCTCGGTACAGCTGAAGTAAGTAACATAGTTGTTTTTTTTGATGGATCTACAGCTATTACGCTTATTGATTCGATCGAGTTCGATTCATTGAAATATATAGACCGTGATAGTGGTGATACACTTCGTATTGCTAAAAAGAAAGCCTATTTTGTCTATAATGACTTCGGCAGGATGTTTTACTACAGTCCTTCCAGCTATATACGGATGGAATTTCTTGAAGAATATGGTGGTTTTGTACGTATGGTCAATGGAGATACAATTTATTACGATCAAATTCTCTTTGACAAAAAGATGATCCGGCCCCATGTGGCTCTGTACCAGGGAGGTAGCGATTTACCCTTTATCAAGGTTCCCTTCCAGGATATCCACTTTGTACGGGCTGATGGGAGCGTGTTAAGGAAATCTGTACGGAATGGCTTTTATACGAGTATTGGAGCTTTCACAGTAAACATGTTGCTACAGATAAATTCCAAATACAGTGAATCAGGGCAATTAATTAAGGCCATGATTAATGGCGTAAATACAATAATGCCTGGTTTTCAACAAGAAAACACTGGAGCCCAATACCATTCTTTAACGTTTTTCACGCCTGCCGCTACGATGGTTTGGATGATTATCGACATAATTTTTGATCGCCGAACCCAATATTTCCGGCCACTGGAACGAGAGAAAAAGTATCGCCGATCCATGTATAAATTTTCGATCAAGGTGATCATTAACCGCCAGATTGAAAAAATCCAGCAGCGCCTTAAAGAAAAACAGGCAGAAAAAGATGAGGAAGAAGCAAAGAAGAAGCAGTCCATATATTAAGTAGATAACCTTCGTGACACATGATAGTCGAAATGCGCAGTTTCGCGACTGGCCGGAATGGCATCCGCTTTATTTAATTAACCCTTCTATTATCTTGCAGTTTTTATAACTTTCAATTTCAAATTCTTTTTTCATAGCTTCTCTTTTTGAATTAAATGGTCATTTAAATTATTTATATTCAATCATATTATGATTTTTCAATCTATTTGTTTTTAGCAACATTGCCATTTATCATCACAAAATCTATAGATCGAAAAGCTTTAATATTCTCATCCGGATTTCCATCAACTGCAATAATATCTGCAAAATAACCTTCTTTTATCTGGCCCAGCTCATCATTCTTACGAAGTAATTTGGCACCCATCACTGTGGCAGAATGGATCACATCCATGGGCAACATACCGTAATTGACCATGCGTTCCATTTCGCGCCAGCCCTCTCCATGGGGCATGGAACCGATATCCGTACCAAAAGCAATTTTGACCCCCGACTTCATGGCGCGCTGGAATGATTTCTTATGCTCGGCTACAATCCGATTACGAAATCGAATATCTGCTTCACTTGCACCTTCTTCGGGAAGATAAACAGTCATGGTTGGGCACCAGAATGTGCCGTTCTTAATCATGAGCTCCAGTATTTTATCATCCAGAAACAAGCCATGCTCAAGACTGTGAACGCCGCCCTCTACAGCATGGTATGCGCCGGTGCCCCCATAGGCGTGGGCGGCCACATCCATACCCCATCTGCGCGCTTCATTCACCATAACTTCAACTTCCTCTGTACTGAGTTGGGACAAGGGTTCCATTGTTTCTCGATTGATATGGCGTAATGTGCCGGTGGCATATATTTTAATAAAGTCCACGCCGGCTTTCCGCTGATCCCGAATTGCAGCTACCATATCATCAGGATTGTCAGCAATAATGGCTAATTGTTCGACTTTTTTATCTATGGATGGACGTAATCCAGTCAAATTCATGTGTCCGCCAGTGATACTGATCGCCCAGCCAGAAACAAATATTCTAGGTCCAAAGAACATGCCTTCATTGATCGCATCACGGACAGCGATATCAGCCATATCTGCACCTTCATTATCAACATCCCTTATTGTTGTAAAACCTGCCATCAATATTTGCTTTGCCGCCTTAAAGGCTTCCATGGTACGATAAGTATTTGTTTTATAAAGGACTGGCGAATTACTGTTATAATCAGGGGTTAAACAAATGTGGGTGTGCCCATCAATTAGTCCCGGAAGAACTGTCTTATCGCTCAAATCAATAATGGAAGCAGAAGCGCTTTTCAAATTTTTTCCAACTTTAATGATTCGATTCCCATCCACCAGAATATCTACATTCTTTTTGACTGTCTTCTGATTTGTATCAATGAGCCGACCGGCGCGGATCAAGATCTGCTGCCCTTGAACAGCAAAAGTCGTCAGCAGTAAAGCTGACAATAGAATTAATAGTTTTTGATGGTTCATATGATTATCCTTCTTTTATCTAAAAATAGAGTCAAAGCCCCTGTTATAAAACAGGGGCTGTTCTTAAGAGCGAGAGACGAGGTTCGAACTCGCGACATCCACCTTGGCAAGGTGGTGCTCTACCAGCTGAGCTACTCTCGCATTTGTAAAAATCATTGCGAATTTATACAGTGATAACTATCTAATCAATTAGCTTTTCGGGTACAATTCCCATTTTCGCTCGCCGCGGCTAAGCACCATCAAGGCCATGCCCAGATAAATACAATCTTCAATGATCCGTCTGATACCCACCTGATGACCGCCATTTTCAACTGTTACCTTAAAACAACCGCAATTAATATCAATTCCGCGGAACAGTGCCTGGCTTAATGCAATGATAAATACAACCATCATTCCTGCGGCAATAATGGCTGAGCCATCAAGCATGACACCCAAAACCAGACAGGTGCCTACCAGTAGTTCAAGAATCGGCAAAACGATGCCCAATAAATTTTCCAGGCCAAATGGTAGTACATTATAATTTCCGATTGCCTTCGAAAATTCTGCTGGATGGACTATTTTATCGATACTAGCATAAACCAGAACTACACCAAGGATGACCCGACAAAGTAAGGCGATAACTGATCGTTGGGGAAAATTAATCACGGCTCCATCGGGTGTCCACTGGAATTCCAGGCGGTCCAGCCGCCCTTGAAAACAAGTAGATTACTAAACCCTTCACCCTGTAGTTCATAGGCCAGGTCCTCACTTGATCCGCATTCATCCCCGCTGCAATAGATCACCAGTGGCGCATCCTTGCCTTGCAAACTATCAAGTTTAAAAACTAATTCCAGGAAAAACGGAAAATTAAAGGCGCCTCTTATATGTCCCTCCTGATAATACTCTGGTTCACGGGCATCCACAAAAACGGTACCTTTTTGATACAAATCAAGCGCCTGCTCAAGTGTGATTGCAAGCAATCGCGGTTCAGTAGCCGCGTCATACTCTATTTCTTCAGCTACTGCCAGTTCTTTTGCTAGTAATGGTATACCATCCGGACGAACAACGTTAAGGATTAGACTAAGTAATGTAGAGGTTATTGTAATAACAATGATCTGGCCAATAGGCAACTGCGTGATCATCCAGATTTCATGCCTTTTTTGATTCTTTCTTCGAAGCCAGGTGGATTCGGGAAAATATTCTTCTGCACTTTATATTTTTTTAGTGCTTCACATTGACCAAGAATATCTGTCACATAAGCCAAAATTTCATTATCATCGCCAATTTTCCGTGATAAGGCCACGCTGGTATACCCGGATGTGTTTTGGGCAGTCTGCAAACCATTTTCCATGGTTTTACGATTTCCGTTAAATTCATCGATCATTTTCAGGATTCGCGGTTGATCAGCGTAGATTTTATCTAAGGATTTATTTGGATCTTTATCTTGAAATCGTTTTAGCCGGCGATCGATGTTATCTAATTGCGCCTGCAAATTTGTTACGTCCACCAGTGGTGAATCAAGCGTGCTAATATGAAGATCTACCTGGGCTAGGTATTTCCCTTGGATATTACTACCATAGGTAAATGGCCCATTTAAAGGTTGTTTTGTCCCTGGCCGTGTCCTGACCGTATTCCTGCTGAGAAAAATATAATCTGCATCAGTAAAAGCTTCGTTCATCAACTTATTCTTATCCCGGTTAACATTTGCCAGGACAACGATAATATCCACTTGCGGTTTTAGTTCGGCTATTTGTGCTTCACCAGCCTTAATGAAATCACTTATCTGTACATCCCTGACCTGTGCTGGAATGAGATTGGTGAGTCCGATTACGCCAATAGTAAGCCCACCCTCTGTAATAATATGGTGAGGAGGAAAGAGAAGTTCCCCGCTATTACTATCGATGATGTTTGCTGATATAAATGGAATTTCTGTTATATCAACAATTTGTTGTAGGTAAGCTGTGCCAGCAGCCAGGTCGAAGCCACCTATGTTCACTGCATGACAACCAATACGTTCGTAACCCTTCAAGATTGCCTTCGCACGCAATTTATCTGCCTGTTCACTAACCTTTGTCAATACAGCGTTACTAAATAACAGATCTCCCGCATCCAGGATGACTAGATTTTTCCCATCTTCCTTTAATTGTTTTACGTAAGTTGATTTTCTGGACAGACCGCCCAGTGGGTTTTTCTTTCACCCACAAGGGTCAAGTTGACCCCGAACATTATTTGATACCAGCAGTGTAACACTGCCGCCGCCCCTTGGATCTGTTTTTGTACAGGCCAAGAAAAGGACCAGAATGACCAACATACTGTAATGAAACAATTTCATGATCCTAATTTATGCATTACTTATGGTTACCTATAAAATATTTCCTCTTCTTTATCAGTTAAAATCAGAATGGTCTTCAGAAGAACCATCTCTCATATTCTTGGCAAAATAGTCTTTCTTTGCCCTGTTTAACTCATGAATAATACTAAGCCGCTTTTCGATCAATTGATATAGCAGTCTCCGTTTTTGATAGAAAATGGTCATAAATCGTAAGTGCTGGCCATAATTTTGTGCTTTACGGAAATAAAGTAAGGTGAAATTACCACTGGGAATAAATGTTAGAAAAAATAATGCTGTCCACATCCTGTCATTGATAATATTATAGAAAAGAATCAATATACCAATATACCAGACGATAAATAGACCCATCCCAAACAGCATTTTTTTTGAGCTTAAATCAGCAAAATGGCCCTTCACAGCCTGTACTGCAAGTATACCAGATAATTTGTAGGGTAAATAGTTCAATATCCATCCATAAATAAATACTGGGAAACCAAAGACAAGGAAAAACCAAGATTGCAGGCGCCGGCCAAATGTAACCTTTGAGCGACTAGTAGACAGAAAATCATCCCGTATTTTTAATTTGTCTAAGATACTAATATACTGTGTGATAGACTGCTTCATTTTATGTGACCATTTAGGTTTATTATCACTGAACCATTCCACAGCTCGAATGATCCCTTTGGACACTTTAAATTCATCGTCCTTGGAATGTTTATCCAACCCTAAATCAACAGTAAGTTCTTTTTTGTAAATCCTCTCCAATGATTGCACAATGTCCGCATCGGCCTGGTCCTTGAGCGTAGTGGTCAATTTTTTCAGATCCTGCCGCAGTTGTGTTGTTACAGCCTGTACCGCAGACCGATTATCGGCCTCATACTGATCCTTAAAATCTGTCATTGCAATTGGGCGTCCAAAACGACAATGGACATCGCTGCGAAACTTGGTTCCTGCAGAATAATTAATACCTGCCGGTACAAGCTGGACGTTCAGATTAAAATCATTACTTGCTTCAGCGCCTAGACCGATTCGGGCAACACCAGTTTTTACTTTATGGATAATCCGTTCTGGTGTTGATATACCTTCGGGAAAAATCAATAAGGCATGGCCTTTTTCCAAATGGCGATATGTTGCCGCAAACATATCCTCATTGCGGACCATATCACTCTCGGCATCGATTTTCCTAATGACAGGAATAATACCAATCACACCTAACAACCAGGCATAAACCTTATTGGAGAATAATGTACTTCTAGCCAGGATAGAAACACGCCGATTGCAGTTGGCCCCCACTATCAGAGGGTCCATCATTGTATTGGGGTGATTTGCTGCAAAAATCACCGGGCCTTTATTAGGTATTCTTTCTTGATTTTCAACAGAAATAGAATTAAAAAATAAGTTAATTCCCGTAAGTGCCACCGGTTTGAGTAACTGGTAAAGCATTAACCGCCACTCAACTTGGCTTGATAGCCCTTTTCCCGCAGCAAATCTCTCACTTTTTCTCGAAAATTTCCCTGAATCAGGATCTCATTATTTTTCACGGTGCCACCTGTGCTACAGGATGATTGTAAATACTTTCCCAGTTCTTTCAGTCTTTCAGATGTACCTCTATATCCTCTGATCACAGTCACAACCTTACCTCCACCTTTTCTATCCAAGTGAATACGCAGATTCTGTTCCCGATTTGGAATTCCTTCCAAACTTTCTGTTTCTGTGGATTCTAAGAATTCTGGATCTGTTGAAAATACAATTGCGGTGTTTTTTGTCTGTTTGATGCTACGACCCTTACTTCAAAAGAATGATTTTTTCTGTTTGCATTATATGCCCCGCCTGATAGCGTACAATATAGACACCACTGGGGTTCTGGGATCCATCCCAAGAAAATAGCTTTTTCCCAGCAGGTAATACATCATCTGCTAAAGAAATTACCAAACGTCCATGGATATCGTAAATATGCAATTGTAAATGCGCTTTCCTTGCCAATGTAATGGGAATTATAACCTGCGGATTGAATGGATTTGGGTAGGGATGGGATAAAATATATTGCTGAGGCAGAATCAGTTCCCCTGAAATACCCAGGTCACTTACCATAAAATCAACTATTCTAGGTAAATGATCCGATGCTTCATTAGTATCTTCCGCTTCCAGTTCCCATTCGTTTAGTACAGAATCCGGCATCGCTAGCGTATTTAGAACAAAGTGATTCAAGATAGATAAATTACTATCCGTATAGAGTACATAATCCAATTTCCCGGGATTGAACGAACTGCCGTCCGAACGCCAAGTATAGGCCATTCGTTTATGGGTGTGTCTGGAAAATAAATCTGTAATGGCCGTACCATCCCAGTCTAGGGGGTGGTCAATCCCGTAAGTGGCTTCATCTTGGATATCACCTGCCGTTACTGTTTCAATTTGCTCACGGTACCCCACAAAATTAAAATCACCCACATGAAACATGGGCGTTCCTTCGGGCAGGTCAAAGGGCCCATTATCATTCAAACGCCATTCTCGGAGTACCCGCACCAATTCATCCACTTGTTCTTGGCGATCATCATCATTATCACAGCACGAGAAATGGGAATTAAGGATTAGCATGTAAGGATTGACCGGGTCGTCCGTTTCAAGGAGGGCACACATTGTTCTTTCAGAGCTAATCAAATTGGCTTGATTAATGATTGGATATTTACTGAGCACTACCAGATCCCGAAAGGTATAACCTTGGTACCAGGTATTCTCTGGAAACCAGCTAGAAATAATATCACCAATCTCGTTCCACTCACTGTGTTCCTGCAGGGCAATAATATCTGGATCCAAGGCCTGAAATATTCGTTTGAAATGGGGCTGACGATCTGGTTCTAGGATACCTGTATTAAGCGTATTATAGGTCACCAGCCTAGTACCCGTTTTTTCCAGTAGGATGGGCGCTGCAGGACCCACTACTGTCGTATCCATTTGGTAAACTACACCACCCCAATTATCGGGCAAGTAATCCCCCGTATCGTAAAAACTACTGAAAATGACTGTGATGGAATCAGGATCGTTTAGTGCAAAAGAACCACGGGCAATTGCGATCTCGAATTCTGTGCTGGTAACAGTAGGCGCTTGCCGCAAGGATATATCATTCTGCCATAAATCAGTGATCCCATCCTGATCAAAATACTGCCCCGTGCGATATCCGAAATGCCAGGCCAATTCCGCCCCAAGGCCGCGGAAGGGGTGCCCAGTTAGAGAATCTTTATCCGCATCGATGTACAAGAAAAAATTATTCCAATTCTGGAGTAGGGTCTCTTCACTGTATAAACTTATTTTAAAGAATACAAATTCGTCATCATTGGTGATCTTTAACTCGGCCCAGTCATCATAATTATAGTCACCTTCTGGATCCGCTACAGCAACGGGCACTTCCTG
>Ga0257107_1001039_pt1 | contig 10318 bp, 15 predicted proteins | sample LP_taG_2_FD_190178 | JGI IMG/M metagenome (GOLD analysis project Ga0257107, IMG submission 190178) | Marine microbial communities from Northeast Subartic Pacific Ocean, Canada - LP_J_2011_P26_500m | ecosystem: Environmental > Aquatic > Marine > Oceanic | place: Canada: Northeast Subartic Pacific...
TTTTAATTGGTGCATGAAATATAGGTAGTGAAGATTTAATATCATCACCTATAAAGTCAATTATTTTTGAGTTTTTACCATGTGTTTTAACATAATCATCTGCTATTACTGCCAAGAACAAACTCATACTTAGATGAGTTGGTCTGATTTTTTCCAAGTCTTCAAATATTATTTGTGCATTTTGACTAATAGATATGGTCACAGTCGTTTTATTAAATTTCATATTATACATTATATTCAGTCATATAAAAGCGTTACTCTCGGCTTTAGCTAAACATTAATTAAGAATTAGCTAATTAACTTAGTTAAGTTAACTTAATTAGCTTTTTCTAATCCGTTAATCTTTTATCTTTGCTCTAATGTCAAAATATCAATTTGATTACTTAAAACTACTTCGTCTGGCATATTTAAGACTGGTTCTACTTCCCTGTCTACAAATGCATTTATAAAAGCCTGAGCCTTCGTGTGTTCAACTAGTGTCTTTAATACGTCTCCATTTTTATTTTTCCATGTAAATTCAATGAACATAGGGCTTCTACAGGGTTGGGGTATTTAAGATTTATGCGACTTCTTTTATAATAGGGGTATATAAATCTTCACAGATGTTTCAGACCAAAAAAAAATTAGGACATTATATAATATGGAGTTGATCCACATCTACAATCGAAGGTTTTTACCATACTGTCAGTTTTAAGCCTCTGTGTTGAGTCTCTTACTTGCCTTGGTGCTATTCCTGTAATGTCACAAATGTCTTTACAAGACAACCCTTCTTTATGCTCACAAATTGTATCAAACACTACATCTCTTTGGGTTTTTACTATAGGCTTTGGTTCTTCTGGTTTGAATAAATCTTTAGCTTCTTTTTTGCTAATTATTCTTCTTCCTGCCCTAGTCATGACCATACATGTCCCCTGTTTTTGGTATTAGTGTAAATGCAATAGTTGCTACTCTTTTTGTTCTGTTTGGTTGTCTTTCCACATAAGATGTATTACCTTTTTGATAACTTCTAAGAAAAGTTCCAGTATTTCCATGCAGTTGTTTCTGTTCAACCAAGTCATTTGTTTTCTTATCATAACCTATTCTTAATGATGTTTGAACAAATGTGCCGTGATTATGACCCATTAACTGTATATCGTAATCAAAACTAGATCCAAAGTCTTCCATATGATTCATGGCAGATCCTGTTTTAGCAGCGTTGCTTCCAGCATGTTTTATCAGTAACAAATAACTACTCATTTCTTTTCCCTTATACTTGAATGTTAAATACAAGTATCCTACATATCCAAGAAACTTTGCGTCTAATGGTTTACAAAAATCATTAATGAATCTTTTTTCATTCATTGTTTTCCATTCATGATTACCCATAGTCATTGTAAGCATTTTATCTTTGATTTTCATCAGTTTTTCCATGATTACTTCTGTTTGTTCTTCTGTTGTTAATTGTGTTCTTACAGTTGTATCACTGTTCCAACGTTTGTCTGGACTTCCATTTGCATAAGGCATGATGTTTTCAATGTAATCTCCCATTCCTATACAGAGACAGTTGGGGGTTTTCCTTATATATTCTATTACTTCGTCCAGTTTTTTTATATCACAATTTACATTTCCAATATGAATATCACCAATTGGTCTGATTATATATTCAGTGTTTGGTGTTTTCATATTTATTGTAATCTTTACACATTCCATATTATATCATATATTTCCAACTATATAAGAGTTACTCTGAACCTAATATTTTCTGTTTAGAAGTTGTATCCTTTATTACTGTTTTTTTCTTTTTCATTTTACTGTAATACTCTTTTCTTTTCTGGTCATTTAAATATCCGTCTGGTAAATGATGAACACATGGATCAGCTAAATTATATTCACCACAAATATCACATTTTTTAACTATCTTTCTTAACTGTTCCTTTAATCTCTTTAGATAGTCTGGGTGTTCAACATTAATCTTACCATCTTTGTTTCGCCATGCTGATAGTGGTCTCCACTTACCAGTCCTTTCATGGTAATCCTTATCCCATTCTACCATATTAAATCAATTCTCCAGTCTTATGATGGATATATCCAATTCTATTTTTGTTTCTAGTATTGACCAAGTCTTCTATGTCTACACCTATAAACATCTTTTTTCTCCAGCGTGATATTGGGTATTTGAACGGTCTTACCCTGCTTTCAGCTACCCTATCATGGACTTCAGAACTAAAGAATTTTCTAGAGTCTCCTGCCTTACCATGAAAATCATTATGTCTCATGTTAACAATCTTATCTGGATAATATATCTGCAAAATCATATGTGCCAACTCATGACAAATGACAGACATATTTTGAAGTAAAATTAGGTTGTTTTTATTATCTGTTATGTATACTACTATCTTACCACGTCCAGTTACACCGTGTGGTATGCTAAAATCTAATTCCTCTGCTCTTGGGTCATTTGAATAATAATTTGAATCGTATTGGTCAGTGCTCTTTATTTCTATGACCCACTTATCCTGATCCATATAACGCAGATAATCTTTGTGATAGTAATGGTCATAGATGTAGTGTAATATTATTTTCTGGTATAATTTTTCGTCTATATTTTTAGTAGTAAAGTTTATTTCCACATAATATATATAATGTCCGTATATTTAAGCCTTACTCTTAGTCAAAAACACCGTCTGAACAGTCAACCACATTACCACAATTCTCACATCTTTGGTGACACACGTTAATCTTCCTCATCTCTTCACCACATTTATCACAGTCCATAATCAAAAAAAAATAGAGGTTGACTATGCCTCGGATTTTACAGTCTCCAATGCTAACATTTTGTTACCACTGGTGTTCGATTCTCGTTCAACTACTATACAATCCAAACCATCTGCTGCGTCTATCGCTACACATTTAGCGACTTGATCAGCCCACCATGTTGAGCCGTCTTTTCCTCTGGCTTGACCAACGATTGCTTTTGCATATGTGTGTCTTACACCCTCAGTTGTTTCTATTTCAACCAAGTCTGCACTGTATTTCTTGCTGAACTTTACCTTGAATGCCTGAATTGTGATTTTGTCACCAGCTTTTAATCTGGATTGTTCAGAATCTACGTAATCTTTTTCTTCAGTTGGTTCAAGAACGTTTGATATGTTCATACAATATTACACACATACTATTATATAAGGCTTACTCGTGAGGTGTAAAAAAAAAGTGGTGATTAAAGTCCCAAGACTTCAACCATTACACGGACTTGTTCCAGTGCTACAGCATACCAATTCTCGGCTATCTGTTGCCATAGATCCCGTTCTTCTGCCAACGCTTCTATCTGATCTGTGTATGGAGTAACGTCAACTACTGCATTTACAAGTTGATTTTGTAAGTCAGTGTTTGACTGAATCAACAATACACTTTCATTTTGAAGGCTGGTAACTTGAGTCTGTAATATACTTATGGTTTCTAATGCGTTTGTCAAGTCAAGTGTGACCTCTACAAGGTTTGCTTGAAGTGCAGTAACACTAGTATCACCAGTATAATCTGGGACTGTGTCCATGTCAGTATCTGAAGCAGTTTCAGTTCCCGTAACCTCTACAACAACAGGACTAAAGTCTGTAAAACATCTGTCATAAAAAGTCTGACCCGATGTTATAGCATACGTCCTTGTTGGTTGTTGATCAGTTATCTGCCAATAACTCAGCTCTGTATACGGCTGGGCATATGGGTCACTGATACAGTGTGGCTCTAGGTTTATGTCAGTTACATAATGCACATTAACAAATGTGACTGTGTCACCACTGTTAACGGCTAGGTAACTGTGTTCGAAACCATTTTCCGATACTTCTATTTGGTAGTCTTCACCAAATACTTGTGTTGTTCCAACACTTACTACTAAAAGTAGAGCAAGTGCTGTCATCATTTTCAACATATATATCAGTATATATGTAAGTATTTAAGGCTTACTCTACAGCTTTATTCTATTTTGTGTGCATAAAATTTGTATGTTCAAACCAACACTTGATAATACAGCCAATAATTGGTTATGTTTTATCTGTAGTTCTTTTATTTTTCCAACCAGTTTTAGATTTTCTTGTTTTAGCTTATGAGTTTCCTTCTCTTCCTTCCTAATTTCTTTTGGATTAGTCATTGTTGCCTCTCTTTGATACAACTACACCAGCCATAGCCACCAGTTGATTTAAAACAGTCTGTCTTATCATACCGAAACGGTCACTGCTTACGTCTTCCTGTGGGTATATTTCCTTGGTTAACTCATGTGCCTTTACAAAATATTGCTTCCAAAGACCACCTATTACATTTGTGTCTTCTGAAACACGAACTTCAGGAACGTTTGTTATGATTATATGTGTTGGGTCTCCAAATGCTTTCTTAGCATAAGACAAACTGCCACCTTGATGTGAAAAACAATCAATATCTGTGCATGTTACTGTCTTGCCGTTGATTTTATCCCAACATATTTCGTCACCTTTGTGCCATTGTTCGCCACAAATTTTACAACCACTTTCGTATTTTGCTTCTAATTTTTTTCCCATACAACACTAATAACATACTCATATATAACCCTTACTCTAAGACTGATTTTTAAGGGGTATATAAGTCTTCAAAATGTGTTTGTAATCTTTATAAACTTTAAAAAAAATAAAAAAACATGGATTCAATAGAAAAGACATTATGGGTTTCATTAATAGTTACTCTGTTAGCATTGGGTGTGTTTGCAAGTGCATATGCAGAACATAATGTAATTGATGTATACCAAAATTTGAAAATCAAACACAAGTATAGTCCAAACGTGTGCATATTTGAGCCAGATCCCTCCATAACAGATAACTGGGAAGAGATAGAGAAAGCCACAAGAAGTGGTGTTCTTGCTTGGACACAATCATTGGAATCAATGTCTAGTGGTTGGTATATGAATATAAAACCGACAATACCGTGGTCTGAACATGCATATCTATCAACAGAAAATTATACTCGGTGTCAAATATTCATTGACTATGGATATAACAGTGGAACTACTGCCATGGGAACTACCTCGTTAGACTTTTCCAAGTCATGGCACAAGTATACATACATCACAATATATTTGACGGCACAGGAAAAAGCACCAAAGATAACTATATGCCTTGGCACTTGTGAAAAAGAAACTGGGGTGGAAGGAGTTCCAAAAGAATTTCCCATGAATACAATAAGAAATATTACAATACATGAGTTCGGTCATGCTATAGGTCTGGGTCATTATCATTCTGCTAACAAGATAACTGGGTTCAGTGAATCTGCCATGAACCCCATGATCAATCCATTCAGTGAGGATATATGGGGAGTAAAGGCTAATGATATAAACATGTTAATTCACCTATATGGATCTAATGGTTTCCATTCAAGAGACGGTCTTCCTTATAATCCAAGTGCCTGTATGTTCTATCACGGCTCTTTATTATACTGTGATTAGAAAACCTTATATATTATTATATATGAGTATAAGTATGGCAAGAAGAAAGATAGGTAACTCACATACCACCATTTGTATACGATGGGAAGACAAGGAAAGGTTTAGAAAATTTGCAAACTTTGTCAAGAAAACAAAGACAGGAGACTTGAATGAATCTGACTCCGTGGTCTTTAAGAAAATCTTGGACTATTACGGTCTTAACAATCAATCAAACAGCGAAGCGAAACCCACATATCCATCAAAATCTAATCCTCAAGGATAAGACCAGCGAGATTAACATCACGTCTCACCCACTTTATTTTTATATTATCGGTCATTCTCTTGATACATTTATTATAAAGAGGTTGTAAGTGCTCGGTAGTTATTCTCCAGTCACCATTTATCTGGTTTACAACCAGCTTAGAGTCTGAATATATGGTTACATTGTCATTTCTGTGTCTGTTTTTGATATAATCAAGTGCATATAATAGAGCCAAGTATTCCAACTCATTGTTTGTAGGTTCACCACCACGAGATTTAATTATAGTTCTATGATCAGATGTGTCTACTAAACAAATTCGAGACCCTCTAGTCCCACCATCTACATATATATCAGTCACTATCTTCTGCTTTCTTCCTTTCTGTATAAAGTTTTCGACACATTTGACTACAATATATCCTCTGTCTACCTTTATATCTCCACGGTAATGTAACACCACATTCAATACAATAATGGGTATCGTCCTTTCTCATAGGTTCTATTTAAATACTTAATATATAAGGGTTACTACTCTGGCACATTTTCATGTGTAGTAGATGATCGTGCCCTATCTCTTTTCCTCTCTCGATAATCATCTTCGTCCATCTCTTCTTGTTTCTTCTTTTCATGCACATCAGAATATACATGGTTAAATGCACCTTCTGTGCTTGTTGTGGCTGGTGCGTCTTTCTTAGTTGGTCTATGTCCACAACTAGGACAACTTGGTTTTCCTCCTCCTCCTGTTCCTGATACCATTAGTGTTGGATCTTCTTTGTCGGCAGCTATTGATTTTGCGTCTTCCTTATCGTGATCTCTTCCACAATTAGAACAAAATGGTTTTCCTCTTCCTACGGAACGTTCTGAAATTATAGTTGCTCCTTTATTCATTTCATCATATGCTGTATTGATTAATTCTATTGCCTTTGATACTATATCCTCGCTTTTATACATATTAGGATATTTTTCTTTTGTTTCTTTTAATGATGCATCACGATCCTTTTTATCTTTTTCTTCCTGTGTATATTCTTGTGCTTTAGGTGTTTCTTTCTTGTCTGTCTTTTCTCCAATTTCACCTTTTGGTGTGATTTTAAAACCATCTACTTTAATTATTCCATTCATTTTTAATAACTTACATTTGATTATTGCCAAGTCTAATGCTGCTGTTTTTGGTGTTGCTGGTTTACCTGTGGAAGCTACAGTTCCTACTGTTCCTTTTGGTTTATCACCTGCTTCTCTAGTTGTTTTTGCTCCTCTTGGAACTTTTACATTTTCTGGTTTATAATCTCCACCTTGTTGTTTTTTCCCTGTTCTTGTTTCTGGTGATGTAATTCCTGACTCATGTGATGCACCTTCTCCAACTCCCAAACGTCTTTTTTGATTTCTTGTATTATATTTTGGGTCTTGCCCCTGACTCCACCTAGCAGTCATACGGGTTTGGTCACGTCCAAGTCTCTTGCTTTCATCAGAACCTATCTGAGCAGTTGCTCCTTCATGTCTACCAGTAGTGGTAAAATCTCCCTGATATTTTTGACCTACTAAACTCTGTTTATCTTGTTTATGTTCATGTCTTTGTTCTCCAATCTTTTTACCAGAAGCTGAATGTCTTCCAACTGTGTCTCCACTAGAATCATTTTGTCTACCACCATGTGAAGATACATCTATATCTGTTTGGCTTAAATGTGATGTTGATCCTGTTGTAATTCCTGCTGTAGATGAACCTTCAGAATGTGCTCCCACTCTACGTTCTCCTCTTGCTGTGCTTCCTTCAATATTTTCTGTTGCAGTTTTCTTTTTAACATATCTTAATCCCCAAGTATCTAAATTGGTTTCTGGCTGTCCTACTGTCATTTCTTATCCTTACCTGCTACTGCTCTTCCCTTAACGTCTTTATTTCCTGTTTTAGTATCATATGGATTACCACCGTCACCAGTTCCAGCACTTGGTTTTGATGGGTTTGTTGTTCCTATATTAATTCTTTCTTTAGTTGTAACTTTTGGTTTTACTTTTTCATGTTTAAATTGTTCTGGTCTTAATCCACTGTGTGAAAATCCTTCATAGTCTTCTGATGCGTCAAATCCTGTGTTGGTATTGACTCCTGAGTTTGGTTCTCTTCCAGCGTTGCCGTGTATTGATCTTTCTGTGTTTGATTTTTGATATTCTAACCATGATTCCCATGATTTAATCTTTCTGTCTTTGTTATACTCGTTTGTTGGTCTGTTTTCCATAGTATCTGCTCTTCCTACTCTTTGATTATCGCTTTCTCTTCTTCCGAGTGGAGCATGCTCCTTCTCGTATTTTTGTGAACTGTCAGAGAGACCAGATACTTTACCTTCAGATGTTCTTTCTGATTGATCTGTTCTTAGTAATTTTGATGAGTCACCTTTGTGCCATTGAAAGTCACTCTGCTTATCTCCCTCACCTATTTCGTGAATTTTCAAAACTTCTTGTTCTCTTTTTGCTAACCATAATTGCCATGCCTTTAATGCTGATACTCCTGCTGTAACTTCATCATCTTTCTTTCCCTGTTCTTTTCTTCCTTGTTGTTTACCAAATTTTACTTCTTGTGCGTCAGCGAGAGACTGTCCACCTAATTTGTGTTCTCCAGCTCCTATACTATCACCACCTTCTGTCATGAAGTTAGTAGTTGTGTCTTTTGTTCCTTTCTCCTCACCTTTCTCATTATCAATACTTCTAAATTCTTCTGGTCTTTGGTGTTGTGTTATTGCCTCTGGGTTTTTTTGGTATCCCTTTGGTTCTATTTTATTACCTGCATCTAATGCTTCTTTCTCTCCCCCTTCTGGTTTTTTGTCAGGTATTTTTTCACCAACCTGTCCCTTTGGATTTAATTTACTTCTTACTTTTCCACTTGCAGTTTGGTTTAATGCTTTCGCTGAACCATCAAATACTCTTGTAGTATTATTCATATCATCGTCCTTGCCTTCTTTGTGTGAGGTTTCAATGGCATTATTTTTTTGTAATAATTCTTTAATATCTTTTGGGAGGTCTTCCCATACCTTGGAAATAAATCTTGGTGACGGTGCATGAATCTTTTTTAATGCATCATATCTTTCAATATCGTCCATCTTATTCCATTCTTTGTTAACTAAAATATCCTTGATAAAAAATGTGTCATTTATGTGTATATCATCATATGCCTGTGTTGATTGCTTAAAAACTGTTACGTATTCGTTGCTCATTTTTACGACAATACCACGATCTTCTGTTCCATTAACATAAAAGTGTATGTCATCGCCTATTTTTGTGTTAGTTATCTTATTCGTGTTCATTGCCCTTACTCTCTTTTCTTCCATTTGGTATATAAGTTTGCTTATCTCCACCCTTCACATCTTTACAATCAACAAAACATTTTAAATCTACAGCCTTATCCCAATCTGATTCATGTCCAGTCTCATGTGGGTTGCCATATTGTGCGTTACCAGCACCTTGACCTACGGTTGTAGCACCTGTTTTTCTTCTTTCTAGGAATGTTTCCCATAAATCTTGTGGTGAATCTGCCTTTTGTTCCAAGTCTATATGATCTGGGGTTTTATTAGGTTCTTTCTTAATCTCACTTACTATTTCCTCATCTTTGATAGATGGTGGGAGTTTGTTAGTCATATAATTGTATACACACTACAGTATTTAAAGTTTTTAACCAAAAAGAGCCTTTTGTAGCTCTTTTCCTACGTCTAATACATGCCATTGGTTACCAGATGTCACTGCTCTACATGCTAAGACCAGACTATCTGGATAGTCATCATGCTCTTCAGACTTTATCTTCATGATACCACCCTCAGTATATTCCCTTGTTAAATATGACAGTTGATACACCATTTTATCCACCTTCTTTAGTGTTATTTTATGGTTTTCAAATAATAATCTTAGGTTTTTATACATCGAAGCCTTTTCCTGTAATGAAAAAACAACCCCTCTTGCAGGTATATCTTGCTCTCTTGCCAAGTCAATCAGACCACCACCCAATCCTGTTTCGTCTATGAATACTGTTTCCAATCTATAATCTCTAACCATTTCACCTATCTTACCACATACATCTACCACGTTTGACTGCTTTTCAGAAGAAACGTCTTCAACAAATACCTCGTCATTTTGATCTACACCTATAACCGTAAACACAGTTTCATCTCTTCCACTACGTGCAACATCAACACCCATATAGTAACTTACTTTACCTTCTGGTTTCTTGTCACGAACTGCCTCTCTAAGAAGACTGTTTGGTATCAGTGCATTACCTATGTCTAAGAACTCACCCTCTACTTCTTGGACATACTCTTCCCTTGTAAGTCTTTTTATTTCTTCTAAGAATGTAGGGTCTTCCCTGACTAATGGGTTGTCGGTAGACTTTACATGAAACTCAGTCCATAACCCGTCTGGGTTTTTCAGTTTTGAATTTTGACATGCCTCGTAAAAATACCCCGATTTGCTAAACGGTGTGCTTGTTAACCATACCCTTGCAAGTGTTGCCATACCTGAAGGTAAGAATGCTCTTAGTATATCTGTCTTAATGAAAGAACATTCGTCTGCAATAATACAATGAGGTGAATAACCCCTAAGTGTAGTTCCATGTTCACCTGTTGCTCTGGTTACTATCTTACTCATTCCAGTATTGTCTAGAAAATTAA
>Ga0257107_1001043_pt1 | contig 10303 bp, 10 predicted proteins | sample LP_taG_2_FD_190178 | JGI IMG/M metagenome (GOLD analysis project Ga0257107, IMG submission 190178) | Marine microbial communities from Northeast Subartic Pacific Ocean, Canada - LP_J_2011_P26_500m | ecosystem: Environmental > Aquatic > Marine > Oceanic | place: Canada: Northeast Subartic Pacific...
TGATAATGATTTTTGATTAGTATAGATTTTCTTTATTGCTTAAAATCGAAGTCAAAAGAAGATAATTTCCATTTATCAGATTCTTTTTTTATACCCCAAGAAACAGGAGTGTAATTTCCCCAACCTTTGTTATCCAAACTCTCTAACCATGCTTGACCTTTACATTTTAAATTCGAATTGCTTCTCTCTAATTCTTCTATATCTGTGATTTTGCTAACAATAGCTTTTGTATAGTTGGCTCTTACTATTATTTCTTCTTCTACAAATATTTTTGCGCCAAAGTCACAAGTGATAGTTTTCGGCTGTGTTTTAAATAAAGATAAAACATCAAAATTTAGCAAAAAAATTACTATTATAATGATTCCTAATGAAACACCTAATATTTTCCTATAATCTTCCATGATTTTTCCAAAACTTATATTGTTAAAATAACATAAATTAGATTTTTTATTTATCTGGTAGTTTTACTGGGTTGAAGATTTATATACACAATTCAAAAATATTATAATATTTGTTTTATTGTTTCTCCAATTTTTGATAGATCTTCAGCATGATATGCTCCAACTTTTTTTAATGCTAGTATTTTTTCACTTGCTAATCCCATTTTGCCGTTTATAACGGCTCCTGCATGTCCCATTCTTTTTCCTGGTGGAGCGGTTGAACCAGCAATTGTAAAAATTACTGGTTTGGCTACATTGTTACTTATATATTCTGCTGCACTTTGTTCTTTTGTTCCTCCAATCTCACCTATTAAGACAATTGCTTTAGTTTCTGGGTCTTCTTCGAACATTTTTAAAACATCTACATAGCTTAAACCATGAATAGGATCTCCACCTATACCTACACAAGTAGATTGTCCCATTCCAATTTCACTTATTTGAGCTATTGCTTCATAAGTTAGAGTCCCAGATCTAGAAACGACACCAATATTACCTGGATTACAAATGTTCCCAGGAATGATTCCAATTTTTAAATTTAATTTCGGTGAAATTATCCCTGGACAATTAGGCCCTATAAGCTTAGTTTTTTTATTTTTAATATAATTTTTTATCATCATCATATCATGAATTGGGATGCCCTCTGTGATACAAACGCAAACATCCAAATCTGCATCTATTTGTTCAATTATTGCATCCATAGCAAAAGGAGCAGGAACGTAGATAACACCCGCATTTGCACCTGTTTTTTCTACTGCTTCTTTTACAGATCCAAAAAATGGTATTTTTTCCTGAAAAAATTGATCTTTTCTATTTGGATGGACGCAAGAAACTACATTTGTACCATATTCTATGGATTTTATAGTCTGAAAGCTTCCATCTCTACCTACTCCCTGGACTAAGACTTTTGTATTTTTATCTAATAAAATTGTCATTTTGTTTTTCTAGTTCTAGTAATAATTTTGATACAGTTCCCAAGTTGTTCGCAACATATAAATTCAGATTAGAATTCTTTAATATTTCAAAACCAGATTCAGAATTAGTTCCTCTCATGGAAACTATAATTGGAAGTTCATTATTTAATTCATTGTTTGCTTCAACAATGCCTTCGGAGATAAGATCTGCCTTGGCTATTCCAGCAAATAAATTTATCAATATATATTTTACATCTTGATCTGAAATCAAAATTCTAAAAGCTTCTTTTATTTTCTCTTTATCTGTAGAACCTCCTACATCAAGAAAATTTGCTGGGTAACAACCTGATTTTGTAGTAATGTCCATAGTAGCCATTGCTAAACCTGCTCCATTAACCATGCAGCCAACGTTTCCTCCAGTTAATTTGACGTAAGCTAAATCATAATCCTTGGCTCTTGTTTCCATGATATTTTCTTGATTTATATCTCTTAATTTTAGAATTTCCTCGTTTCTGAATAATGCATCGTCATCGATAGTAATTTTACAATCTAAGGGTACAAGATTTTCATTGTCATCTATAACTAAAGGATTTATTTCTATTAAACTACAATCATTATTTATAAAAGCTTTATAAATATTGTTTAGTAAAGAGACTATTTGAGAATTGCCTTCTTTTGGTAAATTTAATTTGTCGACAAATTGCTTTAATTTATATGGTTTTATCCCCACAAGAGGATCACAATTCATTTTAACTATATTGGCTTGATTTGATTCAACTGTTTTTTCAATATCCATACCTCCATGTAAAGAGGCGATAAAAACGGGGCATTCACTATCAGGATCAATTAATAAAGAAAGATACAATTCTTTTTTAATATTAGTAATTTCTGTAACAAACATTTTTTCTACTAAATATCCTTCAGGTCCAGTTTGATTTGTAATAAGTCTAGTATTGATAATTTTTTTTGAAAATTCTTTAGCTTCACTAGGGGAATTACAAATTTTTACACCTCCAGCTTTTCCTCTCCCTCCTGAATGTATTTGAGCTTTTACCATCACCTTACCTCCAAAAGATTTTGCAATATTATAAATTTCTTTTGGAGTAGAACCTACTTTACCTTTCGGGAATTTAATATTATGTTTTTCAAGCAAATTTCTTGCTTGATATTCATGTATATTCAATGTATATTCACAACTTTTAATTTATTCACTACATCATTAAATAGCAAAATTACGTTTTTCATAATACTTTTAATAAGAATTTATTGTTTTTTCTAACAAATTGAAAATGAAATTATATATATTTAATCGTACTATATTTATAAGGATAAGAATATGGAAGCATTTTGGGCTTTAATAATAGTTTTTGGATCCACAGCTGTATGGTTGATAATTTTACAGTTAATAAATAATTATTTAGCAAAAAAAGAAAAATAAATTCTAATGTATAACTTTGCTTTGTTTTTGCATATAATCTCTGCTTTTCTAATTGGATATGTAGCACTTTATGGTGTTATAAATAGAGTTTTTATTCCAACATCTAATCAATTAAGAATTAATCTAATTTTGTTATCTACTTCTAGCATTCTTTCTTTATTAACATCTGCTTGGATGATTCAAATCGCTGGATTTAGCCATTCTTCTTTATGGATATCGATATCTTATGCATTATGGATATTATTAATAATTATTAATGAAGTTTTTATTCGAAGAAAATATATTATTGCAAAAAAGGCTAAAACAAAAGAAATAAATTTATTGGTAGAATATTCAATAATGACATTGATTGTTGTTTTGTTGACATTGATGATGATATATAAGCCCTGATTAGATTGTTATCTTTTTTCTTTAGTATTACCTGTATACCATATTCTATTTTCAATTATCCCTCGAATATAATTTACTTGTCCCCAATGTTGGAAAGTTCCTGTTACCATTCTCATAAGTTCATGCGCTTTAGAATTTCCAGTTTCTTTAATTTTTATATTTAAATTCTTTGATTTCTCTGAATTGAAGAAATCTATCATTTTTTTGTTTATTGATTCATAATAATTAATTAAATCTGATACATTTGATGGCCTTATTTTTGAAATATCCTCTGTAGTATGTCCTATTCCAACATCTTTATCAGATGCAGGTAATTTATATTTTTCATACCATCTCTCTGTCATCCACACTTGTTCTATTTCATCTAGTAGAGAAATTCTTCTATCAAAACCTCTAGAGGTATGCCAAACTATCCAAGATATAGAATTAGATATCCTTGATGGTTGATAGCAAGTCTGTTCAAGGCTTAGATCTTTTAAATACTCAAGAAGTAAATCTTTAGATCTTTCCATACACATTAATATGTAATCATTTGTATCCATAAATAAATTATATATATCTAAATGGCGGAGGGGACAGGATTCGAACCTGCGGTACCCTTGCGGATACTCCTGTTTTCAAGACAGACGCTTTCAACCACTCAGCCACCCCTCCTTATCATAAAAGAATTAAATTATTCATTGATAACAAATTCTACTAAAAATTAAAAACGACAATTCGATTATATAATACTAGGCTCTGAATTTAATATACAAAAGGTATTTTTTTATCTATGATGGCATCTTTGCATGGATCATGTTGTTCAGGGTGAGAGTCCTTTAACATTTGATTAAATTCTTCACTTGTTACGTGACATAATAGATAAATACTAGACTCTTCTAAAAATTTCATTACTTCATGATGAATATCTTTTCCATTTGGATTTTTTGCTAATTCAAAGATTCCAAATGTTCCATAATAATTATCTTTTGGAGTTCGCCCTTCCGTAAAAGTTTTATTTTTTATTTTTCTTTTGGTTAATTCTAAAACAAGATCATTCCATTCTTCTCTCTTTAGTTCCTCTATGTTGTACATTAAAGAGTTTCGTATTGGGAACATTGTTGCCATAACCTGATGAAAGGCTTTTTCATCATTACTCATGTTTACTTTAGAAGATTTTATCAATTCATCTCCATCAAAAGAAGGAGTCCCTCTAGCTTCTAATATTTTCCCTAAACTGTTTATTGCTACAGCTTCCCTTAAAGAAAACAAATAAATACCTTCTCTATCAATAATTTCATTTGATTTAGGCTTTAATCCTGTTTGATGTGGATTCCCTGTAAAGATACAGTATCCTGATGCATTAATAATACAAGAATATCCATCTTGAGGTTTGCCACCTTTTTGTTGTATTACTGATTTGTTTGAATCAACTGAAGTTATATGTTTTCCTTCTGATATATTGATTGGGTCATTTTTACAGCTGAAAATTATTATTAAAATTAAAACTATGAATAAATTCTTCACCCCAAACTTCCCCATGTAATTCCTGTCTTAATATCTACTAGCACTGGCACATCTAATTTAATTGCATTTGGCATGATGGAATTTATTATCATGTTTAACTCCATTAATTCACCTGAGGCGACTTCAAAAATCAATTCATCATGAACTTGTATAAGAATTTTTGATTTCATATTATTTTTTCTTATTTCTTTGCCTAAATCAATCATTGCTACTTTAATTATTTCTGCTGCAGTCCCTTGTATGGGCATGTTGATTGCTATTCTTTCAGCAAATGCTTTTTCTCTTGCATATGAAGAATTGATATTTTCAAGATACCTTCTACGGCCAAGTATTGTTTCAGAATATCCTTTTGATTTTGCAAATTCTATTAAATGTTGCTGATAAGTTTTGATGCCTGGATATTTACCAAAATATAAGTCAATAAATTCTTTTCCTTGTTGTCTTGAAAGATCTGTTTGTTGTGAAACTCCGTGTGGCCCCAAGCCATATAAAACGCCAAAATTCAATATTTTTGCTATCCTTCTTTGTTCATCACTTATTTCACTAGACGAATACATCAATCTTGCAGTGGAATTATGAATATCTTCTCCATTTATAAAAGCTTTTATTAGATTTGTATCTTTAGAAAAGTGTGCTAGAACCCTTAATTCAATTTGAGAATAATCTACTGACAACATTTGGGAATTTTTCTTTTCTTCAACTATAAATGCAGATCTCACTTCTCTACCAATTTTGCTTCTGACAGGAATGTTTTGTACATTAGGATTTTGGCTAGATAATCGACCAGTTGAAGTTCCAACTTGATTAAATGTTGTGTGTATTCTTTTAGTTTTAGAATTTACCAAATTTGGTAAAGCATCTACATACGTAGATTTGATTTTTGCTAATTCTCTATATCTCAATAATCCAGAAGAAATCTGAATAACTCTTTCATCCAAATTTTTATTTGTTGAGTATCGTTCTAGAACATCAGAATCGACTGAGATACCGGTTTTGGTTTTTTTCAGGAGAGGGGCTTTTAAATCATTGACCAAAATTTCTGATATTTGTTTTCCCGAGTTAATATTAAATTCCTTTTCAGGAAATTGTTGATGAATTGCTTGATCTAATTCAAGTAATTCATCATTTAACATCTTAGACATCGATTCTAATTTAGATACATCCAGTAAAAATCCATTTATTTGCATTTCAATTATTTCTTTTATTAAAGGAATTTCTAATTCATAAAATAGTTTTTCTTGATTGTATTTTTTTAAATCAGTTAAAAAAAACTCTCTTAATTTGTAAGTAATATATGAATCAGCAGCAGCATATTTATATACATCAATAAGAGATACTTCATTTAATGTTTTTTGATTCTTTCCAGTTCCAATTAAATCAGTGATTTTAGTCATTGAAATATTCAAAATTTCTTCAGATAGATTTTTTAGACTCAAACTAGATTTAGCACATAAAGCCGCCGCAATCATGGTATCAAAATTTAGATTTACAACATCAATACCATAATTTTTCAAAACCATAATATCGAAATTTGCGTTATGGGCCGATTTAGATATTTTTTCATTTTCAAAAAGTTCTTTTATTTTTTTATAATGGGAATCATTGAAAATTATTTTTTCATTTTCATGCTTTAAGACAACATACCAAGATCTATTGATAGAATTACAGAATGAAATACCTATTATTTCATCCTCTAACGTGTTCAACCCTGTAGTTTCTGTATCAAAAGAAAAATGATCTGAGTTCATTAATTCTTCATACATCTTAGTAAACGATTCATTATCGTTTACTAAGATAAACTTATCATAATGCTTCTCTATGTTTGGGATTTTATTTTTCTTCTGATCAATTGGAGTTTCAAAATAGTTTATTGTATTTTTAAAGTTGTTTAGGCTTGTTTTTAATTCATAATGTTCAAAAGTTTTGGTAATTTTTTCAATGTCAAAATTTCCAAATTCACATTTATTTAAATTCCAATCGATTACAACGTCTCTAACTATATTAGTTAGACTTAAACCTTGAATTGCAATTTCTTTATTATCTACCAAAAGATTTTGCACTCTTTTGGCTCCTCTTAAATTAGTTATTTTTTCAATATTCGCTGTATTTTCAAATAAATTTTCAAAATGCCCAAAATTTAATAATAAAGTTCTAGCTGCCTTTTTCCCAATCCCTGGAACTCCAGGGATGTTATCCGAAGGATCTCCTTCAAGAGCTTTTATTTCTGCAACGAATTCTGGTCCTAACCCATCATACCTTTCTTTAACAGCTTCGTTATCATAATTTTTTATTTCTCCAAATCCAGAATACATAAGAACATTCGTATTTGAGTTTACCAATTGTAATTGGTCAGCATCTCCAGTTAATATCAAGCATTTCAATTTATTGTTATCAGCTATTGAACTTATAGTACCAACCAAATCATCTGCTTCAAATCCATCTTGTTCAAATACAGGTATATTCATAGATGAAAGAAGATCTTTTGTTATTGGTATTTGTTTATGAAGATTTGGATCTACGGGAGGCCTTTGCGCTTTGTATTTAGGAAAAATCTTGTCTCTGAAAGTTGGAGCTTTCGTATCAAAACACACCGATACATGAGAAATATTGTTTTCTCTTATAGTTTTTAGTAATGTATTGATAAAACCATATGCACCCCTGGTGTCTGTTTGATTACTGTTGAGTCTCTCGGGAATCGAAAACCATGCCCTAAAAACCATTGCATGGCCATCAACAATTAATAATTTGTATTCTTCAGATTTAGACATCTTATTTAAGATACTAAACTATTTTTCAGTCTTATTGAACCTTAATTATTTTGTGATTTTTTTTACCTTTAGAAAGAATAATCACTTTTCCTGCTTTTAAGTCATTTATAGTAACGATTTTCTCTTCGTCACTAATCTTAATACCATTAATAGAAATTCCACCTTGTTGTATAAGCCTTTTGGATTCCCCAATTGATTTACAAATATAATAATCAACAGTTAATTTATTTATATCAATACCTTTTTGTAATAATTTTTTGTTTATATTCGCTGTGGTATTTGAATCTTTATATAAATCATCATAATCAGAATCTATCAATATTTCCCATTCCCCAAAATTCAATCCCTGTGTTTGTCGTTTGGCATCTTCTAGTCCTTTTTCACCGTGAACCAGTTTGGTTATTTCTTCCGCAAGATATTTTTGAGAATTTCTAGCCGAAGCATTTATATTTGCTTCTATTTCTAACTCTGTAAATTCTGAAACACTTATATTAGTAAAAATTTTAATATAATTTAGAACATCTTTATCAGATGTGTTGAAAAAATATTGATAAAGCTTATATGGGATCGTGACATTGGAATCAATTGTGATAGCTCCTTCAATACTTTTGCCAAATTTTTCTCCGTTAGAAGTTGTTAATAGCGGGTAAGTTATACCATGAGCTTTATGCTTTTGAGATGGATTTTTTTTTCTTATTAGTTCTATTCCAGATAATATGTTACCCCACTGATCCGAACCTCCCATTTGAAAATTACAATTATAATATTCAAAAAGATACCAAAAATCATACGCTTGGAGTAATTGATAGCTAAATTCTGTAAATGAAATTCCATCTTCTCTAGAGATTCTATTTTGAACAGAATCTTTATTTAACATGGTATTAATATTGAAAAATTTTCCAGTTTCTCTAAGAAATTCTATTAAATTTATTTTTGATAACCATTCAGAATTATTTATGATTTGAGCAGGATTTTTTTTGTTTTCAAAATCTAAAAATAATTCTAATTGTTTTCTAATTCCTAATAAATTTTCCTGAAGTTTTTCTTTTGAAAGTAAGTTTCTTTCGTCAGATCTGCCTGAAGGATCACCAATCATCCCGGTACCACCACCAATTATGATTATTGGTGTATGCCCAAAGTTTTGCAATCTTTTTAAGCCTAAAATGGGTATTAAGTTTCCTATGTGTAGACTTTTTGCAGTAGGATCAAAACCATTGTAACAAGTAATTTTGTCCTTAATCAAAATTTCTTTGGCACCAGGAGTATAATCTTTTAAAGAGCCTCTCCATTCCAACTCTTCTATAATATTTCTGAATTTATTATTCATATTTTTTTGATTTCAAGATTTGAAATATGTTATTAATATCAATTTTAATTTGTTTTTTTAATTTATCTAATGATTCATATCTTACTTGATCTCTAATTTTTTTTACTATTGATATTTCAATTGATTTATCATAGATATTTTCATTGAAATCTATAATATGAACTTCAATTTTATGTTCATAATTATTTTTGAGTGTGGGTCTGTCACCTATAGATAAAGCACCAAAAAAGCTTTTATTTTCAATGTTAACGTAGCAAGCATAGACTCCATCCCCAGGAGCTAAAATTTCCGAGGAGATTTCCAAATTCGCTGTTGGAAATCCTAATTCACTACCAATTCGATCACCTTTAATTACTTTGCCTTTAACTTTGTAGAAATCCCCTAGGTATGTATTAGCCTTCTCAATTTTCCCACTTTTAATCAATGAATTAATCGATGAAGTAGATATGATTTGTTCATTTAGTTTGTTCATTTTTACAAAAGTTAATCCAAGTTTTAAATTTTCACAAAGTTTAAACAAATCATCCCCAGATAGTTGATCGTAGCCAAGGTTTGTTTTTTCACTAACAATTAAATGAGTCATATTAGCTAACTTTTTTAAAAAATAAAGGAATTCTTTAGCAGATAAATTTTTTATTTCATTGTTAAAATCCAAAGGATAAATGTAATCTATTCCTTGTTGAGATATTTTGTTTATTCTGAAATGCAAATCTGAAAGATACGATTGTTTTTCATTTTTATTAATGAATTCCCTTGGCCTTTTTTTGAAAACTATAGTTAAGGACTTTAAATTATTTTTGTTAGCTATGAAATTTGTTTTTTCTAATAATAGTTTATGCCCTTTATGAACTCCATCAAATGTTCCTATACATAAAGCAGTTTTGTTTTGATTTATAATTTTTGAAAGATTATTTAACTGATCAACAGTTTTTTTTATCATGCTATTACTATAGTTTAGGTGCCTAGTTGTTCATTTGCTTGCAAAATAATTTCTTCTGTTTTTTCCCATCCAACACATTTATCAGTTATAGATACACCATATTCTAAACTAGTTATATCTGAATTTAAACTTTGGCTCCCCGGATTTAAATTACTTTCTAACATTATGCCTATAATATTTTTATTACCAGATGTTATTTGATTTATAACGTTATCAAAAACAATAGGCTGTCGATTATGATCTTTATTAGAATTCCCATGTGAACAATCGACTACGATATTAGGCTTAAGATTATTTTTAACTAATAATTGCTGAGCATTTTTTACAGATTCTTCATCATAATTTGCTCCTGAAGCTCCTCCTCGTAAAATTATATGATTTGCCTTATTTCCATTAGTTACAACCACTGAAGTTTTTCCTTCATGATCTATACCTAAAAAAGCATGCTGCCCTTCACAGGCAATCATACCATCTATGGCTAATTGAACTGAACCACCTGTTCCATTTTTAAAACCTATTGGCATTGATAATCCACTCGCCATTTGTCTGTGGGTTTGACTTTCTGCAGTCCTAGCTCCTATGG
>Ga0257107_1001047_pt1 | contig 10288 bp, 7 predicted proteins | sample LP_taG_2_FD_190178 | JGI IMG/M metagenome (GOLD analysis project Ga0257107, IMG submission 190178) | Marine microbial communities from Northeast Subartic Pacific Ocean, Canada - LP_J_2011_P26_500m | ecosystem: Environmental > Aquatic > Marine > Oceanic | place: Canada: Northeast Subartic Pacific...
GCCCATTTTTATAACTGAAGATAAATTCTTATCTTCTCCATTAAGAATTATATGCCCATTTGAAGGAATGGTTCGAATCAACTTATGAAATTGAGATTTTATATTTTCAATATCATCGTATATGTCCGCATGGTCATATTCGAGATTATTGAGAACAACAATATGAGGGTGATAAAGCAAAAACTTTGCGCGTTTGTCAAAAAAAGCTGTGTCATATTCATCTGCTTCTAGAACAAAGTATTCGGATTCGCCCATAGCTGTGGAAATTCCGAAATCACAAGGAATACCTCCAATTAAAAATCCGGGTGAGAGACCAGCATCCTCTAAAATCCAAGCTAGCATGCTGGCAACAGTAGTTTTTCCGTGGGTGCCAGCTATGGCTACAACTTTACGATCTTTTAGAACATTTTCAGCCAGCCATTGTGGTCCAGATTGAAAATGTATATCGCTATCCAACAAAGCCTCCACCAAATCATTACCGCGACTCAATGCGTTACCAACCAGAACACAATCAGGCGGAGGACTCAGTTGGTTTGCATCATACCCTTCAATAACTTTGATCCCGAGATTTTTTAATTGATAATTCATTGGAGGATAGAAATGCAGATCGCTCCCTGTAACATCATGACCTTGCGCTTTGACTAATGAAGCTATTCCAGCCATGAATGTTCCACATATTCCTAGTATATGGATATGCATATATAAACCTTATTCCAAAAAAGTATTAAAAAATACATGTACAAAATATTTCCACTCAAATTTAAAACTAAGCCAAAGTTGCCGATAATCAAAACCATCGATAACATGGCCATTCGTTCAGTATAATTATGATTGATAGCGATCTCACCACAATTCATTAAATAATTTCTAAATGCCTGACATCAAACTCATTCATCTTGAAAAAAATAACTATCGCGTACCTACACTAAAACGTCATAAGTCTATAGGCATTGATACCGAATTTATGCGTGAAAAAACTTTTTTTGCTCAACTTTGTCTTATACAAATAGCGACAAAAAAAAAGATACTCGTAATTGACCCCATTGATGCTAAAAATCTAGATAAATTATGGAAAACCCTCTCTCATTCCACCTGGATATTACACGCAGCAAGGCAAGATATAGAGGTTGTTTATCAAAGTAGCAGGAAAATGCCTAATAAGATTTTCGATACCCAAATTGCTGCTGGAATTCTTGGTTTTACACCACAAATAGGTTATTCCACACTGGTTGGAGAACTGTTTGGTGTAACGCTCCAAAAAAGCCAGACTCGTGCAAACTGGACTAAACGCCCTATGAGCAGAAGTATGATTAATTATGCCGCAGAAGATGTTGAATATCTAATACCGATATATGAGGTTTTAAGAAAAAAGCTTGAAGATTCCAATAGATTGGATTGGGCGTGGGAAGATTCTTCAGGATTACTGGAAAGCTCTCTCTATGATCCTAACCCTAACGCAGCCATTGAAAAAATAAAAGCTGCGAAGTATTTAACTGGAAAAGCACGTTCAGCAGCCGTTGCCCTAGCCACATGGCGAGAACAATACTCAAGAGAGAAAAATCGCCCAAAACAATGGATACTGAAGGATTCTGTATTAATGGAAATAGCTGTATCTAACCCAACCCATCCCATAGACCTAAGTAAAATACCTGGCGCACCATCTTCTTTCAGTAAACACCTATCTGAAGATATTCTGGAAATAATAGAAAAATCACAGCACAAAAAAAATAACTATACCCCCCCTGCACGACACACAGAAGAACAAAAAATGATACTCAAAGAAATGTCAAAAAGGATCGAACAAAAAGCATTAAACCTAAAAATTTACCCTGAAATTCTTTGTTCAAAAAAGGAGCTTTTGGCAATCAGCCTTGGAGGAAGAAACTCTCGTGTATTTAATGGGTGGCGAAAAAAAATTATAGGCGAAGAATTATTAAAATTACTTTAAACATATCCAAGCGTAGCTAACAAACGAGTATATATATCTTGAACCTCACCATCAGCATCTAATGTTTTGAGTAAATTACGCGAACAATAAAATTCAATAAGGGGTTCAGTTTGATCATGATAAACATTAAGACGGCTGCTAATAGTCGCTTCATTATCATCTTCCCGTTGCAGCAATTCACCACCTGCATTAAGACAAGCATCGAGTTCTGACTGCGGTGAAAAATAGATGTTGAGTAATTTGCCTGTTAATGAGCAGGTACGGCGCCCTGTAAGTCGCTTTAGTAACACATCAGAATCAACATCCATTAAAATAGCAAAATCCAAAGGCTGTTTAATTTCGATCAATAATTTCTCAAGATCAAGAGCTTGGTTTTCTGTACGCGGAAAACCATCTAGAACAAAATCATTTTTAATGTCATCTTCAGAAAGACGCTCCCTTATAATACCCGCCATAATATCATCAGGAACCAATTGCCCTGCTTCCATTATGTTTTTTGCCTGCATTCCCAATTTTGTTCCCGTATTCACCGCCAGCCTTAACATATCCCCAGTTGAGATATGGGAAATATTCCTTTCGGACATCAGTTTTTTAGCTTGTGTGCCCTTTCCGGAACCCGGTGCTCCCAATAATACGATGCGCATTTATTTATAGTACTCTTTATTGATTAGTGTTCATTGTAAAATCATAATATGTCTGCAAAATTACCGACTATCGAAGATAAGGTCAAACCAAATATTATAATGGCGATGAAGGTTATAACAGATTCAGCTATTCTTGGTTACTGAAATGATATTTTAGGAACAATTATGTCAAAAAAGAATGCATTCTATGCTCAATCGGGTGGTGTTACGGCAGTAATCAATGCCACAGCATGCGCTGTTATAGAAACAGCCCGTCGTAATAAGCGATTTATTTCTAATGTCTATGCGGGCCGCAACGGGATTCTCGGGGCTCTTACAGAAAATATGATTGACACTAATAAGGAAACAAATCGTACTATCGCAGCTCTAAAATATACGCCTGGAGGGGCATTTGGATCCGCTCGCTACAAACTCAAAAGTATTAAAGAAAACCAATCTGAATATGAACGACTTATTGAAGTTTTTCGTGCTCACAACATTAGATACTTTTTTTACAATGGCGGTAATGATTCCATGGATACTGCACTAAAAGTTTCTCAGATCAGTCAGGATTTATCATTCCCCATTACATGTATCGGAATACCCAAGACTGTCGATAACGATCTGCCTGTTACTGATAATTGCCCTGGATTTGGCTCGGTTGCAAAATATATTGCAATATCAACAAAAGAAGCAGCTCTAGATGTCCTATCGATGGCCCAAACATCCACTAAAGTATTTATTCTGGAGGTAATGGGACGTCATGCTGGCTGGATAGCTGCAGCTGGTGGGTTAGCAGGTATAGAAAAAGGGGACCCTCCACACATAATATTATTCCCGGAGATACCATTTAATAAAAAAACTTTTCTAGACCGCGTAAAACAAAGTGTAGAAAAATATGATTATTGCGTAATTGTTGTGAGCGAAGGTGCGCGTTATGCCAATGGAAAATTCCTTGCTGAAACAGGAACTAAGGATGCTTTTGGTCACTCACAATTGGGTGGAGTTGCTCCCGTTTTAGCAAATATCGTTCGTCAAAATCTGGGTTATAAATATCATTACGCGGTGGCAGATTATCTACAACGCTCTGCTAGGCATATTGCTTCATCAGTTGATGTAAAACAAGCATATGCTGTTGGAAAAGCTGCCGTTAAAATAGCTTTAGAAGGAAAATCAGGAGTAATGCCTGTAATCAAAAGGATTTCTAATAAACCATATCGATGGCGTATTGATATAGCGCCTTTATCTAAAATAGCTAACAAGGAAAAAATGTTGCCGCGACGATTTATATCAAAAGATGGCTTCTCTATTACAAAATCATGTCGTAGATATTTAGCGCCATTGATTTGTGGAGAAGACTATCCACCCTACAATAAAGGTATGCCAAAATATATATCCTTAAAAAACGTCCCAGTTGCTAAGCGGATTAACACAAAATTTGTGGTATGATCCTGCCCGATAAATATTATCGGCCAATTAATTAAGAAAATATTGGAGTTTTTTGAACAGAAATTCATAATATTTGGTACTTAATTTTTAAGGAAAAACATAACCTACTTTTATATTTCAATAGGTTTTTTGGAATTTTTATTTTCGGAGATAAATAAATGACAAATGAGTTTGCTCTATGGATGGCAATCAGCGCGGGTCTACTAGCCGTGATATACGGAATGATCTCAGCCAAATGGATAATTAAACAACCGGCTGGAAATCAACGAATGCAAGAGATTGCACAAGCTATTCAAGAAGGAGCAAGTGCTTACATGAATCGTCAGTATTCGACTGTTGGTATTGTCGGGCTTGTATTATTTATTTTGCTAGGAATAACTCTCGATTGGTATACAGCAATTGGTTTTGCGATCGGAGCAATATTTTCAGCTTTAGCCGGTTATATTGGAATGTTTGTCTCTGTCCGAGCAAATGTGAGAACAGCCGAGGCGGCAAAACAAGGAGTAAATCCAGCACTTAATATTGCTTTTAGAGGAGGAACAATTACCGGAATGCTGGTTGTAGGTCTCGGTCTATTTGGAGTATCAGGTTACTATTTTTTCATGGAAACAATGGGTAATGAAACAGCTGATTCCATACATGCCCTTGTCGGACTAGCTTTCGGTGGGTCTCTAATATCAATTTTTGCTCGCTTAGGAGGAGGAATTTTCACCAAAGGAGCGGACGTTGGAGCTGACTTGGTCGGCAAAGTCGAAGCTGGTATCCCTGAAGATGACCCTCGTAATCCTGCAGTAATTGCAGACAATGTGGGGGACAATGTAGGTGACTGCGCTGGCATGGCGGCTGATCTTTTTGAAACTTATGCGGTAACGATTATTGCTACGATGCTCTTGGGTAGCTTACTTGCTCCAGTCTTAGGAAATTCTGTAATTTTATATCCTTTAGTACTCGGCGCTGTTTCAATTGTAGCTTCCATCATCGGCACATTTTTTGTCCGAACCTCAGATGGAGGAAAGATCATGGGTGCCCTGTATAAAGGGATGATCGTTTCTGGAATATTAGCTGCAATCGCTTTTTACCCAATAACGAATATGATGATGATAGATACAGGTAATGCTCCAGGAATCTATGGCTCAGCATTAATCGGTCTCGCATTAACCGCGGCGATGGTTGTTATCACTGAATATTATACAAGTACCGACTATGCCCCTGTTAAAACCATTGCTGATGCGTCATTAACAGGTGATGCAACTAATATAATCGCAGGTCTAGGTATTTCCATGAAATCTACAGCTCTCCCGGTGATAGCTGTTTGTGCAAGTATATGGGGAGCATTTGAACTCGCTCCTCAAGGCGACACAATGTCGGGGCTTTACAATATCGCTATAGCAGCAACATCGATGTTATCAATGACAGGTGTTGTAGTTGCTCTCGATGCTTTTGGGCCAATTACAGATAACGCCGGCGGTATAGCTGAAATGTCCGAACTTCCTTCAGAAGTAAGAAATATAACTGATAAATTGGATGCTGTAGGCAATACAACCAAAGCAGTAACTAAAGGTTATGCAATCGGTTCTGCTGGTCTTGCCGCATTAGTCTTGTTTGCTGATTACACTCATGCTCTCGAATCAGCCAATATTGTTGTTGATTTTGATCTATCAGATCATTTGGTGATCATTGGTCTTTTCCTTGGAGGTCTTGTCCCTTATCTTTTCGGATCTATGGCAATGGAAGCAGTTGGAAGGGCGGCTGGTTCTGTTGTAAATGAAGTGAGACGCCAATTTAGAGAAATAGAAGGAATTATGGAAGGCACAGGAAAACCTGATTATAGTCGAGCGGTTGACTTACTAACAAAAGCAGCTATAAAAGAAATGGTTATTCCTTCATTATTGCCCATTCTTGTCCCCTTAGCAGTAGGTTTAACACTTGGGCCAAAAGCTCTCGGAGGATTATTGCTTGGAACAATTATCACAGGATTATTCGTTGCAATATCAATGACTACTGGGGGAGGTGCCTGGGATAATGCAAAAAAATATATTGAAGATGGAAACTGTGGAGGAAAAGGATCTGATGCTCATAAAGCCGCTGTAACTGGTGATACAGTAGGTGATCCGTACAAAGATACTGCGGGACCTGCAATAAACCCGCTTATAAAAATCATTAATATTGTTGCATTGCTTATGGTTCCTTTAATGACTTAAATTGATAATCTTAAAAAACACATAGATATCACTTCTTAAATCTTATTTACATTTCTTATAGTTTGTATCCTATTAATAGACTTCTAATTTGTTAAAATCTGTAATTATGGAAATTAAGTAAAATATGTTTGACAGAATAACTCCGAAAGAATTTCTTTTATATAAAGAATCAGAAAAAAACTGGCAACTTCTTGATGTTAGGGAAGAATGGGAAGTTAACATTGCATCTGTTAAAGATGCTATACATATTCCGATGGATAAAATCTTCTCGAAAAAAACGGAATTAGATCTTAACAAACCTATAGCAGTGCTTTGCCACAGTGGTGTTCGAAGCGCTAAAGTATCAGAAATACTGGTAAATGAAGGATTTAAAAAAGTCGCCAACATTGAAGGCGGGATTGATGCGTGGTCAGAACAAATTGATTCTTCGCTACCTCGCTATTAGATTTCTATTGATAAGATCGTAATGGTAAGTGATATAGTTAGCTATATAGAATTATGAATTGATGGATAGATTGCAAATGAGAAAAAAAATAATTTTTATTTTTTTATTAATTACTGTACCAGCTATGGTAAACAGCACCTCTCTTTTGGAGGTATATCAACAGGCGCTTCAAAGTGATCCTTCGATACGAGAAGCTGAATCAAGACGTCAAGCAGCACTCGAAGGGAGTCCTCAAGCAAGAAGTGTATTTTTACCGCAGTTGACTGCAGGAGCAAGATATACAAAATCAGATTTTGATGGATCATCAGTAGAAGGGGACGCTACAGGAAATATTGCTGAGGTGAACTCACAAACATCCTCGTCATCAATTGGGTGGCAGTTTCAATTGACACAAACAATTCTTAGATGGGATCAATTGATTGGTCTCAAACAAGCTATAAAAAAATCTGCTAAAGCTCAAATTGATTACGAAATAACTCAACAGGATCTTATTATTAGAGTTGCAAAAAATTACTTTAATGTGCTTGCTGCTGAAGATAATCTAAACTCAATTCATACAAATCGTTTAGCTATTGCTCGACAATTAGAACAAGCAAAACAAAAATTTGAAGTTGGCTCAATTGCAATAACTGATGTGCAAGAATCACAAGCAGCTTACGACCAATCTGTAGCAAACGAGATTGGGGGGAAGCGATCATTAGCAACAACAAGAGAACTACTGAGAGAAATAACCGGGGAATATGTTCTAGCACTAACTGCGCCAGATAATGATTTTCCTTTGTCCCTTCCTGATCCAGCAAATGAATCGAACTGGATTGATATGGCAATGCAACAAAATTTATCCTTAATATCTGGACGCTTAGAGGAGGAAATTGCAAGAAATGAAATTACTTATAGACGAACAGGACATTACCCGACTCTAGACTTGGTGGCAAATATAGGAGGTTCGGACGCAGATACGGCTAATCAAATTAGAAACGGCATCCCATTTCCTGATTTAGACACTCAAAATCGCAATGACTCGGTATATATACAGTTTTCTCTCCCTATATTTTCTGGTGGCTACACATCATCTAGAGTTAGAGAAGCAGTTTATCTCCACAGAGCTACAAGAGATAAACTACAACGATTAGTACGAGAAACAGAAAGACAAACTAGAGATGCTTACTTAGGCATAACCTCAGAAATAAGTAGAGTAAAAGCTTTTGAGCAGGCCGTACTATCAAGTAAAACTGCTCTTGAAGCTACGCAGGTTGGCTTCGAGGTAGGGACTCGAACTATAGTCGATGTACTTAATTCACAATTTGCGCTGGATGCCGCAATAACAAATCACTATAAAAGTCGTTATGATTATATTATTAACATATTCTTGCTCAAGCAAGCTGCAGGAATGCTTAGGGTTCAGGATCTTGAAGAAGTTGATAAGTGGTTAAAGGAGCGTCAATCACCAGAAGAAATATTTTCTACAGAAAATATTCAATGATTATTAATCCTATTTATAAAAGGATCTAATAGTTCAATAAGACGATCAATTGCTCCCTTATTATTCTGGATAATTTTTTCCCCTTTCTCTCCCATAATTAGGGCTTCAGTTTTACTATGAAATAAATCTAAGACGATTTCAGCTAAATTCTGTTTATTACTAACAATCTTTACTGCTCCACATGCAATAAAAGAATCGGCAATGTCCTGAGAATTAAATAAGTATGATCCAGTTATCACTGGTACTCCCAATGACGCTGGTTCAAGAATGTTGTGACCACCGATAGATACTAAGCTACCTCCAACAAAAGCAACATCACTTAAAGCGTAAAAGAATGGTAACTCCCCCATGGTATCGCCGAAAAATACTTCTGTAGTTTCCATGCATTCTTCGTTCATAGACCTGCTTATAAATTTGAACTTTCTCCTTTCCAGTATAGATTTAACTAATAAAAATCTATCAGGATGTCTTGGAACAAGAATTAACATAGCATTATTGATTTTTTTTAATATCATTCTATGCGCATCTAATATTAACTCTTCTTCGCCATGATGAGTGCTCGCGGCAATCCAAACAGGCCTATCTGAAAAATTTTCATCGTGAAATTTTTTTCCTTGTAGGACTAAATTAGATGGAAGATCTACGTCAAATTTTATATTTCCAGTTACCCATGTCCTCTCAGGATTCGCGCCAAGCTCTAAAAATCGTTGTGCGTCTGCCTCACTCTGTGCAGCTATTAAAATTCCATTTGATAGGGCTTCACGAAATAAAGGAAGTAGTCTCTTATAATTCTTGAGAGATTTCGGGGAAATACGTGCGTTAACAAGAACAAGCGGAATTTCTCGTTTACCGCATGCATGAAATATTTCAGGCCATATTTCAGTTTCCATAATTAGTGCAAGGCAAGGATTCACAGTATTAAAGAAATTCTTCACTGCATAAGGCGTCTCAAATGGGATATAACAATGTAAAACTCTATCGCTAAACAATTCTTTAACTCTATAAGCACCGGTTGGAGTAACAGTTGTAATTAGTATATTTCTATCAGGAAAATTTGATAATAGAATGCGAACAAGTGGAACTGATGCCTGAACCTCTCCAACTGAAACAGCGTGAAGCCATATGGCGCCTTTTTCACAATTTGGAAAACCTATACCGAACCGCTGCCTCAAACCTTCTCTATAGGTTGGATTAAAAATTCCTTTTATAAGCCAATACAATACATATATCGGCATTAAGAGATAGGTTATTATTGAATAGAGTAGGCGCATCTTTATGCTTGATTATAAACTAGTGCTAGAAGAAATAGCTTTTATATCGATATGCAATAAAAAGTCTTTTTTTGCCAGAAATCTAATCAATCTCTTCAATTATTTTACTCGATGACAGGCCATCGCGGAACAAAAGTGTTTTTACCTCTCCGCCGTTCTTTAAAACTTCATTAGCACCAACAATGTCCTTCACATCATAATTTCCACCTTTTACTAGAATATCTGGCATTAATAAAGTAATAATATTTACTGGAGTATCCTCTGAAAAGGAAACTACCCAATCAACCGAGGACAAACCTGCGAGCACTATCATCCTATCTTCAAGTTTATTTATAGGACGTTTATCACCCTTTAAGCGTCTGACTGAATTGTCGTCGTTGACAGCAACAACAAGTCTATCCCCTAAACGTTTTGCTTCCTGAAGATAAGCTACATGCCCAGCATGTATGAGATCAAAACATCCGTTGGTCATAACAATCTTCTCCGATCGAGATTTAGCTTCATTAATAGTTTTCGATATATCAGAAGCTGAGATTATTCCAAGCTTATCCTTATTAAGTCGTATGATTTCGTTTCTTAATTCAGAAGGCTCTATAGAAGCTACACCAATCTTTCTGACCACTAAACTCGCTGCTAGATTAGCTAATTTGGCTGCAGATCCGAGATTATTTTTCCTAGCTAATGAGCTTGCAATTGTGGCAATTACTGTATCGCCAGCGCCGGTCACATCATATACTTCCTGGGCTTTTGTTTCTAAAAACAAAGGATCTTTATCTGCCTCAACTAATAACATGCCCTTTTCACTGCGTGTTATTAGTAGCGCTCCTAGATTCAATTCATTAATTATTATCCGTGATTTTTCTACCAA
>Ga0257107_1001049_pt1 | contig 10285 bp, 10 predicted proteins | sample LP_taG_2_FD_190178 | JGI IMG/M metagenome (GOLD analysis project Ga0257107, IMG submission 190178) | Marine microbial communities from Northeast Subartic Pacific Ocean, Canada - LP_J_2011_P26_500m | ecosystem: Environmental > Aquatic > Marine > Oceanic | place: Canada: Northeast Subartic Pacific...
TCCTCTTTGTGCCCCTCCGGGAGGAGTATTGGTTAATACTGGCACGCCTCGATAATGCATGGCATTGGGCTGATAACACAATGAGACTGCATCTGCAGCACTATTGTAGTCCGGAAAACCACCATTCGGTCCACAAGATTGAACTATATACAAATCAACAGCTGATAATTTCCCGTTTCCTTTGAAACCTAGCTTAATACGACCTTGGAAGCCACCTCGATTCGAACCGATAAAATATTCTTCAGTACGACTAATTCTTAGCATAACAGGGCGCTGTATTTTTTTTGACATATAAGCTGGTATTGCCATTGATGAATAGGCTCCACCTTTTGATCCAAATCCGCCGCCACAGTATTCAGCTATATAAACTAAATTTTCTGGCTCTATGCCAATTAGATTCGCTAAGCCAGGGACAACAAAGCTTTGACTCTGTGATGAACCGAAGACATAGCATTTTCCATTTTCCCAATACGACATTGTACTTCTTGGCTCCATACTGTGGTGAGCGTTACTCGCTGTTATAAAAGTTTCATCAAAGACAACTTTAGCTTCAGAGAACTCTTTATCAAGATCACCATAAGACCAATCAGCAATCGGTTTTCCCGTCATTGGTAATTGATCCTCAGAAGATAAGGCAAAATCTTTTGCAGTCCACTTGAGTACTTGGCTAGGAACACCACGGTTTGCAATATTGCCTTCATCCCTTGCGTTTGGACCGCCTGGATACAAACTTTTTAAAGGGTCAAGAACAAACTCTCTAGGCTCAATATCATAACGAATATTTTCCAGAGCATCTGATGCAGTCGTTTCATCTACAGCTGCAACTGCTAGAATTGGTTCACCAACATAATGTGGATTATTGGTCAGTATCTGTTGAGAAACTCCATTAGCAGTAGGGATGTCATCTGCCGTCAAAACACCTAATACTCCCTCCATTGCCATGGCTTTGCTAGCGTCAATATTTTTTACCTCAGCATGAGGCATTGGACTTAGCAATAACTTACAAAACACCATACCTTGAACTCTAAAATCTTCAGCATATTTAGCTTTTCCTGTAACTTTTCCATGTATATCAGGAGGTATAAAATTCTTTCCGATTAATTTATAAGCCATATCAGACTACCTCCGAGGCACGCATTACTGAGTTTAAGTAATGGTCATATGCACCACAACGACAGAGATTTCCGGATAATGCATGACGGACCTCATCACGGGTTGGTTTGATATTTTTTTCTAGTAAAGCAACGGCTGACATTATTTGTCCTGGAGTACAAAAACCACATTGCGGACCCAATTCATCAATAAAGGCTTGTTGGATGGGGTGCAGAACACCATTGGAGCTTTGCAGACCCTCGACAGTACGAACATTTCTATTCCCAATTGAGTGAGTGAGGATCGAACAGGAATAATGCGTAACATCATCAATAATGACAGTACAAGCGCCGCACTCCCCTCTATCACAACCTAATTTTGTTCCAGTCAGACCCAATTTATAACGGAGAGTCATAGCAAGAGTTTCATAAGGAAGAACATCGACTCTTCTCACTTGCCCGTTAATAGTAAGTGAAATGAGCCTTTCAATTGATCCTATTGTTGGTTTATTGTCAGAGGAGCAACCACCAAGGCCTGTAACAAACAAACTTGATGAACCTGCAACCGCGCCGGATGCTATAACTCCTTTTATAAATGCACGTCGCGAAGCATATCTTTTTGAAAATGAAGCATTTTCATCCACAAACGTTGTGGAGTCTGAGTTTTCTGGATCATATAAGATCGGATCCTTCACGATAGAACATCACCTCTGTATTATTTTTCTCGTGCTTAAACTATTTCGATCTCAAGCATCATTTTAATACTTAATACCTTATTGTTATTTTGTTAGATTCGCAAAATTTTCTCAAATCAAGTATGCAAAAAAATAATTAATCGATTCTTATTTATTGGCGGTAAGCAGATCGATCCCAAAATTCTTCAAGTTGACCTTCCAAATAAAGACCTCGAAAAAATGTGTAAGGATCACAGCCGACTTTAACAACCACCGGTGTACCAGTATTTCGCTTCATAACACGTCGAATATAGGGCGCTCGAGTATAATTTTCGGGATCATGTAACCACAAATCTGCATGCAAATACCCGTCCTTATCCAAATAAAAGTGCTCCATGGTATATGCATTAGCCGAAATCGGTTGGCCGCGAGTACTCATAAATGCTGGTGTAAGATTGGTAGTTTTAACTACCAATGTTTCTCCAACCCAGTGACCTTTTGAAAAACCAAGCGATGAGTTCGCTACAGTATCCGGAAATTTTCGATCATCAAGATAAATTCTTCTCACATAATCAGCTCCATAAACAATCACTGTATAATCTTCTGTATTAATAACTTCCATTGTGTAGGGCATACCTGATGCCATTATAAGTCCCATCGACCCGCATCGGCTATTAGGATTATCCATCTCTAGGTAGTTATCAATAATTGACTGACCCTTTGCTGTCATGGCGTAATTGATTTTACGAATAGGCCAAAAACCAGAAGCGCGGTTCCAAATTCCACTTAAATCAACAAGAGAAGGTAAAATGTCATCAAATATTTGTTCAGAAATTGATCGACTGCCTATGAATTTCCCCCCTTGCATCGGATTTCCAAGAAAATCATGAGATCCATTATGACTTACCTTGCCCTCTAGCTTTCCTTCATCAGTAATCTTTCCTGAAAATGTGCTGATATGCCCTGTATCCCAAGCGGTTGACCAATCAAGATCAAACTCAAAGTAGTTTCCATTAAATCTGGCATTGACAGGACCATCATAAACGTATGCTTTTATCTTGCCCACGTCTTCTTCAAACGATACATTCACATGAGAGGTTGTTTTTCCACCTGCAAAACCGGTAGTCATAATATCCCAGTCACCCAAAAGTTTTACATTCTCTATATCAATTGCAATATCTGTAGAAACAAATTCTTGCTTGAGAGCATTTTCAGTAACAACATTTTTACTGGCATCAGAACTACCCCTTGAACGCAAGGGCGAAATAACCTTGCCATCTTCATTTGTTATAGTAGTAATAGACATACGTTTCGAATTATTACGTCCAAGTATGCCAAAAACTTGTACCTTGTCTCCTATCTTAAATGTGTCTTTTTTCCAACCTACTCTTCCAAGCATCATGAGATTCATGGTTTGCAAATCCCATGTCTCCGTTTCGCCATTATCATTAATGACATCAAGGTAATATCGTGCATGAGGGTTTTTATAAATGACTTCCGTAATAGTTCCTGCAATCAATCCTTCCTTACCAGAATCGTAGTCAGCTGCAAAAGCATGATGTGCTTGTGCATTATTTGTATATAAAATTAAGGAAAATAACGTATACACCAATCTGAACATATGGTTACTCCCGTAGAATCTTTTTCCAATATCAGTGTTTACCCGGTTCCCATCCGAAGTTTCCACCAATCACGTCTTTTGCAACTTCTTTAGGTAGATCTTCAAGTTCTGTAGCCATTGTGTCATTCCATCGATTCAAAAACCCAAATAATGAAACGGATGCAACTATTTCAACAACTTGACCTTCATCAAAATATTTATAAATCTCATCAAAATGTTCTTGAGAAGCTTGGCTGGGCGACATTGCGCCATAATAGGCAAGACGAAGAGCAGCTTTTTCTGCATCACTGAAAAGATTACTCGACTCAAAATCCCATGCCATAGCAATCTTCTCTTTTGAAGCATTATATATTTTTGATAAATTAGCCATGTGGGCTTGGCAATAACGACATCCTGCAGCCTGGCTAGCGATTAAACTCACAAGCATTTTCAGTTCTTCATCCACGGTCCCTTCATAAAGGACAGCTTGGTTCATTTGCATGAAAGCCCTGACAATGTTAGGGCGCCTAACCATTGTACGGATGCTATTCGGTGTAAATCCTCTGGTTTTTTTGTAGTGAGTGAATCTTTCTTGAATGTCTTCCGGAACGGAATCAAAGGGCAGAGGTTCCATATGCGCCATCAATCATCTCCTAAATATTTAGTTATAAACAATATGCACTGGTACTTAGATCACTTCAAAACTAGCCACGGTGCAGCCTACTGCAAATATTGGTAGCTCAGCAGTATAAAAATATAACTTTCCTTTACCACGAGCCGCTGCTGCAGATGCTATAAAAGTACGAATCTCAAAGCCTCCCTGCCCAGCATCACGGTAAATATTTTCATCAGTATAATCAAGTAATGCTTCTTTATTATTACTCATGAGTCGATCAAGAAAATCTCTATCCCAATCTTCATTAATTTTTCCTGAATCTGGTGTCGCCGGCCAATGAGAAATACCTCCTGTTCCAACAACAGCTATTTTCTCAGGAACCGAATCACTAGCTCGGCGGATGGCTTCACCAAATGCCCATGAACGATGTAACGGAGTCAGCGGAGGCCCCTGACAATTAATATTTATCGGAATTATCGGTAAGTTATAATACGGGGTTAAAAAATTAAGCGGAACCATTATTCCATGATCAAACTTCCATTCTTCAGAATATGAGGCATCCACAGATTCAAGGATAATGCTTAAAAGACGCTTACCTAGATCAGGAGCTCCTGGAATTGAATGCTTTTCAATTTTTAACCATTCAGCATCCTCAATAGGACCCTCATATTTCTCGCCTATGCCCACACAATAAGCTGGCATATTATTCATAAAAAAATTACCGAAGTGTTCTGCAGCAATCACCATTAAAACTTCTGCGCCACTCTTCTCTATCTCCTGTCGCATACGATCAAGATTAGAATAAAATTCATCTCGTTTGGCAGTATTTTCTACAAGTTGAGCGCGGCCCGTAATACCCGGGGCATGGCTTAACACGCCTGCGTATACCAAACTCATTTATGCTTCTCCTCATCAGTAAAGCTTTCGCCACCTCCGGTCATGGCATAAACACCGTCTCGAACTGGACCATGCTTTTCAATACCGTTACGCATCAAATCTAAGTAGTCAAACCATTCAATACCTAAAAATGCAGCGTAGTGCATAAGTATCTGGCCATTCACACCTAACACATACAGTAACCCGATATCTGAAGAGCGCAATGCCGCAACTTCTTCCTCAATCAACTCATACTCCGATAATAAATTATCTAAATTATCCTTATATTGTTGCTGAACTGCGTCATCTCGATTGAGATCATACAACAACTTTTGCAAGTGATAGAGACTCAATTATTTACCCAACTTTGGAATATTATGTGAACCAAGAGCCATGCAAACGTTCTTGGTTTCCATATAAAATTCAAAACTATAATCACCTCCATCCCTACCAATACCGCTTGATTTCATTCCTCCAAAAGGAGCGGGTAAATGTCGATTATTTTCCGAATTAATCCAGATCATGCCAATATCAAGTTCATTAGCAAGCCGCACGCTTCTCTCCACATTACTGGTCCATACATATCCTGCCAAGCCATATTCATTGTCGTTAGCAATACTTAAAGCTTCGTTCTCATCTTTAAATGGAATGACTGTTAAAACGGGACCAAATATTTCCTCTTGGGAAATTCTCATGCTGTTTTTTGCATTGATAAATAAAGTAGGTTCAACATAATTACCTTTACCGTCAACCACAAGTTTCTTACCGCCAATGGCAACTTTAGCGCCCTCTTCTATAGCCAGATCAAAATAACTGCATACTTTTTCTAAATGCTGTTTATGTACTAAAGGTCCAACTTCAGTATCTGGATCTAGAGGATGACCAACATTTAGTTTCCTAATTCTTTGAATAAGTTTCTCAATAAATTCAGTCTGGATGGATTCTTGAATCAGCAATCGACTTGAGGATGTACATCGTTCGCCATTTAGGCTATATATCATAAATACTACCGCATCAAGAGCTCTATCGAGATCTGCATCATCAAAAACAATAACAGGATTTTTGCCGCCCAACTCAAAGTGAATGCGTTTTAATGTTGGCGCCCCTTGCTGCATAATATTTCTTCCTGTAGAAGAATCTCCTACAAACGCGAGAGCCTTGATAGATGGATGTTCGGTAATTAATTTTCCTGCTTCACTACCGAACCCATGCACGCAGTTTAATACACCAGCAGGCAACCCCGCATCATGCGCGATTTCAGACAACATCATTCCTGTATAAGGAGAAAATGCTGCAGGTTTGTGAACTACGGTACATCCAGCAGCTAACGCAGGAGCTATTTTCCATGTTGATAACATGAAAGGGGTGTTCCAAGGAGTAATAACTCCTACGGGACCGATAGGCTGTCTTATCGAGTAATTGAGATGCTCATCAGCTGGCATGGATTTACCTTCTCTAGCATTGGGAGCCATATCAGCAAAAAAACGGAAGTTAGCTGCCCCTCGAATTGCAGCTTTATTCATAAATCTAATAGCCTGACCAGAATCAAAACTCTCTACCAGTGCTATATTTCTTGCGTTCTTTTCAATCGCATCAGCTACTTTATGCAGTATACTTTTACGCTCCTTACCTGGTGTTCGGCGCCAAGTTTCAAAAGCATCACTCGCTGCATTGCAAGCTAAGTCAACATCATTGGAATTACCAACGACTATCTCGCCAATGACGCTGTTATCAGATGGCGCGATACTCTCGAATGTCGTATTGGATTTTCCCTTATTTCGCTTACCATTAATAAAATGAGGTAAAGGATCATTTTTAAAACGATTTAAAAGTTCTCCCACATCAGTTAAATTTGTATTAAAGTCGTTTGACATTCATTTTTCCTCTATTCGTTGGGCCATATGTTCACGAGTGTTACTTTTCCTCCATCTAAATTCAGCATCGAGTTCTTGTATCTCCAATGAAATAGCTACTGGAGCATGTGAATAGATGGATTCAAGATAATTTGTAAGCGCCTCAAAAAGAACATCGCCCGCATCCTTTTTTATCTCATTAGAACGACCCGGGGCAATTCTTAAAACAACATTAATAAACGTGTTGTCAGGATGCGCGTCAGCAATTCGATAATATTCACGAGCAACAGCACGTGTCCTCAACCCCCCAAGAGGCAATGCTTCAACATTAGCTGCGGTGTCATGCATAACACGTATGAGTTCTGTAATATCGAGTTCAGTTTCTAAGTTTGCTGAATACTCAATCGTTTGATGAGGCATATCTCAAAATCCTTTAAAACTATTATTTTTATTCAAATTTGAATTAATTTAACATGTTAAGTATACTGTCTTAACACAAGTCAATCAACAATTTATTTGATAAATACTAAAGAGGATACTTAAATGGGAAATCTAGCTAGATTAAAAGGATCAATCCCACCTATCGTAACCCCAATTAAGGAAGGTTCCGTTGATTATGATGCTTATTCAAGACTTGTTGAATTTCAAATTAACGAGGGATCGCATGGTATTCTAGTAAACGGAACAACAGCTGAACCATCAACTTTGACTGCTAAAGAACGCAATAAGCTGGTTGATATAGCTATGGAAACTGTTAATCAACAGTTACCCGTAATAGCTGCTACTGGCTCACAATCATATGAAGAAACGGATTTTTTAACTCAACATGCAGTAAAAGCCGGAGTGGATGCACTGCTTATCGTAACACCATACTATATTAAACCTCCTCAGAGAGGACTCATTGAATATTATCTTAAACTTGCTAATCAACATGAAACTCCATGGATGATTTATCATATTCCTGGTAGAACGGCTATCAATGTAACTCTTGAAACAATGCTAAAACTTCGCTCAAAATCAAAGACTTTTGTTGGGATGAAGCATGCGATGAATGACCTTGGTTTTGTTACAGAATGTTTAGAAGGTTTGGGTAAGGATTTTAAAATATTTGTTGGTCTCGAGGAGCTTTCGTTCCCAATGATGGCTATAGGTGCTTGTGGTTTAATGAATGCAGTGGGAAATTTACGCCCAAAAATACTTTCAGATATGTGTAAAGCAATTTGGGAAAGAGATATGGATACAGGTCAAAAACTCCATCAACAATTACTGGAAATTAATCAAGCAGTTTTTTATGACACGAATCCCATACCTATAAAATATATGATGAAAAGGCTCGGTATTATGTCTAACAACGAACATCGTCTGCCAATGATGGCCGCAACAAAAGAATTAGAACAAAAATTAGATAACGTATTAAAGCGAGCAGGACTGCTTGAGGAGTAATATTTATGAAACTTCTAAGCTTTGAATACAAGGAAACTAAAAGCTTTGGACTAATCAATGACTCTGGAGTAGTTGATCTTGGAAAAAGATATCAGCATTTAAAAGATCTTCGCGAGGTGCTTAGATCAGGTAAATTAGAGAAAATAATAAAAGAAACAAGAGGCATTGATAGTGATTTTTCGATAGAAGAAATTAAATTTTTACCCACAATACCAAATCCTGAAAAAATAATTTGTATTGGTGTCAACTACGCAAATCGTAACGCTGAATACAAAGATGGCTCTGAACCCCCAAAATATCCAAGCGTATTTATGCGTTCGCGCGAATCCTTGGTTGGTCATCATCAATATATTCTTGACCCACCTGAGTCTGATCAACTCGATTATGAAGGTGAAATCGTCATAGTCATAGGTAAACACGGTCGGCGTATCCATGAAAATCAAGCAATCAATCATATTGCTGGGCTTACAATAATGAATGAGGGCTCAGTTAGGGATTATCTTAGGCATGCTAAATTTAATGTAACGCAAGGAAAGAATTTTGAAAACTCAGGATCGCTCGGCCCATGGATGGTCACTACTGATGAGCTTGATCCGCTATCTGAGCTTCAGGTGGTAACTCGAGTAAATAATGAAGAACGTCAAAACGACACTACAAATAGCCTAATGTTCCCCTTCTCCTATCTCATTAGTTATTTATCGACTTTTTATCATCTTAAACCTGGGGATATCATTGCTACTGGAACACCAAATGGTGCAGGTGCTCGCTTCGATCCCCCCAAATATCTGGTTAATGGAGATATTGTTGAAGTCGAAGTGCCAGGGATAGGCGCGCTACGTAATACTGTTAAAACTGAATTGACGTAACTCCAATTGGATAATATACAGAAATTCTTCAACTGGTTTTCATCTTCTCAGAAGAAAGATGAAAACGTATTTCAATCGTCTTCAATTCGAGGATTCGAGCATTCCTTACCTATGGAATTACTTAAAGCACGTGAAGCAGCAATGATCCGATTTCGATCAATGTTGCGTAACCATGGTTTAACTGAACAACAATGGAGAGTTATAAGAACCCTTGCTGCATACAAAAAAATGGACACAGGAGAATTAGCAAAACGAAGTCTTCTATTGTCACCCAGTCTCACTCGTATTCTACAATTTCTAGAAAAAGAGAATATCGTGCATCGGTCATCAGATTCAACTGATCAGCGACGTTTTGTTTTTAAACTAACAACTAAAGGCCATAATCTTTTCGAGGAAGTAGCTCCAGATGCAGAAAAACTGTATTTTGAGATCGAACAATCATTTGGAACAAAAAAACTACAACAGCTATATGCTTTACTGGCGGATTTTTCAAACAATTTATCTAATGATCCAAAATATAACTAAGCCATCGATAACAGCTCATTAACACGATCCATCATGTCATCCTTGTTGTATAGATCGAAGTAGACCGATGACGTAATAGCTGAAGGTCCAAAAAAGAAACGTTCGTACAGGGTCTGGCGACTACCGAAGCCCGAGACAGAGATATCATGAGCGAGACGGAAAAGAGCGATACGATCTTTGCTCTCAAGATTCTGAAGTTGAAAATACTGACTAACATCTCCGGCGATCTCATTAGATAGATCTAACTCACTCGGAGTTGCCATAAGCGAACTGGAACCTAATAATTGCACTAGCTCGATTAGTCGAGGGTACATCTTAGGAAAAAGATTACGGGAAGTATCTAAAGGTCGTCGCATTGGGATGTAATTGCCATACTCATCCTCATGAGCGTGCTGTTCAGCTGAGAATCTCAACGCTCTCACAGTCTCCGCAATAAACATCGCTTCTGCAATTTGTCCTTTAATTGCCATGTCCTTGTCTTTACCAGACGCTCTAGCCATGGCACACAAAAGACCAACGATAAATTCAGCTTTTGCCAACTTACCACACACTACTTGATGCATCATTTGGGTCACGGCGTGGTTTTGGGCAAAAGCGCGATTGCAAAGATCCGGGTCACGATAAATAAAAACTCGCTCCCACGGAACAAAGACCTCGTTAAAGGTTATCACGGCATCCATCTCTTCATATCGCGAAGATAATGGTGCATCGTAATGAGATTTCTGATGATCGTAACTATCT
>Ga0257107_1001050_pt1 | contig 10284 bp, 7 predicted proteins | sample LP_taG_2_FD_190178 | JGI IMG/M metagenome (GOLD analysis project Ga0257107, IMG submission 190178) | Marine microbial communities from Northeast Subartic Pacific Ocean, Canada - LP_J_2011_P26_500m | ecosystem: Environmental > Aquatic > Marine > Oceanic | place: Canada: Northeast Subartic Pacific...
GAACCGGTCGCTGTTCGACGTCGTCTTCGGCTCGATTTCCGCCGGTGGCGTGGTGGCCGATGCCGACGAGGTGTACGGCGACCGGGTCACGTCCACCTCGGCCGAGGAGGTGGCGATGATCCTGGAGGTCGCCGAGCGGGTGGTGATCGTGCCCGGCTACGGCCTCGCCGTCGCCCAGGCCCAGCACGCCGTCCGGGACCTGATGCGGACCCTGAACGACGCCGGTACCGAGGTCGTCTTCGGCATCCATCCGGTGGCCGGGCGTATGCCGGGGCACATGAACGTCCTGCTGGCCGAGGCCGAGATCGACTACGAGTGCCTGCTGGACATGGACCAGGTCAACCCGACATTCGCGCAGACGGACGTGACGATCGTGATCGGCGCAAACGACGTCGTGAACCCGTTGGCCCGGACCGATCCCGATTCCCCGATAGCCGGCATGCCGGTCCTGAACGTGGACGAGTCCAGGACGGTCGTGGTGATCAAACGGTCCCTGGGTGCCGGGTTCGCCGGGATACCGAACCCGTTGTTCGCCGCCGACGGAACCCTGATGCTGTTCGGCGACGGCAAGAAGGCCGTGCTCGACGTCGTGGCCGCCCTCCTCAACGCCTGAACACGCGTCCTGACAGGCCTGACGGGACGGATCAGCCGGCCCAGTCGGGGGAGCGCTTCTCCAGGTAGGCCCGCATTCCCTCGATCGCCTCGTCGCTGCGGAACAGGTCGGCGGAGAGCTTGGCTGTCCAGTCGAAGGCCTCTTCGGTCGGCATGCCGGGCACCCGGGTGAGTAGCTGCTTGGTTGCGGCTAGCGCATCGGGACCTCCGGCCAATAGGTCGACGACGAAGCCGTCGACCACGTCGTCCAGCTCGTCAGCCGGTACGGCCCTGTTGACGAGACCCATGCGGGCGGCATCGGCGCCGGTCATGCGGTTGCCCAGCAGCATCGCCTCGGCTGCGTCGGCGGGCCGCATCCTGGGAAGGCAGAGCACCGAGATCATCGCCGGGGCCAGACCCCGCCGTACTTCGGTGAAGCCGAACTTGGCGTCGTCTATGGCCACCGAGAGGTCCATGGCAGCAGCCAGCCCCATGCCGCCGGCCACGCAGTGCCCGGCGATCCGACCCACGTAGACCTTCGGTGACCGGCGGAATCGGCTGAACAGGTCGGCGGCGTCAACCTTCGCTATCGGCTTGCCATCCGAAGACCGTTCGGTCAGGTCGGCGCCGGCACAGAACACGCGGCCGCTGTTCGTGAGCACGACGACGCGTACCGCCGGGTCGGCGTCGGCTGCGTCCAGGGCCGTGATCAGCTCGCCGACCAGTGCCGAGCTGAGGGCGTTGCGGTTCTCCTCGTCGGCAAGGGTGACCGTGAGGACACCGCCGTCTAAGTAGGTCTCAACCAGCGCCATCAGAAGCTCCTCGGTTCGGGTCCGTTGGTGGGTGGGCCGGCGAAGGCCTGCGCCCGGACTAGCCAGTCCCGGGCCACATCGCCGTTGACCTCCAGCCTGGTGTCGTCCACGTGGCGGCGCTGGGTCACCACCAGGCAGAAGTCCTCGGCCGGGCCGCGGACGGAGTCGCCCGCATCGCCCGGACCCCACGTCCACTCGTCTCCTGAGGGCGATCCGAGGGTTACGTCGACCTCTCCGGCAGGTGCCTCCATCCTCCGGTTGACGTACGACCACGCACGGGTGATCACGCCCAACTGGGCGATGTGGCGGAGACGGTCTGTGGGGGGACGTTCAGCGCCGACCGTGTCCACGATGTCCTGTCCGTGAGCCCAGGCCTCCATGAGGCGGGCGGTCAGGAACGACCGGGATCCCATGGACGGCCCGTACCAGGCCACCCGGTCGTCGTCGGAGAGCGTGGCCGCCGCATCGGCCAGAAGGGAGCGGCCCGAGCGCCAGGCGTCCAGCAGTCCCTCCGGTGCAAGGGCCCGATAGACGCCCAGGGTCAGGTCGTCCACGGCGTCGTCGACTCCACGGTCAACGGCCATGAGGTCTCCGATGGATGCCTGGAAAGCCTCGGGGTCGGTGATGGCGGTGGCGGCCGCCTTATCGAAGTAGGTCAGGTGGGCGATCTGGTCGGCCACCGTCCACCGGGGGCTGGGCGTGGCTGACGCCCAACCGGCAGCGTCCAGGCCGGAGACGACGTCATCGAGGGCGTGCTGTTCGGCCGCCAGGTCGACAGTCACCTCGTGGACGTGCATCGGTTCTCCGTTCCGGGCGTTCAGGTGCCAGTAGTGAGGCCGCGCAGGATGACGTCGACCATGGAGTCGGCGGCCTCCTTCGGGGTCGAGTCGATTGTTTCGAGGTTCCCGGGCAGGGCGAACATGGCTCCCAGGCCGGCCACGACCCGGGCGACCGCCGCGGTGTCGGTGGGTGCGATGTCGCCACGTTCGACGGCCAGGTCCAGGAGCGCACGGGTGATAGCCACCAGGTAGTCGGAGTGGGCGGTCGCCAGCCTGTGCGTGGCCGGCGTCGCAGCCTGGTCACGGGCGAAGGTCGGCGTCGTGGCCGCCACCGCCTCATTGGCGGCCGTCAGGTACGACCGGATGGCCACCAGCGGATCCAGGTCGGGTTGGATCGCCGAGATGGCCCGTCGGCCGATTCGGCGCAGGTTCCGGTCGATGACCGTCAGCACCAACTCGTCCCGGCTGGGGGCCAGGTCATAGAGGGTGCGCAGCGAGCAGCCGACGTTCGCGGCGATGTCCGCCATCGTCAGCTCTGCGAAACCGTCATCGAAGAGGGTGCCGAGCCGGTCCAGGACCTCGCGTTGGCGTGCGGTCAGCCGGGCCTCGTGGTCGCGCTCCAGCACGGGTCGGGGAGCGGGCACCGACCGGAGCCGGCGACCCAGCTCGGTGGATTCCAGCGTCGCCGCCTCGGCGTTCACGAGGCCTCCACCGGTGCCCCGTCCTCCAGCAGCGACTCGGGAACGTCCACGACCCGGGCGCGGAGCCATTCACCCAGGCTCTTGGCCTGGCCGTCCTGGCGGGTGGAAGCGGCCACGCCCTCGCCCAGGAAGCCCCGCAGCATGAAGTTGAGCGACCGGATGGCCGGCAGGCGGTGCCGTTCAATCAGGAGTCCGGCGGCCTCCGGCAGGAGCTCCCGGAGGCGGTCGGTGGTCAGGTGGTCGTCCAGCCACGCCCATGCGGCGTCGCTGCGGACGAAGACCCCCAGGTTGGCGTCCCCACCCTTGTCGCCGGAACGGGAGCCGGCGATCCGACCCAGTGGCACGGCAACCGTGGGTCCGGCGGGCACCGGTGCGCTGGGCCCGACGGCCGGGGTGACCTCGACAACGGCTTCGGGGGCCACGGACTCCACGATCGTCCGGTCGCCGCCCAGGACCACCACGTACTGGGGAACCAGGTGGGCGGCAACCAGGCCCGCCCTGTGCACGCCGAACGGGCGGGCACTGCCGCTGCTCTTCACTGCGAAGAACCCGGGAATGCTGGCGAGAGCCAGCTCGGTCATGGCGTTGAAGATGCCCCGTCCGACCTTGCGTTCGTCGGAGTCCTTGACGGTCAGGCACCACTGAGCCACGGCCTCCTCGTTGGATGCCGGATCCGCCTTGTCGGTCCGCACCAGCCGTGACTCGACGGCGTCGAAGTCGTCGGGGTCGTTCGGACAGGCGATCCAGAAGGCTTCCTCGACGAGGGCGGCCTTGGCCTCCACGTCGAGGCCGGTGAGGGCCACCGAGAGGTCCGAGCGGTAGCCACCCAGTTCGTTCATGGAGACCTTCAGCGTCGAGGGGGGTGGTTCACCCTTCGTGGCGTGGATGCGTACCCGGTCGGGTGCCGCCTGCTCGAGCTCGATGGTGTCGAAGCGGGCGGTCACGTCGGGGCCAAGGTAGGCCGGCGAGCCGATCTCGTAGAGCAGCTGGGAGGTGACGGTCCCGACAGAGACCGCGCCGCCGGTTCGGTCGTGCTTGCCGATCACCGACGAGCCGTCGGCGGCGATCTCGGCCCACGGGAAGCCCGGCCGGACCAGTCCGGGCACCTCTGTGAAGAACGAGTAGTTGCCCCCGGTGGCCTGCGTGCCGCACTCGATGACGTGGCCGGCGACAACGGCTCCGGCGAGGGCGTCCCAGTCTTCGCGCTCCCATCCGTGGTGCCATGCCGCCGGCCCGCAGACGATGGCGGCATCGGTAGTCCTGCCGGTGACCACGATGTCGGCACCCCGTTCGAGGGCGTCCACGATTCCCCAGCATCCAAGGTAGGCGTTGGCGCTGACGAAGCGGCCCGGGTCGGCCAGCGGCTCGCCGGTGGCCATGTCGGGCAGGTCCACTCCGGCTGCCAGCAGGTCATCCAGTCTGGGTATCAGGTCGTCGCCGTTGACGTAGGCGATGGTCGGGGACAGGCCGAGCCTGGCGGCGACCTCGGCTACGGCCTCGGCACAGTGGTCGGGGTCCAGCCCGCCGGCGTTCGAGACGACCCTGATGCCCCGGTCCAGGCAGGTGCCCATGACCTGTTCCATCTGGGTCACGAAGGTACGGGCGTACCCACCGCCCGGGCGCTTGGCCCGGGTGCGGGCCAGGATCAGCATCGTCAGCTCGGCCAGCCAGTCTCCTGTGAGCACGTCGATCGGGCCACCGTCGACCATCTCCCGGGCGGCCGACAGGCGGTCGCCGTAGAAGCCGGAGCAGTTGGCGATGCGGATCGGGTCGGCCACGTCAGTCGCCCCCGCCCTCGACCTCGTCCGGTTCGATCACGAGCAGCACGGCACCGTTCTCGACCTGGCCCCCGACCGTCACCCGCACCTCGGTCACCGTGCCGTCGAACGGGGCTGTCATGTGGTGCTCCATCTTCATGGCCTCCAGCAGCAGCATTGTCTGTCCGGCGGTGACAGTGTCTCCGACGGCGGCACGGATCTCGAGGACCCGACCGGGCATGGGTGCGACCAGCCCGCCGCTGGGCGCTTCGGTCCCGGGCACGGTGAAGCGGGGGACCACCCGGAAGGAGGTGGTGGTGCCTGCCCCGGTGAGGTGGAGGTGGTCGCCAGCCGGATCCCCGGCGAGCGTGATCCGGACCGTTCGACGGACGCCGTCCACTTCCACGTCCAGCTCGTCGGGTGACCAGCGGTGGACGACGGCGAGGTGGCCTCCGTGGATGGTGAACGACCCGTCCCGCTGGGAGCGGTAGCTGACGTCGTGCTCCACATCGCCGGTGGCCAGGATGACCTGCTGTGCCGGCATCCGGGCGTTGCGCCAGCCGCTGGGGATGCGGTCCAGGACCCGGGCCGCAGAGCGGTTGTGGCCCTGCAGCCACATGGCGGCGGCGACCGCCAACTGCCGGGTCGTGGTCGTGCTGAGGGTGGGCCCGATGGCGGGAGCGTGGCGCCCGATGAAGTCGGTGGTGGTGTCACCGGCCAGGAAGGCCTCGTGGCGGAGCGTGGCCACGAGGAAGTCCCGGTTGGTGGTCACGCCGCCAAGGTGCATGCGCTCCAGGGCCAGGGCCAGGCGACCCGCCGCTTCCGGGCGTGTCGGGCCGTGGGCGACCACCTTGGCCAGCATGGGGTCGAAGTCGACGCCCACGTGGCTGCCCTCCTCGACGCCTGTGTCCCACCTGACCGCAGGTTCGTCGGCAGGGTGCCAGGCGACCAGCGTGCCGGTGGCGGGGAGGAACCCGGCCGCCGGGTCCTCGGCGTAGAGGCGGGCCTCGACGGCGTGTCCGTCGAAGCCGATGTCGTCCTGGTCGTAACCCAACGGCTCACCGGCGGCGACGCGCAACTGTTCGCGTACCAGGTCGATTCCGGTCACCTCCTCGGTGACGGGGTGTTCGACCTGGAGTCGGGTGTTCACCTCCAGGAAGAAGAACTCTGCTGTGGTCTCGTCCACCAGGAACTCGACGGTTCCCGTTGACCTGTAGCCGATGCCGCGGGCCAGCTTCAGGGCGGATTCGCCCATGACGTCGCGCTGTTCGGCGCTGAGGGTGGCAGCCGGCGACTCCTCGATGATCTTCTGGTGGCGACGCTGGATCGAGCACTCCCGCTCGCCCAGGTGGACCAGGCCCCCGTGGGCGTCGCCCAGGATCTGGATCTCAATGTGGCGGGAGCGGGCCACGTAGCGTTCCAGGAACACCCGGTCGTCCCCGAACGAACTGGCTGCCTCCCGCTGGGCGGTGGCCACCGCCTCTGCCAGGTCCTCGGGGCGCTCCACCAGGTGCATGCCCTTGCCGCCGCCGCCTGCCGCCGCTTTGACCAGGATCGGGTAGCCGACCTCGTCGTCTGCCGTCGGGTCGTCCGACGAGGGGAGGGTGGGCACGCCGGCGGCCACTGCGGCCTCCTTGGCGGCCAGCTTGTCACCCATCGACGAGATGACCTCCGGCGACGGACCCACCCAGATGATGCCGGCGGCCTCCACGGCGGCGGCGAACCCGGCGTTCTCGGCCAGGAAGCCGTAGCCGGGATGGATGGCGTCCGACCCGGTGGCCAGCGCCGCGGCGATGATCGCCTCGCCGTCCAGGTATCCGCCGGACAGGCGTACGGCCTCGTCGGCTTCGGTGACGAACGGGGCGTCGGCGTCGGCGTCGGCAAAGACGGCGACGCAGCGAATACCCATGGAGCGCGCCGTGCGGAAGACCCGTCGGGCGATCTCGCCGCGGTTGGCGACGAGGAGCGACCGGAGTGGGGTGGCGGTGCTCACAGGCGGAACACCCCGTACTTCTCAGCACCCTCGATTGGCGCCGTCCTGACCACCGATAGGCAGAGGCCGAGCACGATCCGGGTGTCGCGTGGGTCGATGATGCCGTCATCGCTGACGGTGCCGGTGGCCTCCAGGGCGAGCGAACCCTTCTCCTGGGCGGCCTCGACCTGGCGGACGATCTCGGCGTCCTCCTCCTCGTCGAACTCGAGGCCCTTGCGGGCCGCCTGGCCCCGTCGCACCAGGGACATCACGCCGGCGATCTGCTTGGGGCCCATCACGGCGATCTTGGCCATCGGCCACAGGAAGGTGAACCGGTTCTCGTAGCCCCGGCCCGACATTGCATAAGTGCCGGCGCCGTACGAAGAGCCGATGATGACGGTCAGGTGGGGCACGGTGGAGTTGGTCAGGGCGTTGATCATCTGGGAGCCCTTCTTGATGATCCCGGCCTCCTCGAACTCCCTGCCGACGATGAAGCCGGTGATGTTCTGGAGGAAGACCATCGGGGTGTCCTGGCGGTTGCAGAGCTGGATGAAGTGAGCCGCCTTCTCGGCGGCCTCCGGGTAGATCACCCCGTTGTTGCCGAGGATTCCGACCGGGTAGCCGTGGATGGTGGCGAAGCCGCAGATCAGGGTCGGGCCGTAGCGGGGCTTGAACTCCTCGAATCGTGAGCCGTCGACCACGCGGCCGATGATCTCCTTCACGTCCACCGGCTGCCGGAGGTCCCTGCTGACCATGCCCATGAGGCCCTCGGGATCGTGCACGGGCTCGTCTGCCAGATACGACGGTTCGGGACCGGCCTTGCTCCAGTCGAGGTGGGAGACCACCTCGCGGCACATGCGGAGGGCGTCCATCTCGTCCTCGGCCAGGTAGTCGGCCAGCCCGGACTTGTCGGCATGCAGTTCCCCGCCACCCAGGGACTCGTCATCGGAGTCCTCGCCCGTTGCCATCTTCACGAGGGGCGGGCCGGCCAGGAACACCTTGGACTGCTTCTTGATGAAGATGTTGTAGTCCGACATTCCCGGTTGGTAGGCGCCGCCGGCCGTCGACGAACCGAAGACCACGCAGACAGTTGGGATTCCCAGCTTGGAGAGCTCGATCATCTCGTAGAAGAAGCGGCCGGTCTCGGCGAAGTGCTCGGTCCTGGCCCGGCGTCGGGTTCCCGCGCCGTCCCCTGTCTGAACCCGCAGGTCGGCGCCGGCGGACTCCACGAAGCTCACGTACGGCATCCGGTTGTGGCGGGCGATCTCCAGGGCCCGCATCCACTTCTTGGACATGTACGGGGTCATGGCGCCGCCCAGCACCGTGGGGTCGTTGCCGACGATCACGCACTCCACGCCGGCGATCACGCCGATGCCGACCACGAAGCCACCGCCCACCGTGTAGGAGGAGTCGTATCCGGCCAGGGGGCTGATCTCCAGGAAGGGGCTGTCGGGATCCAGGACGTGGCCGATGCGTTCCCGGATCGGCATCTTGTCTCGGGAGCGCATGCGGTCCATGGCGTCGGGGCCGCCGCCGGCGTCGGCCTCGTCCAGCAACTCGTCGACGACCTCCAGGTGCTCGAGCATGTCGGCCCGGTTACGGGCGAACGCCTCGGTTCCGGTATCGAGCTGGGACGGCAGGGGAGGCGCGAGGAGCTGCTGGAGCATGGGCCGCACCCTAGGGGAGTAAGAAACAACAAGCAAGATTACCTCGACACTTACCGTCGAGCCTGTGTGGGAGGCTCCGCCCATGTACCCATCGGGACTCGGACCGATCCTCGACGCCGGAGCGGTGGCCGAACTCTCGACCGGCCGTGGCGACACGGTCCTCTGTGACGTGCGGTGGTACCTGGACGGGCGGTCGGGATTGGAGGCCTACGAGGCCGGCCACCTGCCGGGTGCGGTGTTCGTGGACCTCGACGAGCACCTGACGGCCGAACCCGGCCCGGGTGTGGGGCGCCACCCGCTACCCGGCGCCGAGGCGTTCGCCGGGTCCATGGGGGAGCTGGGGATCGGTCCGGACGACACGGTCGTGGCCTATGACGACGCCGGCGGCATGAGCGCCGGTCGCCTCGTGTGGATGCTCCGGGTGCTGGGACAGGCGGCAGTGCTCCTGGACGGCGGGATCGCCGGCTGGGCCGGGCCGCTGGAGGCCCGCTCCACGGTGCGGGCACCGGTCGAGGTGGCGGTCCGCCCATGGCCGGGCGAGGCGTTCGCAGACATCGGGGAGGTCGCCGCCTTGTCAGTAGGCCGGGTGCTGCTCGACGCGCGGGCACCGGAGCGCTACCGGGGCGAGGTGGAACCCGTCGACCCCCGGGCCGGCCACGTACCCGGAGCCGTCAACGCCCCGTTCGCAGCGAACCTGGCGGACGGTCGGTTCCGGCCGCCTGCCGACCTGGCCGGCCACTACAGGGCGCTCGGCGTGGAGGATGCAGCAGACGTCGTGGCCTACTGCGGCTCGGGGGTGAGCGCCTGCCACGACCTGCTGGCCATGGAACATGCCGGCATGGGCCGCGGCCGCCTGTACGTGGGCTCGTGGTCCCAGTGGAGCGCATCGAACCACCCGATCGCCACTGGCTGAAGCTGACCGACCCGGGCCGTCAGGTGGCTATCTCCTACACTCCGCCACCGTGACCGATCGCCAGTGGGGATTCAGGACCCGGGCACTGCACGCCGGCGGGCAGCCGGATCCGACCACCGGTGCCCGGGCGGTTCCCATCTACCAGTCGACCAGCTTCGTGTTCGACGACGTGGCCGATGCCGCCGACCTGTTCGCCCTCCAGAAGTACGGCACCATCTACACCCGCATCTCGAACCCGACGACGGCGGCCTTCGAGGAGCGCATGGCCAGCCTGGAGGGAGGGATCGGTGCCGTGGCCACCGCCTCGGGGCAGGCCGCCGAGTTCCTGACCGCCCTGGCGCTGGCCGAGCAGGGCACCAACCTCGTTTCCTCCTCCGCGCTCTACGGCGGAACCCACACCATGTTCGAGACCACGCTGGGCCGCCTCGGCATCGAGGCCCGCTTCGTGGATGGCGACGACACGGGTGCCTTCGCCGCATCGATCGATGACGGCACCCGGTTCCTGTACACGGAGGTCATCGGCAACCCATCGGGAGCGGTCGCCGACCTGGCGGCCCTGGCCGACGTGGCCCACGCCCACGACCTCCCACTGGTGGTGGACGCCACCTTCGCCACGCCGTACCTGTGCAGGCCCCTGGAGTACGGCGCCGACATCGTGGTGCATTCGGCGACGAAGTTCATCGGCGGCCACGGCACGTCGATCGGCGGTGTCGTCGTGGAGTCCGGACGGTTCGACTGGGGGAGCGGTCGCTTCCCGCAGATGACCGAACCGAACGCCGGCTACAACGGCCTGCGGTTCTGGGAGAACTTCGGCGAGTTGGCCTTCTGCACCAGGCTCCGGGCCGAACAGCTCCGCGACGTGGGAGCCTCGCTGTCGCCGTTCAACGCCTTCCTGCTGCTCCAGGGCCTCGAGACCCTGCCGCAGCGAATGGAGGAACACGTGGCGAACGCCCGAGCGGTCGCCGATTTCCTGGAGGGGCACCCGGCGGTCGGGTGGGTGGCCTACGCGGGGCTGGAGTCGTCGCCATACCGGGCGCTGGCCGATCGCTACCTACCGAAGGGTCCGGGGGCCGTGTTCACCTTCGGTGTGGA
>Ga0257107_1001053_pt1 | contig 10269 bp, 6 predicted proteins | sample LP_taG_2_FD_190178 | JGI IMG/M metagenome (GOLD analysis project Ga0257107, IMG submission 190178) | Marine microbial communities from Northeast Subartic Pacific Ocean, Canada - LP_J_2011_P26_500m | ecosystem: Environmental > Aquatic > Marine > Oceanic | place: Canada: Northeast Subartic Pacific...
CGGCTTAGGTATAGTTGTAGATGAGGATAACATGGCATCCAACTCAGCTACTAAGGTACCTACCCAACAAAGTGTTAAAGCTTATGTTGATGGACAGACAACAGACGAAACTGCTGAGGGTTCAAGTAATTTATACTACACACCTGAAAGATTTGATGATAGACTAAATGCAATGTTCATTGCTGGTACAAACCTTACAGCAACATATGACGATGCAGCAAACACATATAGATTAGATGCTACAACAGGAGAAGGAAGTGGTTATGACCTAAGTAATAACGATACAGATGATGTAGCTGAAGGAACAGGTAATTTATATTTTACAAATGCTAGAGCAGATGCAAGAATTACGAATGCACTGAAAGATGAAGATAACATGGCATCTAATAGTGCCACACATATTCCATCACAACAAAGTGTTAAAGCTTATGTTGATGCTCAAGTAACTGCCCAAGACCTAGACTTCCAAGGTGATAGTGGTGGTGCATTAAGTATTGATTTAGATAGTGAAACATTAGATATAGCTGGTGGTACTGGTATTGATACAGTTGGTTCAGGCAATACTGTCACAGCTTCTATTGACTCAACAGTCACAACATTAACAGGTTCACAAACCTTAACTAATAAAACATTAACAAGCGCAGTATTAAATACTGGAGTGAGTGGCACAGCTGTACTCGATGAAGATGCTATGGGTTCAAATTCAGCTACTCAGTTAGCTACTCAACAATCTATTAAAGCATACGTTGATGGTCAAACAACTGATGAGACCGCAGAGGGTTCAACTAATCTTTATCATACAACTGCAAGAGCAAGAGCAGCGGTAAGTGTTACTGACGCAGGTGGTGATGGTTCATGTACTTATAACTCAAGCACTGGTGTTATCACATACACTGGTCCAGGTGCCTCAGAAGTAAGAGCACATATAAGTGCTGGTACAGGTGTTGCAGTTTCAAGTGGTGCAATATCAATTGGACAAGCAGTAGCCACAAACTCTAATGTTCAGTTTGCTAATATTATAGCAACAGGTAACTTTACAGTTAATGGTACTACTACAACAGTTGCCTCAACTAACACTACACATACTGATGCATTAATTGAATATGCTACTGGTACTACAGGTACACCAGGCAATGATGCTGGTATTGTTATTGAACGTGGTGATTCTGCTAATGCCTTTATTGGATTTGATGAGAGCGCAGATAAATTTACTGTTGGTACAGGAACATTCACAGGTGCTTCAACAGGTAACTTAACAATTACGAAAGGAACATTGGTTGCAGACATTGAAGGTGACCTAACTGGTACAGTAACAGGAGCGGCAAGCTTAAACTTACTTAAGACTGGTGGTGCCATGACTGGAGCAATTACTACTAATTCTACATTCGATGGCGTAGACATTGCTACAAGAGATGCAATCTTAACATCCACAACTACTACAGCTGATGCAGCTTTGCCTAAAGCAGGTGGTGCAATGACAGGAGCTATTACAACTAACTCCACATTTGATACAAGGGATGTTGCTACTGATGGTACTAAGTTAGATACTATTGAAACTTCTGCTACGGCAGACCAAACTGCGGCAGAGATAAGAGTCCTTGTTGGTTCAGCCACAGACTCTCAAGTATTTACTGATGCAGATCATTCTAAATTAGATGCTATAGAAGCATCGGCCGATGTCACAGATGCTACGAATGTAGAAGCTGCTGGCGCGGTTATGGAATCAGGTAATACTGCTTCCGCAAAAATACCTTCTGGAACAACAGCACAACGAGATGGTTCTCCTAGTGCAGGTTTCTTCAGATGGAACACAACTGAGACCCAAGCTGAAATCTATGATGGAAGTGCTTGGAGTTTAGTTGGTGGTGGTAACACTACCGAAGAACCATTATGGGAACACGAAAGTGAAGTGTCATCTAATTATACAATAACAGATGGCAATAACGCATTATCGTGTGGACCTATAATAATTAATAGCGGTTACTCAGTTACAGTTGGCACAGGGTCAGCTTGGGTAGTTGTATAAATATATATAAATAAATTTTTTAGGAGAGACATAAAATGTCAAAAATAAAATTCACAGGTGATGCAGGCGGAACTGGTATATTTACTATTGCTTCTCCTAATTCATCTACAGATAGAACAATTACTTTACCAGATACTGCTGGTACGATTGTAACTGAAGACGCAACTGATGCTTCTGGTTATTCCTTCTTTATTGATGAGGATAACTTAGCATCTAACAGTGCCACTAAGATACCATCGCAACAATCAGTTAAAGCTTATGTAGATGCTCAAATCGCTAGTGAAAATACACTAGCCGAAGATAACGATGTAAACATCACATCCGCCGCTGATGGTTCATTATTACTTTACGATACAGGTACATCAACATGGCGCGATGCCGCTATGTCAGGTGATGCTACGATTACAGATACTGGTGCTATAAGTCTTGCTGCTAATACAGTAGACTCATCAGAACTAGTTGATGGCTCAGTTGACCTATCTCATATGAGTGTTAACAGTATTGATTCCGACCAATATGTTGATGGCTCTATTGATTTAGCTCATATGTCAGCTAATAGTATTGACAGTGACCAGTATGTTGATGGCTCAATAGACACAGCTCATATTGCTGCAGACCAAATTACATCTGCTTTAATAGCTGATGACCAAATTGATTCTGAACATATTGCAGATGCTTCAATTGACCTGGCTCATATGAGTGTTAATAGTATTGATTCCGACCAATACGTTGATGCCTCTATTGATACAGCTCATATAGCAGCAGATAATATTACATCGGCATTGATTGCTGATGACCAAATTGATTCAGAACATATAGTTGATGGTTCAGTTGACCTAGCACATATGTCAGTTAACTCTATTGATAGCGATCAATACGTTGATGGTTCAATAGACCTAGCTCATATGTCAGCTAATAGTGTTGACAGCGACCAGTATGTAGATGGCTCAGTAGATAATGTTCACTTAGCCAATTCAAGTGTTACAGTAAGTGATGGTTCAAATACATCACCGGTTGCTCTTGGTGGTACATTAACTTTTGCTGGCACAGCCAATGAGGTTGATGTTGTTGAAAGTGCTGGTACAATAACATATGGTTTACCCAATAACGTAACGATTGCGGGTAACCTAACAGTTGCAGGAACTCAAACAACTGTTTCCTCAACTACCATTGAGGTAGCAGACCCATTACTTTCATTAGCTACTAGTAACAATGCAGCAGATGCTGTTGACATTGGTCTATATGGTTTGTATGATACATCAGGTTCACAAGACTTATATGGTGGATTATTCAGAGATGCTTCTGATTCAGGTAAGTGGAAACTATTTAAAGATACGCAAGCTGTACCAACTACAACAGTTAACACTGCTGGTACTGGATATGCTAAAGGTACATTGGTTGCAGATGTTGAAGGTGCTGTAACAGGTAACTCTACTACAGCAACTGCTTTAGCAACTGGTAGAACCATTGCTCAAACAGGCGATGTAGTCTGGAACTCAGGAAGTTTTGATGGTTCAGCTAATGTAACTGCGGTTGCAACTATCCAAGCTGATGCTGTGGATAGCGCTGAAATAGCAGATGGTGCTATTGACCTGGCACATATGAGTGTAAACTCAATTGATTCAGACCAATACGTAGATGCTTCAATAGACCTGGCACATATGTCAGTTAACTCTATTGATTCAGACCAGTATGTAGATGGTTCAATTGATACTGCTCATATTGCTAATAGTCAAATCACTAATGCGTTAATGGCAGATGATGCTATTGACTCTGCAGAGATTGCTAATGGCTCTATTGACTTAGCTCACATGTCAGTTAACAGTATTGATAGTGACCAGTATGTAGATGGTTCAATTGACTTAGCTCATATGTCTGCCAACTCAGTAGACAGTGACCAATACGTTGATGGTTCGGTTGACAATGTTCACATGGCCAACTCAGCTATTACAGTAAGTGATGGTTCGAACTCAACAGCGATTTCTCTTGGTGGCACGGCTACATTTAGTGGTACTGCTAATGAGATTGAAGTTGGTGAAAGTTCCGGTACAGTAACAATTGGTTTACCAGACAATGTAACCATTGCTGGTAACTTAACAGTATCAGGAACTCAAACTTCAGTTTCCTCAACAACAATTGAGGTTGCAGATCCATTATTACATTTAGCAACAACTAATAATGCTGCGGATGCAGTTGATATTGGTGTGTATGGTTTGTATGATACTTCAGGTTCATTAGATTTATATGGTGGACTATTTAGAGATGCTAATGATTCTGGTAAGTGGAAATTATTTAAAGACTTACAAGCTGCTCCAACTACAACGGTTAATGTTTCAGGAACAGGATATGCAACTGGTACATTGGTTTCAAATGTTGAAGGTGATGTAACTGGTGCAGTAACAGGTAATGCTACTACTGCTACAGCATTAGCAACTGGTAGAACAATTGGTATGACAGGAGATGTTGTATGGACATCGGCAAGTTTCGATGGTTCAGGTAATGTAACAGCTGCGGCTGCTCTTCAAGCTAACACAGTTGATTCATCAGAATTAGTTGATGGTTCAGTTGACTTATCTCATATGTCAGTTAACTCTATAGATTCTGACCAGTATGTAGACGGATCGATTGATGTAGCACATATGGCAGCTAACTCTATTGATAGCGCTCAGTATGTTGATGGTTCAATTGATACTGCTCATATAGCAGCAGATCAGATTACATCTGCATTGATTGCTGATGACCAGATTGATTCAGAACATATTGTAGATGGCTCTATTGATTTAGCTCATATGTCAGTTAACAGTATTGATTCAGACCAGTATGTTAATGGTTCGATTGACACAGCTCATATAGCAGCTGACCAAATCACAGCAGCGTTAATTGCAGATGATGTAATTAATTCTGAACACTATGCTGCTGGTAGTATTGATGCTGAACACATGTCAGCTAACTCAATTGATAGTGATTCTTATGTTGATGGGTCAATTGACCTAGCTCATATGAGTGCTAACTCAGTTGATAGCGATCAATATGTTGATGGTTCAGTAGATAATGTTCACTTAGCTAACTCAGGTATTACTGTAAGTGATGGTACAAACTCAACTGCAGTCGCTCTTGGTGGTACAGCCACATTTAGTGGTACTACTAACGAGGTCGAAGTAGGTGAGAGTTCAGGAACAATCACAATCGGTTTACCAGATAATGTAACAATTGCTGGTAACCTAACAGTTAGTGGTACACAAACAAGTGTATCTTCAACAACGATCGAAGTTGCAGACCCACTATTAGCTATGGCTACAAATAATAATGCAGCCGATGCAGTTGATATTGGTCTATACGGATTGTATGATACCTCTGGTTCACTAGATCTTTACAGTGGTTTATTTAGAGATGCTTCTGATTCAGGTAAGTGGAAGCTATTTAAAGATAACCAAGCAGAACCTACAACAACAGTTAACACTGCTGGTACTGGCTATGCAGTTGGTACTTTAGTTGCTAACTTAGAAGGTAATGGTACAGGTACTTGGACTGGAAATTCTAGTACAGCAACTACCTTAGCAACTGCTAGAACGATTGCTCAAACAGGAGATGTGGTTTGGAATTCAGGAAGTTTTGATGGTTCAGCTAATGTAACAGCAGTTGCAACTATACAACCTGATGCAGTTGACTCAGCAGAGATTGTAAGTGGTGCTATTGACCTAGACCATATGTCAGTTAACTCTGTAGATTCAGATCAGTATGTTGATGGAAGCATTGACTTGGCTCATATGTCAGCTAACTCAGTTGATTCTGACCAGTATGTTGATGGGTCAATTGACCTAGCTCATATGTCAGCTAATAGTATTGACAGTGACCAATACGTGGATGGTTCAATTGATGGTGCACATATTGCTAACGATGCTATTGATAGTCAACACTATGCTGCTGACTCTATTGATGAAGAACACATCGCTAATGATGCTGTTGGTTCAGCTGAATTAAAATCATTAGCAACATTCTTGGTTATTAACTCGGCAGGTACAACTGTTGCAACATATCATTGTGCAGGAGCTTAAATAATATAACGTCTATTTATACTTTTCTATTTAAGATTAGTATAAATAGACTTAACAAAAGGAATAAATAATACTATGGCAGCAAGAACACCCTTAAAATTAGACGGTACAAATGTTAGAGAAATGGCAAGTGGAGATTACGATAAAGTTATTGAGAGAATGACATATCTTTATTTATCAGATCCATCTGTAACACTATCTCAAGTTGGAAGTAGTGGTACATTAGATGCTATGAGTGATACAAGAACTCAAGCAGGTGCAGCAACAACTCATGCGAGTAGCTTCCGTTCTGAGGGAGATACACCTAATGTAGAAACTGTAACAGTTTCATATGATAAAATTAGTTTAGCAACTGCAAGTACTTCAACACCAGCAGATACAAACAATATAAGATTTCCTGCATATATAAGTGGTACTGATGTTAAAGCTATGAGTGTTACAGAAATGTATGATACGTATGCTAGTGATTGTATTGATGCAGTTATAGCAGCTCTACCATATCAAATAAGTACATCTACTTCACCACCGTCTGGATATACTAATGTTTCAACAACAGCAGTGTTTACAGATACACGCGCAGATGCTGGTGCATATACAGCAGGTGGAATCACTGAAACACAAGACCAACCAACTACTATAACTAACTATTACCTTCATAGATCAAATGGTACAGATGTTGCATATACTGCAACGCCAATGACTATTAATTCTAGTGGTAATCTTGAAGAACTTACATCAGCAGAGTTTGATGTTATCTGTAAAGAAATGATAAGATACACAGCAGAGAACTTAGCTTCTAATAAAGTAAGATATTATATTGATGGTTCAGGTACATCATTAGGTACTGGTATGGTTAATACTAAATTGAATAGTTCAACATACCAGACACGTGAAGTTGGTGGGGATGACTATCGAACACAAGAATTCCCAGCTGGATCAGCTGCGACAATTTCAACATACTATTTAAAAGCGAGGAAAGAATAATGATTAACAAAGACAATTATGTCACAGCACAATTCATTGATGAAGGTAGAAAAAATATTGAAGTTTTACTTAATATGGATCACACAGGTGAGAAAGAACTAACACCACATGTTATTGAAGCTGATGAAAATAATAAAGACTATCAAGATTTATTAAAGCTTGTTACTGAAGACCAACTTCATGAACAAACATGGGAAAATAAAAAAGCAGAGAGTGAAGCTTTTATGGCAATGGCACAGAATATTGCTAAGGATACTTTTGTAGAAGCAGAGATGATTGCACAAGGTGCAATTGATATAGATTCATTATTAACAAAGACAAAAATCTATCCTACAATTGTTGATACTCTTTTTACAAATATGGAAAATGAAGATCACCTATTTGCTTTAAAGCTAGCTTTGTTTGAAGTACAAGAAATTAGAGAATCAAAAGACACTGCTGCTAAGACAGCAATGAGGAAAGGTACAAATAAAATTGAAGTATTGGAGCAAGCATTTAAAATTTGTGGTGTAAGACAAACTAAATATGATGACCCATCTGTTTCTGATGCTAAAACCAATGATGATGAACTACAAGTAGTTGAAGCTACACCAATGAATACTGACCCAGCTGCTGACCACTATGCTGGTGTTAAAATAGATCCTCCTAAAGGAGCAGCAGAAGTAGCAGCGAGACCTAGAGCAGCAGGCCAAAGAATAAAGACTGGGACACCTGCAGCTAAACGGAAGAATGACAAAGGGCAAGCTTCTCCATCTGAAACTGGACAGACTTCAGCAAAAGCACCGGTTCCTAAAAAGGCTAAGGCATAAAATATTTAGACCACCAACCGGTCCAGCCTTCTTCCATTAGATGATGAAGTTGACCTAATGTAACTATACCCATCGCAGCATGCGATTCTGATATATCTATCTTTGGACATACTGGGTCAAATATATTATATTCAATTTCCTTATAATAAAACTCATCACTCCCTCTATTATATTTTCTCATATAGACATCTGCATAAGGCCAGAACTTTTCCCATATATGAGATACATCACCAGTCCAAGAAACAATAGATGAGTTAAGAGGTGTGTGTCCAAAGTCTGGCCTCCACCACTTATCATCTAACAATGTAAATTTTTCTCTCCATAAGTTTGGTAACTTCTTATAGATAACTACATCTAAATCAAAATATAAATTCTGCCCATCTCTAAACCTATCATACATTTGGAATTTATTATACCAGTTACCATATAGATTTTCTTCAATAACTTCAAAGGTATCATACTCTATACCTGAATAAGTGTCTATCATATACTTTAAATTATCAACATGCCATTGAGTAAACTTATTACCAAACCTACAACAGATTATTCTTTTCATTTCCAGTTATCCTCAATCCATTTAAAATTATTTTCATGTATAGTTTCTCCTGGGCCTAGAAAATGTACTACTTTAATGTTAGGATTTACATCATCTAAAATCATGTAATCAGCATCAAAAATTTTACAATACTTTTGGTTAAGCTTAATGTTTTTAAAATAATCATCACCATGATATTTAGCTATCCATTTTTCTGGTGTTGTATGTACATTTGCTTTATGTTCCCAAAACACTTTCCAATTAACATAATTTTGTTCTCCATAATATCTGTAATGAACAACTTCATCATTGAAAAATTTCATTTGCCAATATTCAGGAGCTGTAATAAAGTCATCCCATACATATGATAAAGTTCCAGATTTAAATTTATAAAACCCACCGTTTGTTTCTAAAGCTAATCCCTGTTTTATTAGTTGTTCTGAGTTCCACCATATACCATAAGTAACTAATTCACCATCTTCTACAGGGTGTCCTATAAGATCATCAACATTACCTGTAATCACTTGGTCAATATCCATTACTATAATATCATCACCTGGTTTTTGATATGCATAGTTAGGAGAAAAGAATTTTAGTTTATGCCAATGTAATTTAATATCGCTATTATAATTATATGGTAGTACTATATCTGCTTCAACATTAGGATTATCACTTATACATATAGATTGAAATGGAATGCTTGAATTTCTTTTTATACTTCTAAATAGATTCCCTACATAATCTGGAGTATATTTATTACCAAAGTATACTGTACATATCTTAAGCATCTAATCTTCTCCATACACAATCAAAATCTTTACAGATTGCGTGGACTATTTTTGTTTTAGCTGGAACGAAACGTTGTTTGTCAAAGAAGTAATGCCATTCATCATCAAGCCATTGTACATCAATATTATTAACTTGTAATTTATAAGAAAAAATAGTTTCATTATCATACATAAACATATCAAGAATGTTTTGAGGATACATACCAGCTTCAGCATATGCATCGCTTTTTAATGTTGTCATTAATTCTATTATATGTCTAAACCCACCAAAGTAATCTAGCTCTTTTATTTGTTCTTTAGTTGCGCCAATGATTCCAGTATTGATTACATTATTACGATGAGGATAACCACCATCTATTAACATAGCTTGACAATTATAATATTTTGCTGATGGACTTCTAACACTATGATTAACTCTTAAGTCTTGAATAACCTTATCATTATTATTAAAAACACACATACCTTTTGATAGATCCCAAGCATCAAAGAAACTTTCATTAGTCATTGGTATAGCATCAAAATCTAAATATAAAATTTCATCATAAACTTTTGCTAGTTCATAAAGGATATGTATCTTATAAAAGTTTATTACTTCATACCCAGTAAATTCTGGAAAGTCTTTAGTGAATTGCTGTTGCCATTCTATATACTTCTTATCGTAAATATACATTTTAAAAGATGCACCAATCTTATTAGCATAATCTTTTTTACTTGATATGAGTCTATCGTAGTGTTCTTTAAAAGCATTAACAGTTACTTTTGCTTTCTCTGTTGTATCATTTCTATTTTTAGATTTACCGAAATGTTCAGCTGCCGGTATATCGACATATATACTATAAACTATTCTTTTCATAGCTTTCCTATTAACAGATATCTAGTACCTCTCTCGTCTTCTATTTCATCCTCTACTAAAACCTCTGCTGCAGGAGGTAGTTGACCTTTAAACATTTCTATACTATTTACACAATTAATATGACCTGGTATATCAATCATATTATTAGAAGTAAAAGCAAAGTGAGCAGGTTTAACTCTAGTCCACCACGGATTTTTATATTCCATTCCACGTTCTTTA
>Ga0257107_1001055_pt1 | contig 10267 bp, 11 predicted proteins | sample LP_taG_2_FD_190178 | JGI IMG/M metagenome (GOLD analysis project Ga0257107, IMG submission 190178) | Marine microbial communities from Northeast Subartic Pacific Ocean, Canada - LP_J_2011_P26_500m | ecosystem: Environmental > Aquatic > Marine > Oceanic | place: Canada: Northeast Subartic Pacific...
TCTGGACAGTACCGTCGTCAATTTGTTTGCCGTCTTCATCGCACCAGGGTGTGTACATGACTTGCCCTACTTTGCAGATTTTAATATTCCGCGTCACCAATCGATCCAGAAATCGTTGGGCATCAGGACCTTCAATAATGTATTTGTATAAAGGTGTAATATCCAAAAGTGCGGCTTTGGTGCGAATAGCAAAATATTCATTATCATGGGTGAGTTCATACTGGGTGGCAGAAAGATAACCTGACCAGCGCCGCCATTCCTGGGATTCATTCAGTTTAGATGTGCGCTCAAAAAATGGAGATAATTTGAGTTGTGTTTCCGCTGTGAACGGATTGTTGTAACTCATTCGGCTAATCTCAAAAATGGTCGTGTTAAGCAAGTTGGTCCACCGGCACCTTTCAAAGAAATTTCTTTACCATCATACGTATGGACATCCACCCCTTTCGTTTCCAATCGTTTTTGTGTAATGGGATTTCCTTTTAACATAATTACTTTTCGCGGTGCTACAGCCAATACGTTACATCCCATTGATTCATATTCTTCATCCGGGACTTCAATAAGTTTAATTTGTCTGTCGAGAAGATATTGCCGAAATGAAACGGGGAGCAATCTGGAATACACCAAATACAGATCATGGTCAATTGGAGAAATATTGCTCATGAGATGAAGACAGTCAGCAGGCCCGGTCCAATGGGGGAGCGGGACGGTAATCACTTTATTCACGTGTTGACCTAATAATGCTTTGAATTGGCGAATCCCTTCAGCATTGGTACGATAACCTTCCCCAACAGCCAAGGTACGTTCATCGATCCAAACGACATCGCCACCTTCTAAAGTCCCGGGGAATTCAATTTGCCCAAGAATAGGGACGCCAATGGATTCAAAGTAAGCTTCCACGGGTTTTGATTCGGGCACCCGGGCATCTTTTCCCATAGTGCAAAGGATGACACCACCGTTGGAAACAACACAGGGGTCATGGGTGTAAACTGAATCTATCGAAGTGGTATCTTTTTCAGGTAAAAAATGAATTTCTATATCACATGATTCCAGGAATTCCACGAATTTATCATAATCGGTTTTTGCTTTTTCAAAATCCGGTACATCCAAATAATTTAGTTGTGGTGATTCTTGATCAACCTTGGATTGATTTTTATAAGCGTCTTTGGGGTGTTTAATTAAAATCCGTTTGATAGGGTCCACCATATTCTGGCAGCCGAAATTATTATTCATGGGAGCTTCCACACCAAGCCACAATCATATTTGCAATAATTTTCACAGTTGTGATTATCTCATCAATTTCTACATATTCGTTGGCAGCATGAGCTAGACGGACATCTCCCGGGCCAAATAGAACGGCGGGAATATGGGCATGATTTGTGAAGAGTCGCAAGTCAGAACCGTAGGTTACACCCTCAATTATAGGTGCATCTCCGGTTGTTTGATAATAACAATCTGAAAGTGATTGAATAAGTGGATGATTAGTTTCTGTTTGCCCCGATTCAAATTGGCCTTCAAACCATTCAACTGTGGGAATATTGTCTTTCAGCCAATCGTCCGTTTCTGAAATAGTTTGAAGGTGGGTCTCGAATGTATCTCGTGCGTCTTGCGCTGACTCACCTGGAAAAACGCCCAAACGTCCTTCTGCAACAACAGTTTCCGGTACGGTAGAATGCCATTCTCCGCCTTTAATGGTTCCAATATTGATGGGTGCCACACGATCTTTGGATTCATAATATTTTATATCGAATGATTGATGGCGTTCTTTTTCAAATTCCAATATAGACCGATGAATTAAATGGAATTTTTCAATGGCACTGACTCCATCCCAACGCATAGCCGCATGGGTGGCTTTCCCCTGAACTTTTAATCGAAATGTGAGCGCGCCAGATTGGATGGGACATACATTTAATGCTGTGGGCTCCAGGATGATTGCTGCATCAGCGGTATATCCATTAACTATATTTGTAAGTGTTCCGCAACCGCCGGATTCTTCTCCAACAACACTTTGAATCATCACATTGCCCTTAGGTTCAAATCCAATACTCTGAAGAATCTGGATAGCGAAAATGGCAGAAGTAAGTCCCGCTTTCATATCGCAGGAACCTCTGCCATAAATTCGATCTCTTTTAACTGAACCAGACCAGGGCGATTCATCCCATAGTTCCAAAGGTCCAGTGGGCACCACATCTACATGACCATTGAGAATGATGGATTTGCCACCGCCATCATTTTTCCAATGCCCAACAACATTATGTCGAGAATCGGGGGAATATCCATCGTCGTTGAAAGCCGGGTGGTCTTTTAATTCATCAAATCGGATCGGGACTTTTTCTGGTGAGAGGCCGAGAGTATCAAGTTTTTCGCTAATTAATTTCTGAACCGGACCTTCATCATTAGCTAAACTGGGAGACTGAACCAAAGATTGAATAAATGAAACAATTTCCCCCCGGACAGCATTAACGGCAGGATCGATTTGATGTTTTATGTCAATCATTCTTTTTCCAATAATAATAGAGGGGCAATCCGGCCAATATTAATCCGGTGCCTATGGCCGCATCTCTAGGCGCTTCTAAAATGGTATTGACCGTTAGAAAAATGGCGAATAAAATGAAAATGATTGGTATCCACGGATAGAATGGGATTTGGTAAGGCCGTTCCATGTCTGGTTTTTTCTTCCGGAGAATAATCACTGCTCCTGCGGACATTCCATAAAATATCCAAGAAGCGAAAATGATATAGGTTATCAATTGATTGAAGGTGCCACTAAAGGTTAGGATACACGCCCAAATACATTGAATAATCAGGGCATTGGCCGGAGATTGAAATTTTGGGTGGATAATTGCTGCCTGTTTAAAAAATCTATTATCTCTTGCCATGGCATAATTTATTCGGGCACTGGTGAGAATAAATCCATTGTTAGCCCCAATGAGTGAAATTAGTATAATGATTGTAACAATGGCCGCGCCCTTTCCTCCAATAAATTTTGACGCTGCATCAGCCATGACCAATTCAGAACCGATCATTTGATCAAATCCGAGTACATAAACCAAAACGGTGTTCAATGCAAGGTAAACGGTCACAACGATGACCATACATAAAATAAGCGACAGTGGAATATTCCGTTCAGGATTTTTGACTTCGCCCGCGACATAGGTGACAAATATCCATCCGTCAAATGTCCAAAGGACGGCCACCATAGCCAACCCCAGGGGACCAATCAGCGATAGGGGGGGTCTATCCGTGAATAGGGGGGAGAAGTTTTGGGTTGAACCACCTTCAAGAAATAATCCCAATAAAATAACACCAAGGATAGCCCCTAATTTTGCAAATGTGAATACGTTTTGGAACCGTGCCCCGGATTTCACGTCAACAATATTGATTATTGTAAGTAGGATGATGGAAAAAATGGCAATCTCTTTGACAGCCAAATCTGAAATGGTATAGAAAAATTTAAGGTATTCCGCAAAAGCAACGCCCACCGCAGCCATGGATGCGGTATTAATCACAACCACTGCGGACCAGCCATAGAGGTATCCCCAAATTGGGCCATAAGCTTCATTAAGGAAAACGTATTGACCGCCGGCTTTGGGCATGGCGGCGCCAAGCTCTGCTACAGATAATGCACCGAAGAGACTCACAACACCGCCCAAAATCCATACCATGAAAAAGAGGGAAGATGAAGCTGTGTAAAGAGCGACCGTTGCGGGCACCATAAAAATACCGGATCCTATTATACCACCCGCATTAATCATGGTGGCATCCATGAGGGACAGGACACGTTTTAAACGAGGTTGGTCAGACATGGTTTATTTCTTATACCAAAAATCTTCCAGATTTACACCGAGGCCATCTGCCACTCGGTTTACATATGCAAAATAGGCAACAATCTGGTTGATGTCCAAAATAGCACGGTCTTTGTAGCCTGAATTCCTGAGGCGCTCCACATCTTCGGCAATCATATCGGCCGGCCGCTCGGTAAGTTTTGCCGCATAGTTGAGCATCTCCATTTGGGCCGGTGAAATATCCGCCAATGTATAGTCGGACTTCAGTTGGTTAACCAGTGCTTCATTTTTTGTTAGTTTGAGGAGCCCCTCCCCATGATGTGTCATTCAGTAATGACACTGGTTAATAGTGGAAACCACCACGGCGATCATTTCACGATCGGTCCGCCGGATTGGGGATTTTCCAAACATAATTGTTTTATAGAGCTGTACATGGGCAGAAAGAGATTCGGCGTTGAGGCTGTGAATTTTGAGAATATTATCCACCCCACCCCATGGTTCGGTTAATTTTTCATACTGATCTTTTAGGGATCCTTCTGCATTATTTTCATCTATTATATCAATCCATGCCATAGTTTTACTTTCATTTGATAGTCCAATATAATGCAAGTCATATGGAATCTTGAAGTACTTATCTCATAAAAGAATTAGATTAATGATATGAAAAAGATTGTAGTACTCACCGGGGCAGGCATGAGTGCGGAAAGCGGTCTCAAAACATTTCGGGACAGCAATGGATTATGGGAAAATCATAATGTTTATGATGTGGCAACGCCGGAGGCTTGGGAACGAGATCCAGAGATGGTTCTCAAGTTTTATAATGAACGTCGAAAACAAGTTCGGGGTGCGAAACCAAATAAAGCACATGTTGCCTTGGAAAAACTTGAGGAAAAATATGATGTAAGTATCATAACTCAAAATATAGATGATCTTCATGAAAGGGCCGGTTCGAACCATGTGATTCATCTCCATGGTGAAATTAATAAAGGAAGGAGTACGGTTGACCCCAGTTTAATCTACGATCTGGATCATTGGGAAATGAAATTGGGCGAGTCCTGCGAAAAGGGTTCTCAACTCCGGCCCCATATCGTGTGGTTTGGAGAGCCCGTTCCAATGATCGAAAAAGCAATTCCCATTGTAGAAATGGCAGATCGTGTAGTCGTCATCGGGACGTCTCTGGCCGTTTACCCGGCGGCAGGATTATTGAATTATGCCACCTCATCTTCCCAAAAATATTATATTGATCCAAAAGGGTTTGGGGATGATAATCATTATCAATTTGAAATAATAAAAGAAACCGCCGGCGTTGGGGTACCCAGATTAGTCGATCAATTATTACAGTAATCACCCTCAAGAGGACAATTTTTGATTTGTCCAAATTCGTTGTAATTTTCGATTCAATTTATATTAAGAATGAATTATCATTAAAAATAAAATCATAAAAATAGGATTATGTTTTACCTGTATTGGCTTTTTATACAGCCAAACATTTTCGCTAATTAATAAAGAAGCGAACAATAACCTATACCAGCCGGACCCGAGGGCTCACTATTATTCCCTGGCGATTCAAGGCGCCATTATTGTTGGCGGGGCCATTTTCTGGAATTATTCTGAGCGGTGGACCGGAGAGTTTGCTGTGGAAAATGAAGGATGGTTTGGGAAGAATTCTTATAATGGAGGAGCGGATAAATTAGGGCATGCATATACATGGAGTTTATTAACTCGGGCTTTAATTTATAATTATGAGCGCAATGGGTTTTCAAAAAAAGCCTCTGCCTTTTGGGGGTTTACGATTCCAGCTTTCAATGGTGTGGTTATAGAGCTATTAGACGGTTATACAGATTATAATGCATCCACAGAAGATATCCTCTTTAATCTATTGGGAAGTGGATTGGGCGCATATTTATATCTCCATCCCGCTCTGGATGAGACCATTCATCTGGATTGGTCCTATATTCCCTCCAGCGATTTTCGGGATAACATAAAAAGAGATTTTACCACAGATTATGCAGGGCAAATGGTGACTCTGGAAGTGAATGGAATTGGAATGAGAAAAATGTTTGGACAACAAAAACCATTGCCAACGGATTATTTACAAGTGGGGCTGAGTTATTATTCCAGGGGATATAGCGGTGAATTGGAGACAAATAAACAACGGGTTGTGGGGTTAACCATGGGCATCAATTTCCAGGCATTTTTTAAGAAAGAAAGTCATATTCGTACATTTTTCAAATATTATAAAATCCCCTACAGTTTCATGGGTGTTTTCCAGGAATTGAATAGCCATGCTACAGGTGTGAAATATGGGAATGGTGTTTTTAATTATTAGACTATGTTATAACTAAAACAATAAAGCCTCCCAATGGGAGGCTTTATTTGTTGTGATCCGGGTGAGACTCGAACTCACGACCAATGGCTTAAAAGGCTGTTGATTCACTGGAGAGTGTGTCCTTCAAATCAGTGTCTCTTTTTCAATATTCCACCCTTTTTTGTGGTATCTACAAGAGGAAATTCTTACTTTCATATCGATTAATAATCAGGGAAAATATAATGAAGGCAAAAAATAGAGATTGGTTCAGAAAATGGCATAGAGATATAGCCTATTATTTTTTGGGAATGATATTATCATTTGCAATATCAGGTATCGCCTTAAACCACCGCACCACTTTCAACTCCAGGAGCTACATCTATCAATCAGAGCCTTTGCAAATCACCCTTGATAAAGACGCTACCGATATTGATGATGATTACGTTCGAACCCTTCTTCCTATGGTTGGCATTGAAAATGAGTACCGTTCTTTTCGTATGCGAGATAATGAATTAAGGATTTATTACAAAGATGCCCAAGCCAATATTGACATCAACTCGGGGCGGGGAGAGAGAGAGTTCCTTAAAAAGCGGATATTACTGGCAGAAATTGCCGATTTACACCAAACAACAAATGAATGGTGGATATGGTATTCCGATATTTTTGGTGTGGCCATGGTCTGTCTTGCGTTGTCAGGTACGTGCATCGCTTCCGGGAAAAACAGTTTTAAAAAGCGGGGCTGGTGGCTGGCGCTTATTGGATTCACTTTTCCACTCGTATTCTTGATATTCTTGATTTAAAAGCCAACTTCAAAAATAGAGGAATTGGAATATCACTTCTTTACAAAATGTAATTCAGATCGTAGATAACTAAAGGAAACGCCTCTGGCTCAAATAGCCTCCTCACGGGGGCTTTTTTGTTTATAAAAGAGACACCCACATTGTTGGGTGAATTTTGTGTAATTTCCTGTATGAAACGCCTCTGGCTTATATATCGGAGTTGCTGCTTGAAGCGTTAGACTGATCCATTGCGGGAAAATGTAGTAAAGGAAGTTGCAAATGAGTGAACGCGAGCCGTTGTCGGAAGATCAACAGCCTTTCGCTAGCGCGGATGACTCAGATTCTGTTTTGGCGGTGACGCTGTTTACTGTCATGGCGATCATGGCCGCCTTTTCAACGTACTTTTGCATGTATGCATTTCGCAAGCCGTTTTCTGCGGCCAGCTATGAAGGGCTGAAGTTTCTTAACACAAGTTTTGACCTTAAGACCGTATTGGTGACAAGTCAAATTATCGGTTATGCCTTATCAAAAATGATTGGAATTAAGGTTGTTTCCGAGGTCACACGCCGTAGTCGATTCAGGATGCTGGTCGGGATGATTCTCGCGGCCCAGGCAGCATTATTTGCGTTTGCTGTGTTGCCGCCATCGCTGAAGGTGATCGCTATATTCTTTAACGGACTCCCTTTAGGCATGGTATGGGGATTGGTGGTATGGTATCTCGAGGGACGCAAGACATCGGAGATGCTATTAGCAGGGTTGAGTTGTTCTTTTATTCTGGCCAGCGGTGTGGTCAAGGACATTGGTCGGTGGTTAATGAGTGCGCATGAGATAGACCAGTTCTGGATGCCGTTTGTCACGGGGTGCCTGTTTCTGATGCCATTTCTCCTGTCGGCCTACCTGTTAAATCGACTACCGGAGCCTTCCCGCGACGACCGGTTGGCGAGAATGGAGCGTTCGACGATGGATGGGAGTCAGCGTTGGGCATTTATCCGCCAGTTTCTGCCGGGCATGGTGATGTTGATGATTGCCTATTTCTTTTTGACGGCGTATCGCGATTTTCGTGATAATTTTGGGGTCGAGATATTTGACCAGTTGGGATATGGCATAAACGAAGGTGCGATTTTCACTCGCAGCGAATTGTGGGTGGCCTTTGGCGTGGTAGGGGCGTTGGCCATGCTCAACCTGATTAAAAACAACTTATGGGGACTGATCGGTGCGTTTGGTGTAATGACGTCCGGTGTCATGTTGATGGGTGTCGGTACGCTGTTATTTGATAATGGCATGATCGATGGTTTGACGTGGATGATTCTGTGCGGACTAGGGTCGTATCTGGCATACGTACCCTATGGCTCAGTCCTGTTTGAACGGTTAATTGCGTCAACAAGGGCGATGGGCACAGCCGTATTCGTGATTTATGTGGCAGATTCAATCGGATATGTCGGTGCGATCATGGTCATGGGGGTCAAAGACCAATTCGCGGCAGATATTTCCCGACTGGAGTTCTTTCGCTACCTGACATACGGGATGTCGGTCTTAGGCGTGGTAATGCTGGTGTCAAGTTTGATTTACTTTTATCAGATCCAAACCAAAGGCTTTGTTAAGACCCGAAAGATGGTGTTACTAAAATGAAACGCCTCTGGCTCAAGAGACGATTTGGGGCGTCCAACAATTAAACCCATAGATAATAAAAGTACTTTTATGTCTTTCGTTCAAGAAAAATAAATGAGTATGTATTATAATCCTGTAGAAGTTATTGAAACAAATAATTGGCAAAAAGAATGTATCAATGCTCAAAAATCGCTCGGTATTCAAAATCCGCTTGTAATTACATCAAACGGTAATCTCAAACGACAAAAACTATCAACTGTATTTAATCCCAAATCAATATTTAGCAATATATTACCAAACCCCACATTTAAGAGCTGTAAAGAAGCAATTGATTTTAATCTGAATAAGGAGTTTGATGGCGTAATTACAATTGGTGGCGGATCAGTAATGGATACAGCCAAAGCCGTAATGGCCTCCATGGGAACAGGGATTATTGATTTAGCTGAATTATTAGCAATTACCGAACCATATGAGAAAATTACACCGAGCATTTTCATACCTACTACACACGGTACTGGGGGTGAGGTTACTATGTGGGGAACAGTTTGGAATATGGATGAAAAAAAGAAATATTCTATATCTCACCCGGATTTATACCCCAATGTAGCAATTTTAGATGGCAATCTCACTTTATCACTTCCGTTGGATATTTCTATTATTACTATGATGGATGCGTTGAGTCATAGCTTTGAAGCGATATGGAACAAAAATGCCAATTCAACATCAACTTCATATGCAATCGAGGCCATTACATTAATTATCGAAAATATAGAAAAATTTAAAAACAACCCCGATACCTTAAAGACGAGAAAAAAACTCTTAATCGCCGCAAACAAAGCGGGGTTGGCTTTTTCTAATACAAAAACAGCGGCAGCCCATTCAATAAGTTATCCCTTAACCATTCATTATGGAATGCCACATGGTGTGGCGTCATCGATTACGTTAATTCCTTTGTTGAAAACAAGCAGAGAATCGGTTAAGGATTCATTAGAAAAAATTTGTTATAATAATAATTTGACGTTTGAACAATTAATAGAATCAATTCGATTAATTCCTCAAAATATTTTATCATTTACCCTGAAAGATTGGGGAATCCCAAGAGATCAATTACCCAAATTGGTTGATGAATCATTTACAAAAGGAAGAATGGATAATAATATTGTTGAATTAACAAAACATAAGGTGAAGAGTATTCTTGAACAGGTTTATAATTAATAAACCATTTTCCCAGAATATCAAAAAGTAAAACAAATAGGATTCCTTTGTGAATAAATATTTAAAAACCCGAAAGAAAAGTGATTAAAGACAAATAGTATGGATGCTTCTGGTTTCCTCATTTTATTTATTATTGCATTAATCGGAGGATTGCTCGGTTTAAATAGAGGTAAAGATGGCACCAAGACTACAGGTATAACTGATTTTACTGAACCTTTTTTCGGCATATGGCGATATTTCGGCATTTTAATTTTACTTGGAATAGGTTTGCTTATTTCTAATTGTTAGAACTTTGATTTAGGACTGGTGGCGCACACATTGTAACGATATTTTTTTTAACTTTTTCAGTTATTTAGTTTCTAATTAGGAAAATAATCAATAAAAGGATAATGAGGATAAAAAAGACATCAATTTTTCTATTGTACGTGGCAATTCTTCTAACGCTATTTTCTTGTGATGATAGTGCAATCACGCCGCCCGACACGTCAATATACAGCAGCAATCCGGATATGAATGGTCAATTTTTCGATGCGGTACTTATAAATAGAAACCCTGATTGCAGAGCCTACGCGACG
>Ga0257107_1001056_pt1 | contig 10254 bp, 9 predicted proteins | sample LP_taG_2_FD_190178 | JGI IMG/M metagenome (GOLD analysis project Ga0257107, IMG submission 190178) | Marine microbial communities from Northeast Subartic Pacific Ocean, Canada - LP_J_2011_P26_500m | ecosystem: Environmental > Aquatic > Marine > Oceanic | place: Canada: Northeast Subartic Pacific...
CTCTTCCAAAACCATCTGCCATATGCGCAGCAGATTGTTCATGTCTTACTAGTATATGACGTATATTACTTTTGTAAAGCTCATCATACATTGGAAGGTTTGCACCTCCCGGTATGCCAAAGACTTCTTTTACGCCTTCCTTTTCCAACGCTTTCATTAACGCCTTTCCACCATTCATGTTTACCATTTTATCATTTCACCATCTACACCATAATTTTAATTGTATTAAAAACTGGCTGCAGAATTACAGCTTCAGGTCAACTAACAACAGAATACCAACAATGCTAGTTTGACTGATTTTGTTCATACAGCAACGTATGCAAACTATAATCAATTAATTAATGTTTCTAGATCATACAATAAGAAAAAATTTGATTTAATTTTGATTAATACTTAAAGTAAACTGTAGCTAGAAAATAATAACTTGGATAGTTCAAATGACGAGTTAGAAGTTTTAGCGTCAATTAATGCTCTTTTCGATGAATGTGGCAGGCTTAAAAATTTTGCAAAGCTAAAAGATATTCAACTTGATATTCCAGAATTTTCTAGTTTTAGTGATCTTCCACCATATAACTTGAAGAATTATTCCGAAACACTCATTCTTGAAGAATTGAGATTTTCTAGTATTTCTGATTATCAATATGAAATATTAAAACCACAAATAGACATATTTGAAAATATAGCTATTGCTAAATTCAGGCTAAAACAAAAAGGCATACTAGTAGACAACAAATCTTTCACAGGCAAACAAATTACAATTAATGGTAGAGCAACATTTGTTTTAATTAAGAAAGAAAACTGGAAAATTATACATTTCCATCTTGATCAAATTCCTGAATAATTTTTCTTAAGAATTAGTTTTTAGATTTTGGTTTGGCATCTGGTTTTGGTTTAGATTTACAAAAATTTTTGTAGAGTTCGTAGGCTTCGCTAACATTTGCATTACCATGTATGATAGCACGAACTGCACGGATCATAGGTATAGGATTATCAGATTGCCAAATATTTCGACCCATATCTACACCAACAGCACCTCCCTTGATTGAATTATATGCTAATTCAAGTGCATCACGTTCTGGTATTTTTTTACCACCAGCAACAATGATTGGTACAGGACATGATTCTACTACTTTCTCAAAATTTTCACAATAGTAAGTTTTAACAATATGAGCACCCTGTTCAGCAGCGATTCTACAGGCAAGTGATAGATAACGTGCATCCTTTTGCCCAATTTCTTTTCCTACTGCAGTAACAGCCAAAACAGGAATGCCATATTCCTCCGCCTCGCTTACCAATTGCCCAAGATTAACAATTGTTTGTTTTTCATATTTTGCACCTACAAAAATTGACATTGCTAAACCGCATGCATTAAGCCGAATAGCATCTTTTATGCTTACAGTAATTTCTTCATTGGATAAATCCTCACCTATAATACTAGAACCGCCAGATACTCTCAAAACTATTGGCACTGGGTATTTTGGGTCAACAGAAGTCCTTTGTACACCTCTTGTAAGCATTAACGAGTCACAATACTTGAGTATTGGTGTAATTGTTTTCCTAGGAATTTCTAATTTCTCTGTTGGACCAAGAAAATATCCATGATCAACAGCTAACATTAATGCACGACTATCATTTGGCTTGATAATATGAGATATTCTATTTCGTAAGCCCCAATCCATTTTTCTTCGTTCTGTGTGGGGATAATCAGCCTTCTTAAGCCTTTCTCAATTATTTATGATTATTTTCATAGCATCTTTACCTGTTTTTGCATGTTCAAATGCCATCTGTGCATCAGACAAATTATACCTATGTGTAATAAGCTGCTTCACATTGATTTTTTTCGTTGAAATCATTTCAAGGGCTTCTTTAGTATCAATATCTGATGCAGCATAAGTATTGACAATCGTAATATTTTTAGAATAAATTTTACTCATATCAAGTTCAATTTTATCTCCTTTGCTTGGTACACCAAATACAATAATTGTACCGCCTTTTCTAACAAAATTTATAGCATCAAGTAATGCTTTCATGTTACCAGTCGCAACAATAACAACATCAACTCCTTTGTTCTCTGTTTGAGATTTTATAATTTCTGATGCGTTAGTATTATCAGATCGTATTGTGATAGAATTAAATTTTTTTGCATATTCTAAACGAAAATTATTCAAGTCTAAACAAAAAACTTTTTTGAATTCATAAAATCCTGCCAACATCACATGCATTATTCCAGTAGGACCAACTCCAAGAACAGCCACGGAATCTCCCTTTTTGTGTTTGAATTTATTCCAAGATCTTATGCAACATGCAAGAGGTTCAATCATTGCTGCTTCATCAAAAGATATGTTATCGTGTAATTTTAGCACACCGCCATTATTAACATTCCATTCTGGTACAACATATTCATCTGCCAAACCACATGGTTCTAAATTTGATTCATAATATTTTTCACACATTGTTTCATTCTCATGGCTGCATTCATGACAATTAGCCGAATAACACGCAACATGATGATGCGTAAATACGCGATCGCCAATATTGAAGCCTGAAATTTCCGAACCAATTTGAGTTATTACACCTGCCGGTTCATGCCCAAGCCTCATAGATGGCTGCCCATATTTACCAAATACCTTTTCTACGTCAGAACCACATATACCACAAGCCTGCATCTTGACAAGAATCTCACGTGGACCAAGTGGAGATTTTTCCAAATTTTTTATTTCTATTATCGAATTAGATTTTATAATTGCTGCTTTCATGCTATCCCTACTAATTATAATTATATGTAAGTATGGTAACATTTCAGAAATATATACCAAATTACAATGACAATAACATAAGCAAATTGAACATTAATCTATACCCTATTCTTACTATTTTTTATGGATGAAAATATTTGTTTAATTTGTAATAAAAAAATTTCTGAGCATAGCAAGGAAGAATGGATTAAATGCGTGAAAAATGAGGATGATGCAATGCTTGATAAAATAAGAAAGCACTATGATAGGTAATTGGTAATTTTGAAGGCTAGATTTAATGGAAAATGTGTTGAATGTGAAGGTGTAATAAAAGTGGGTAAAGAAATAGTAAAAAATTCTAAAGGTGATTGGGTTCACAAACATTGTTCTGATGTAGAAGAAGGATTACCGTAATGGTAGGATTTGGATTTGTTATAATAATTGGAATTGTTATAATATCAATGTCTGTATCGGTAGTATTATTTTGGGGTGATCAAACTATTAGTAAATTTTCGGAATACAGTGATGAGATAAAAGTTGGCAATGTAAAATTTGATGTTCAGTATGTTACAAATTATGAAATTCTTGAAAAAGAGAAAGCACAACAAGAGTTTCAAGAATTGTATATAGAAACGGGACCTAACCCAAACTTGCTTAACAAATCAAGCGAAATTCCTGAAGGAGTATATTTCCAAATTCAAATTACTGCTAATAATACTGGTAATGAAACTGTTGAACTAACGGGTGGTAATTTTTTTCTTTATGATATTAATAACAAAAAACATGAAGCAAAATTTATCGGGTATGGAGAAAATGAATTAACAATATTGGAGCTTGAACCAAACAATCCTATCACTGTTACAACACAATTTGATATTCAATATGATGATGAAATGAAGTATACCATTGGTATCATACCAAACAAATATGGTCTTCAGGATAGTCAAGAAAGGGCTTTTATCTGTATAAAAAACTGCTAGAAAGACTTGATTTTTGTCACTAATAATTTTCCAAGTTATTTTTTATTATCTAGTGTAATCCATTGCAAATCAGAAAGTACACCAGATATGAAATCTTCATACTCCTGATCTGAAAATGTAATTAATTCTAGCATGTCTTGAGTAATGGCCATTTTAAGTGACCTTAAATGGTAACATGTTTTTTCTCCATTTTTTTTACTGAAATAATATCCAGGACAAGAACAAAAATCTAATTCAGGATCAAGCCAATACTCATTCTCCATGCCTACAACTGTCCAGATTTTTCTTTTACTTGGCTGGAAAACATGTAATTTTACGCGCTTTTCCGTTAAAGTTGAATCAATCTTTTCAGTTGGCATTAACATAAGAATTTAATTAAAAAAGATTATTATGTTTTTAAATGTTAACCAGAATAGTTCCTAGATATCCAGCACTTGTGATTAATGGAAATGAAAAAAGTTTGGTCATTGCGGATTTACATTTAGGATTTGAGGCTAAATTATCATCCAATAATATCTATTTAGGAAAAAATACATCAGTGGCTGAAACTGCAAAAGATATTGAAAAAATTTTAGACAAAACAAAGTCTGAATCATTAATTCTGCTTGGTGATATAAAATCTGGAATAAAATCCATAACAAAAACAGAATGGAACACAATACCAACTTTTTTTGAAATAATAAAAAAACGAATTGATGTAACGGTAATACCAGGAAACCACGATGCAAATATTGAAAAACTAATACCAAGGGGAATTACACTTGCCAGTTCAAAAGGAATTGTTATAGAAAATATACTTTTAACACATGGTCATACAATGCCTTCAGAAAATTTTTCGCATGTAAGTAAAATAATCATGGGACATTTACACCCAGTTTTTTTTGAGGAAAAATCACTTCTCAATGGTAAGAGGGTTTGGGTATCGTTAAAATCTAAAAAGCAAAAAATATTTCCCAGCAGAGCAGGTGAATTAGAAATAACTATTCTTCCATCATTTAATAAATATTTTTATGCAACACAAAAAAAATTTTACAAGAAATCAATATCGCCTATTGTAGAAAGAATGGAAACATTACAAGCAAAAATTGTAGATCTTGACGGGACAATTATAGGTAATGAATCATTATTATCTCAAGTTATTTAAATAGAATCTTTGTATGGCGCCAGTGGTTTTTTTGTGGTTTCATTATCCCGTAACCAAGCAAGTGTTTTAACAAATGATTCTGCCAACTCTATAGTTGTAAGTACAGGAATTCCTAATTCTAAAGATTTCCGTCGTATTTGGTATTCATCATATAACATACCAACATATTTTTCTATTGTAGTTGTGCTGGGCACGTTTATTATAAAATCAATTTTTTTCTCATAAAGTAGATCTGTAATGTTTGGTTTTCTTTCTGGCTCACTGATTTTATGAACTATCTGTACATCGCCAATCTTTGCCTTAAAAAATTCAGCAGTGGTTTCTGTTGCAAGAATTTTAAAGTCTAAACTTTTTAAAAGTGCCGATGTTTGTAATAATTTTTCTCGGTTTTCTACACCGCCAATTGTGACAAGTGCAGAGCCTATTTTTGGGAGATTATAACCGACAGATTCTAAACCTTTTGATAATGCATCGTAAAAACTATCTCCAAAGCATGCAGCCTCTCCAGTAGATTGCATTTCAACACCCAATACAATATCAGCCCCCTCGAGCTGCATGAAAGAGAATTGTGGAACCTTTATTCCGTATAATCCAGTATTCATCCACAAATCTTGGGTAATTTTTGGCAGAGTTTTTCCTAATACAGCCTGTGCAGCTAAACTAATTAGATTGGTCCTAATGAACTTGGAAACAAATGGCATAGAACGTGATGCACGAATGTTTAATTCTATAACATATGCCTGATCGTCTTTAATTAAAAACTGTAAATTAAAAGGTCCCTTAATGCTAAACTCTATCGCAATTCTATTTGTGGATTCAAGTATATTTTCAATTATCTTATTGCTTAATCTCCAAGGTGGTATACACATCATTGCATCGCCCGAATGCACACCCGCACTCTCAATATGTTCCACAATTGCCCCAATTACCACATTTTTTCCGTCACAAATACCATCTACATCAACTTCTAACGCATTAAGCATAAACTTTGTAATTACAACAGGATGATCAGGTGATACAGTTGTTGCATTACTAACAAATTTTTTGAGTTCTACCTGCGACCAAACTGTTTTCATTGCAGCCCCACTTAAAACATATGAAGGCCTGACCAGAACAGGATAACCAACTTCTAGTGCAAAATTTTTAGCATCAGTAATATTAGTAAACTCTTGCCAAGATGGCTGCATTATATGAAGTTTATCTAAAACCTGACTGAACTTTGAACGATTTTCAGCATTATCTACATCCTCAGCAGTTGTTCCAAAAATTTTTACGCCACTGTTAGATAGTTTTGTAGTAAGATTATTTGCTGTTTGACCACCTACTGACGTTACAACACCTTTTGGGCTTTCAAATTCTGTTATATCTAAAATTCTTTCAAATGTTAGTTCTTCAAAATAAAGACGCTTACAAATATCATAATCCGTAGAGACAGTTTCAGGATTGCAGTTCACAACAACAACATTTTTTTCTCCATTATCTTGAAGCCCCCAGACCATATTCACAGTTCCCCAATCAAATTCTACACTGCTACCAATTCTATATGGCCCGGCACCAATAACTACAATTCCTTGTTCTTCAACTCCAAGTGAAAGATCATTACTTGTTCCGCCATAAGTAAGGTAAAGATAATTGGTCTTTGCTGGCCATTCAGCTGCGAGTGTATCGATCTGTTTAACTACTGGTAAGATACCAAATTCCTTTCTAATTTTTCTAATCTCTAGTTCTTCTTTGTTAGTAGCTCGCCCTATTTGTTTATCAGAAAAACCAAATTTTTTTGCATTTGCTAGAATCTTTTGTTCAAGTGGTAATGATTTTAATTTTGTTTCAATTTGTACAATATTACTGATCTTCTCTATGAACCATGGGTCAATAGAAGATAATTGATAAATTTTTTCGGTCGAAATTCCAGCACGGAGTGCACTTACAACATGAAACAAAATATGGTCATCAGGTGTTTGAAGATGTTCTTCGATTTGTTCTTCGTTAAAAGAATCATCTTTTTTACGATTTAAAACAAGTCCGTCTGCACCATTATCAAGCATTCGTATTGATTTTTGAAGTGACTCTTCGAAATTTCGTCCAATCGACATTACCTCACCAACAGATTTCATTGTAGGTCCTAATTTCCTGTTTACAAGTTCAAATTTTTCAAAATCCCATCTTGGGTGCTTACATACAATATAGTCAAGTGATGGTTCAAAGCATGCAGTTGTAGACTTGGTAATACTATTTACTAGATCAGGTAAGGAATATCCAAGCCCAATTTTTGCAGACATGTAAGCTAATGGATAACCAGTAGCTTTACTTGCTAATGCTGAGGAGCGTGAAAGTCTAGGATTAACCTCAATTGCTACATAATTATCAGAATTAGGATCTAATGCAAACTGAATATTACATTCTCCAACAATTCCAATTTGTTTTATAGCCCGTAAGGCAGCGGTTCTTAGCATATGATATTCATGATTATCTAAAGTTTGTGAAGGTGCAACTACAATATTATCACCAGTATGCACTTTCATTGAAAGAACATTTTCCATATTACAAACTATAATATTATTTTTTGCGTAGTCTTGCATTACTTCATATTCAATTTGTTTCCAACTACCTACATATTCTTCAATTAAAATTTGCCCTACAAGACTAGCTATAAGACCACGACCTACAATTTCATACAATTCAATTTCATTAAATGCCACACCTCCTCCTTTACCACCTAAAGTGTATGCAACTCTAACTATTACAGGATAACCTAATTCCTCTGCAGCTTTTTTTGCGTCGTCAAATGTATTTACTGTTTTACTTTTTAAAACTGGTACATTGCATTTAATCATAGCATCTTTAAACTTCTGTCTATCTTCTGCTGTCATAATTCCTGAAATTTGTGTTCCCAAAACAGAAATCCCATACTTCTTTAATATTCCAAGTCTGTCAAGATTCACACCACAGTTCAATGCAGTCTGACCACCATATCCTAGCATAATGCCGTCGGGTCTTTCTTTTTCAATAATAGATTGAACATATTCTGGGGTGACAGGTAAAAGATAGACCTGATCAGCAAATCTAGTATCAGTTTGAATAGTAGCAATATTTGGATTGATTAGAACACTCTTAATTCCATCTTCATGAATTGCTTTGAGGCATTGGCTTCCGGAGTAATCAAATTCTCCTGCTTCTCCGATTTTTATTGCCCCACTGCCAAGAACAAGAACTTTTTCTAATGTTTCACGTTTTGTCAGATCCTCCCTCCTCCATTATGCTTTTCAGTTCTTCAAAAATGAATTTACAATCATAAGGTCCTGGTGATGCCTCAGGATGAAATTGAACAGCAATACATTTTTTGTTTTCGTGTACTATTCCCTCTACAGTTTTATCATCTACGTTTGAAAACCATAAATTAAATTTAGAATTTTTTAGTGAATCTGGATTTATGCAATAACCGTGATTTTGACTAGTGACATAAACTTGATTATTATCTAAATTCACACATGGCTTATTTTGCCCCCTATGACCATATTTTAGTTTGTACGTTTTAGCATCCCCTGCAATTCCTAAAATTTGTGCCCCAAGACAAATTCCTAATGTAGGTATGTTATTTTCAATTAATGATTTAGCAGTAGAGACTGTGTCTGGGCAATTTTGTGGGTCACCAGGACCATTACTTATTACAACGCCCTTTGGGTCATACTTTAAAATTTCTTCAATACTTGTATCCCATGGAACTTTAACAACGTTATAACCAATATCAAGAATATTTCTAATTATTGCATTTTTTACACCAGTGTCAATCAAGACAACATTTTTTGGCTTGTTTCCAATTTTCTGTATATGTTTAGTCGAAACTGAATCCATAAACTTTTCATCATTATAATTTGGTGCAGATTCTAATTTCTTTTTTAGATCATTTTCATCAATTTCATTTTCAGATACGGCTAAAGCTGACATCATAACCCCGGAGTCCCTCAGTTTTTTGGTTAATTCTCGCGTATCAATACCAGCAATACCCGGAATTTTTTCATTATGTAACCATTCATCAAGTGTCATAACGAGATTCCAATGACTTGCAGTCAAAGATAGTTCATGAACCACTAGACCATTAGTTTGAATTTTATCAGATTCAAAAAATTCTGATATACCATCTACTTTTACAGTAGGATCAGGCACACCATAATTGCCAATTAGTGGATATGTTAAGGTAAGAATTTGACCATTGTAAGATGGATCTGTTAATGTTTCAGTATAGCCAACCATACCAGTATTAAAGACAATTTCGCCAAAAGTTGTTGTAGAATAACCAAATCCCATACCATCGAAAACAGAGCCATCACTTAAGATCAGTTTTCCAAACTTGTTTGCAAATTTGGATTTTTTTATGACTATTGTGACCCACGCCGAGTCAACTAAATTAGGAATTTAAGTTTTTGTAAATTATTGTTAGTTAAATTTTCAATGATTTTTAATATTATAGTGCTTTGAATTGTTCACTCCACTTATAATATGCCCTAATCATTTCGTTGGAAACGCTTGGTTTTCGTCTATCCATTATTTCCCTAAAATCTTTCATGGTCAAGTCACGCGGTAAAGGAGGATTTTCTCCAGATACAGGCTCCTTATATTCAGTTGAAGTAAATAATTCATTCACAATTCTTAGCTGAGCAGCCTGGCAAATATCCTTAATATCGCTTGCACTATAACCGTCAAAAATTTTTCCTAATGCTAAAGGTTTTACTCTAGAATCCAGTTTTAGTTGATTTGTATAAAGGACAAAGAGTTTTTCTCTAGCTAATAATGTTGGTAATGAAACATAGATTCTTTTTTGAAATCTGCGTAAAAATGGATGATCTAGGCTCCAAGGCTTATTTGTAGCACCAATCACATACAGTTTAGCTTCTTTACCTTTACCGTTAAGACCATCTATTTCTGTAAGAAATTGGTTTCTTGATCTAACTTCACCACCAATCTCGTTTGCTCGCTCACCTAAAAGAGAATCAAGTTCGTCAATGAATAAAATAACTGGTTTACCCTCTTTCTCTGCATATGTATGAGCCATTTTAAATAATTTTGAAACATTTTTTTCTGCCTCACCAAGCCATTTGCTCATCATAGACGACGCATCCACATTAATGAAATAACCATCAAGCTCATTTGCAGTTGCTGCTGCTAGAATTGTCTTACCACATCCTGGTGGACCGTATAGTAAAATTCCTCTTGGCCAGCCCAATGGAAAAAGATCAGCTCTCTTACTTGGGTAAACTATTGATTCACGTAATGCATTTTTTGCGTCATCTACACCAACAACATCACACCAACGAACATTTGGTTTTTCTTTCATTACCATATCATCGAATGTATCCTCAGTAGTCTTTGCAAGACTTGCTTGCTGTGTTTCTGGTGA
>Ga0257107_1001057_pt1 | contig 10254 bp, 9 predicted proteins | sample LP_taG_2_FD_190178 | JGI IMG/M metagenome (GOLD analysis project Ga0257107, IMG submission 190178) | Marine microbial communities from Northeast Subartic Pacific Ocean, Canada - LP_J_2011_P26_500m | ecosystem: Environmental > Aquatic > Marine > Oceanic | place: Canada: Northeast Subartic Pacific...
TGTTTTGGTGTAGTAAATACACCTATGCTATCTGATGACTTTTTTAGTCTTGTTTTTGAAACACTATTAACATTATCTGACCATACACTAGCGATACCTGTATCAAGTGTTAAAGTCCATAAACCTGGTTCTCTGTCTTTTAATTCTTCTTCAATTTCTTTTAGGGTTTCTAAATCTTCTGCTTCAAGATCTCGTCTAAGTTTCATCTCTTCAATTATTGTATTAGCCTTTTCTGGTGAATCAATTTGAACTAAAACAGATAATAAATATAATTTGATCTCAACATTGTCTGGATAAAGCATATTTAATCTTTCCAATGTAGAAATTGTTTGTTTGTAATTTCCCACTTTGCCTTGTTGTTGTGCATACTTAAGATTTAAATCTAAATCATTAGGATTTTGTAAAATTTGAACATAAGTGATATTTTTATTATTTATAGAAGTTCCAGTTCCTTCTTGTTCGCTAATATCATCTAGAATTTTTAGAAGTTTATTTTCTGCTACCTCGATAGTTTCTTCAACCTTTGGAATATCAACTAATGCATCTTCAGTTTTCTCTTCATTAAGTATTTTTGTATCAAGTTCTTGAATTATCTTTTCAGGAACTTTAGCAATAAATATTGGTTCTTTTTTTTCTATTAATTCAGTTTTAGAAATAATATTTTCCTCACTAATAATGATTTTATCTTTAATAATGATTTTATCTTTTGTGTTTTGATAATCTGCATTCTTGGCAATTAATAAAGATTTATTTAATATTTTTTTTTCTATCAATTTAGAATTTAGCCTTGGTACTTCAAGGGATTTTTGGATTAATTTTTCACTAAAAGCACCAGCGGGTATTGTTCTTACCGTTTCAGAAAACAAAGCTAGCAAAGCAACAATAAATAATACTGGCATTATTCCAGTAGATGTATTTATTATTTTTTTTTTAAAACTTTTCTTTCTTGTGAGTTTTTTTTTAATTTTTTTTCTCATTATAATTGCTCTTAAATAAATAATAATATTAGAAAAAATGTACTATAAAAGACTCAAAATCAAGTTTCATTTTATGGAAAGTTTGTTTATTTTCTAGCAGCCGCTATCGTCTATAGAGCCGAGATCATCTAATTTAAGCATACAGACCTTTTCAGGTTTTGACGGATCAACATATATAGCTTGAATTTCAAAATTAGCACCTTTTTCTATAACGCAAAAATCAAAGTCTATTGCGGGATCAATATATTTTGCATTATCAAATAATCCTGCTCCAACAGCTTCTGTAGCACCTTTACTGCCTGTGGCCGAACATGAAGTATCGTCATCATCGTCATATCCATTGAACCAATAAAAACCTGAATTCGAGTAAAATTCAGTTTGCGCTAAACCAATTTGCATCATTGTACTTTTTGCTGAAGATTTTTTAGAAGACTTTATGTAGCCACTATAGGAATATACGCCGACAGCGGCTAATGTTCCTATAATCGCTACAACTACTAAAAGTTCTATTAAAGTAAAACCTTTAAATTTTTTATTCAACTTAGATAACCCTTATTCTAACAACTACTCTTTTTGTATTGTATTATTCAGATTGTCTGTGTCAGCATCGTAATTAGTTGAAATTGTGATCTTACTTGTACCGTCATCACCTGCCAAACAAGTGTAACCTTCATCACATGTTACTTCCTGTACTTCTGCGCCGTCAACTGTCGTAGTACTAACTGTACCTGTTGTTATAGCTGACTCTTTTGAATCGTAAGGATTTTTGTCCTGCATTGGTGAACCAGCGCCCGTTAAATGTGTTACAATTGCTTCTACACCATCAGCGCAACTAACAACAACACCCCCATAAAGTTCTGAGCTTAGATCCAAGCTACATTTTGCTAACTCTGAAGCAATATATTTCACAGCGTTTGCGTGAATTGCTTTTGATGCATTTTTCTTAGCTGCAGCCGTATATCCGTTATAAGCAACAACTCCAACTGCTGCCAAAGTACCAATGATTGCAACAACAACCAATAATTCTATCAGTGTAAAACCTTTATTTTTTTTCATATTCCGTCCTTTTTTTAATAATGCTCATCTTTAATAATAATAAATATAAAGTAAATATAAAATACACTCTATATAATAATATAATAATAAAAATATCGAAAAATCTTGTTTTTTCCCTATAATGGGTTCTTTTTATACATTTAAATAGTAAATAATTAATGTTATCAGTAAATTAATTTTTATGCCATACAAAGTTACCGAAGAAGGAAACATCAGCACTGTCTTTTTAAATGGAGAAATAGACATGGATGTTACTGAACAAGCAAAAGAAGTTATTTTACCATTAGTTGATGCTGGAAAAGAAGTTCATCTAAACTTAAAAGATGTCTCATATATGGACTCTTCAGGTATTTCAGTTCTAATCGAGAGTCATCAAAAAGCACTAGAACAGAATTCCAAAGTAGTTATTAAAGAAGTTAGCAAGTCAGTTTTAAAAGTAATTATGATGGCAAAGCTTGAGCAAATACTTAATCTTGAGTAATGAATATATCAGAATCTAAAGATTTTATTGTAAGTACCGCTAGTCTTAAAAAGGTTAGAGTGTTTTCAAGAGAAGTTTTTGAAAAGATAAATATGCCACAAGAACAAAAAGATGAATTAGTTTTGGCAATTGCTGAGGCAACGCAAAATATTGTAAAGCATGGCTACAAAGATATTGAAAACACAACAGATAAAATGCAAATTAAAATTTCTTTGAAGAATAATGAATTAGTAATAGGTTTTTTTGATAAAGGAAAACCAGTGGTACCTGAAAATGTACAACACAGAAAATTAGATGATATTAAACCAGGAGGACTTGGTACTTTTTTTATAAAACAAATAATGGACGGAGCAGTCTTCAAGAAAGATCAAAAAGGATGGGTAAACCATCTAGTTTTGTCAAAAAAAATTTAATTAATTTATTAACGCTCCAACGTTAAATATAGGTGAGTACATCGCAATCATTAATCCACCTATCATCAAGCCCATAAAAACAATCATTATAGGTTCAATTAAACTTGACATATTGTCTACGGCATTATCGAACTCTTCCTCATAATATATTGCAACAGAAGTAAACATTTCATCTAACTGTCCAGTCTGTTCTCCAACAGAAATTAATTGACTAAAAGTTGGTGGGAAAAGAGGTTCTTTTAAAAAAAGTTTTGTTAATGTCTCTCCAGAAAAAACACCTTTTTTAATATTATCTATAGCTTCTGTTACGACCACATTATTGCTTACAGATTTTGCAATATCTAAACTCTCTAACAAATTTACTCCAGCGGCACTTAAATTACCCATAATTAAAGATATTCTTGCAAGTAAAGATTTTAAAATTAAGTTTCCAAAAACTGGTAATTTTAAAACTTGTTTATGCCACTTATATCGGATGGTCGGATTTTTAGTTGTTAAATATCTAAATACTAAGAAAAAAATAATTGAACCAAAGAACATTACCATTCCCCCTGTTCCTCTTAAAAAATCACTCATAGATAAAATTATTGCTGTGGCCTTTGGTAATGCAATTCCCATACCATCGTACATTTTTGCAAACACTGGGACAACTTTTACTAACATGAAGGCGCTAACTGTAATTGCTACAATAAACATTATGGCAGGATACATTAAAGCACCCTTAATTTTCTTCTTAATTTTTTCTTTTTTCTCTAAAGAGTCTACAATTTTTAGAAGAAAAACATCTAGTTTACCGCTAGCTTCCCCGGCTTTGACCATGTTTGTATAAACGTTATCAAATAAATTAGGATATTTTTCGAAAGATTTTGATAAGGAAATCCCTCCTTCTAAACTCCTTCTTATATCTTCTATAACGTCTCCCATGGCTGGGTTTTCAACTTGATCTCTAAGCATTTCAAGCACTTGAAGAATAGGTAATCCTGCCTTAACCATTGTTGCAAACTGTTTTGAAAAAATTACAAGATCCTCGGTTTTAACCTTCTTTTTAAAAAGAGAAAAACCTTTGCTTTTACCTTTTTCTTTTTTTTCGCCTTTTTTTTTCTTAGATTTAATTAAATTGGTTATTATAATCTTCTGTTCTTTAAGTTTGTGTGAAGCTTCTTCTTGGTTTAGTGCTTCAATTTCTCCTTCTACATATTTGCTATCGGAGATACCTTTATAAGTAAAAAATTCCATCTAAATTCTCAATTTTTAGTTTGATAAGACACGCTCAAACTCTCTAAAATTTAAATCTCCAGATGCTATCATTCTTTTGCCCATTTCTTGCATGGTTTGAAAACCTTCCTTAATAGCTATTTCTTTTAACTCAGGTGTGGTTGCTTTTTTTAATATTGCTTCTTTAATAGGTTTTGTGACATTTAAAATTTCATAAATTCCCATTCGTCCTTTGTAACCTGAATCTTTACACTTTGCACAACCTTTGCCTTTAACAGCTTTAACTCTTGATGCTTGTTCAGGAGTAAAGCCAAGATCGGTTAAAACTTTTGGATTTACATCATCGTCTGGCACTCTACAATCTTTACAACTTTTTCTCGCAAGTCTTTGTGCTAGAATAATTGAGCATGCAGCGCTTATTAAATAATCTGGTGTTCCCATATTTTGTAATCTTGTAATTGTACTTGGTGCATCGTTAGTGTGAAGAGTGCTAAACACTAAGTGTCCTGTAAGAGCTGCTTTTAAACCTATATCAACTGTTTCTTTATCTCGCATTTCTCCAATTAGAATAACTTCTGGGTCTTGACGTAAAAAAGATCTCAAAGCTGTAGCAAAACTTAAACCAATATCATCTTTAATTTGAACTTGAGCTACTCCATCAAGCTCGTATTCAACTGGATCTTCCGCGGTTAAAATATTTAAATGAGGTTTGCTCACTTCTTTCAAGATACTATAAAGTGTTGTTGTTTTACCCGAACCCGTTGGTCCTGTAACAAGTATTAAACCTTGTGAACTATGAATATTTTTTCTTAAAATTTTTAAATCAGCTTCATCGAAATTTAATTGTTCAAGGGTAATATCTCCTGCGTCTTTATTTAAAATACGCATTACAATTCTTTCATTGTTTGCCGTTGGTAAAATTGATACCCGTAAATCAACTACTTTGCCTTCTATTTTAAAATTAATCGCTCCGTCTTGAGGCAATCTTCTTTCAGCAATATCAAGTTTGGCCATTATTTTAAAACGAGTTACAACTGCTCCATAATTGTCATGTAAAAATTTTTTATATTGCTCTTGCTCTGCAAGCATTCCATCTAATCTATAACGAACTCTTGAATTAAACCGATAAGGCTCAATATGAATATCACTCACCCCTAATTTGATTGCTTCTGCTACAACAGCTGTACTGAATTTTATAACTTCAGATTCATTTTCTAGTGCTTCAATATCTTCTTCTGGAGCTTTTTCAAGAACTTCTCCGGCATCACCTAAATCGGAATCAAATGTTTTTGTTTTTTCTTTATTCTCTTTTCTAATTGTAGCTGCAGTTACATCTCCACTTTCGCTAAGAAGTTTTTCTATGAATCCTGAAATTTGAGAAACTTTGGCTGCATGAAGCTCTATATTTTTTTTTGTTATAGCTTTTAAATTTCTCATTAAACCAAGTTTAGAGCTATCTGAAATTGCTATGTGAAGAGTATTACCATCCACTTTAAATGGTGCAACAAAGTTCATATTTATATAATTAGAAGGAAGTACAGCTTTAATTTCTTCTGTAATTTGACATTTTGATAGATCAATTACTTCTAAGCTTTGTTCTTTAACTAACACATCTACAATTTTTTCTTCGTCAGTTAGTTTAAGTTCAAAAACTGCATCAATTTGAGATTTGTTTCCTTCTGCACTTACTTTTTTAATCTTAGCTAAATCTTTACCTGAAATAATGTCATGATCAATTAAGACATTAATAAGATTTATCTCGCTTTCTCTACTTATTTTTAACATTTTATAATATTCTTGGTGCTATAAAAATTAACAGTTCATCCAAACTATCTGCTTTAGCTTTTCCTTTAAACAAATTTCCTATTATAGGTGTATTTCCTAAGCCTGGCATTTGTTGTGTACTATTAGATACTGAATTTTTTTTAATTCCACCAATTACCACTATATCTCCATCAGCAACTAAAAGTTTGGTGCTGATTTCCATTTTATTAATTGCAGGATCGCCTGCATTTGATCTATTTGGAGTATCATTATTTACTTGTATATCTAATAAAACATTTCCATCGCCAATTATACTGGGTGTTACGGTCATTTTTAGAGCAGCTTCCTTAAATGAAGTATCCGAACCCTCTGCTGAGCTTGATGCATAAGGTATTTCTTCACCTTGTGTAATGGTAGCCGTTTGGTTGTCTAACGTAAATATTTTTGGATTTGAAATAGTTTTTCCCATCCCTAATAACTCAAGTGCAGTAATCTCAGCTTTTAATACTGCTGAACCAGTTTTTTTTAATATACCAATACCACTTGTTGCACCTGCTGCACCAAAATCTGTTATGCTGTCTGTTGCTGCACCTAAACCAGCAGTACCTGAATTTATTGGTCCATCTCCAGTACTTGAACCTTGAACACCACCTATGATCCTACCTTTTCTATTATAATATCCTCCAAGTCTAGTACCCAAGGCTCTTTCGAAATCTGAATTAGCTTCTACAATAAAGGCTTCTATTAATACTTGTTTAGTTCTTACATCAATTTCTTTTATTAATTTATCTACTACATCCAAGTCTGCCGATTTTCCTCTAACAATTACAGATCTGGTTGTTTTTTCTTCAGTAATTTTTATCGGGCTGAAGCCATCGTTTTCAGAAGAAAACAATGCAGTAAGAGTAGCTTTAGCATCGGAAGGGCTTATATAATAAAGTCTAAATATTTCTGAAACTATTGGTTCTACAGAATCTTCAAGTTCAACTTTCTTTTTTACCGCCGATGCTCTTGCAGATTTTGTTGCTTCTTGGGCAGTTAAATTTGACGGTGAATGAACTCTAATTAGATTGCTTGCAACATCAAAATCAGCTGCATAATTTTTTAAATCTAGTAAAGCGTTAAATGCTTTATCCCACGGAACATCAATTAATTGTGCAGTAATTGAACCTGCCACTTCATCACCAACTAATATATTTATTTCTCCGGCTTTTGACATTAAAGCCATGGCTTCTTTATAATCTAAATTTTGAAACTTAAATGAAATATTCTGTTTTAGATATTTATAACTATCAGGTATTAAAAGATAATTTCTTTTATTTGAAGATGAAATTTGTTTTCTTTTACCTAATTTTACAACGTCTCCTTCAAGTGGCTGTGGTCCTAAACTAACAGTTTCATCTACTGTAGCTTTTCCCTTTGTTTTAATATCTTCTTTTATTAGTGGAGTATCATGTTTAAAAGTTTTATTTGCGAATTGTCCCTCAGCACATCCATTTAAAAAGATCAATACCAACATAAATGAAATAAATAATCTTAAATAATTAAAATTCATCTCTCTCCCTTATTTGATTTTTAAAGTTTAATGAAATGTAACCATTGTCAGCTTTTTGGAATACTGCTTCTTTAATATTTATTTCAACTAATATTAAATCTTCAGATAATTCTTCTTGTAATTCTAAAGTTATAAACTCTCCTGTTTCATTTACAAAAGTTGCATATTCATTAAGAGTTCCTGAAAATGCTGCAACAAGCTTATATCTACTAAGATTGACTGCTTCGCTCTCTGTGCTTGTTTCTGAAACAAAAGTGCTTACCGATGCATCATCTCCAGCAAAGGGGTCATTCAATGGAAGAGGTTCTTCACCATCTATACCAATTTCGGAGGCTATGTTTGCTTCTGTAGCTGCTTGTTTCTTTTTAAGTTCCTCATTTATTTCTTTAGCTTGATCTACAATGTTTTTTTCTTCTGTATTTTCAGCAAAAACAGTTTGTGCTGAAAAAAACAAAAATAGACCTAAAATAATGATTTTAATAAAATTCATCAGTTAGCCCCACTATTGTTAATACTCCTTTTACGACTATCGCGTTAGTTGTATCACCTTTTATCACTTTTATAGATTCATTGTCAAAGTTTAACATTTTGTTCGATAATGAAACTTGTCTTTTAAACTTAATATATCCTAAAAAAGTACCTCTAATTTCAAAGCTTACAGGGATCTTATAGTAAGCGATGGTTTTTACTGCCTCTTCTTTTGTTTGCTTTTTCTTTTTCTTTCTTTTTTTCTTTTTTTTCTTTTTCGAACTTAAAGAACTTTTTGTAATAGCTATCGGTTTTCCTTTTGATATTTTAGAAATAATCAAGCCATTCGCTGAGGCATATTCACTTAAAGTTTGGTAAAGACCTTCGACCTCTGATTTTGAATGAAACAACGTTGAATAGCTCTCATATTTAGGTCTTATTTTTTTTATTTTAGATTTAATACTTTTAATTTCCTTATTAAATTTAATTATTTCTTCATTTTTAGAATTCAAATCATCTAACTGAATCTTTTTTTTGTTAACTATAGGATTTAAAATTGCATAATAAATTATTAGGAAAAAAATAACTGAACCAACTGCAATACCAACTTTGATAAGAGTTTTTTTATCAATAGCCAAAAGTTTTGCTTTAATATCTTCAAAATTTATATTTTTAAAATCTATATTTTTTAAATCCATAAAATTTATCCTTTAACCTTTACTAAAATTTTAAATCCTTTTTTTTTTTGAGTTCCACTTTTTGATTTTGGTAAAGTCATAGACGCTAGCGAAGCTTGTTGAACTAATTTTTGATTATTAAGATTATTTATTAATTTTAATATATCTTGGTCAGTTGCTGCGGCTCCCACTATGACTACAGATTTTGCTCCATCATATTTTATAGAATTGAACTTAACTCTTTTTGGAACGCTCATAGCTATCTGTGCTAAAATTCTATAGCTTAAACTTTTATTAGATTTTAAAGTTTTACTTAATTGCAAAGTCTTGCTCATAACTCCAAGTTCTTTGCTTACTTTTTTCTTTTGTGCTGTTTTAAGTTTGTGTTCTTTAACGACTTTATTGTAATCAACTAATTTTGAATTATAAAAATAAATTTGCCAGAAAGATAATCCGAATAGAACTGTGTAAAGAACTAATACAGCTCCCGCAACACCTTTGAAAGCAAATTTTGAAAATGCTTTCATTTTCTTCTGTTTAATCATTCCCGCTCTATTAGGTAAAAGATTAATATTTTTAACTGCTGTAACAAATTTGTAATAACCAAAAACATCTAATTTTCTAAAAGCAAGACCTATTACTGAAGATAAATAAGATTTGTTTTCCAAATTAAGAGACTCTTGATATTGATGAGGAACATTTAAACCTTCAATTGGATCAAATAAATTAAAACCAACATTAACCATGCTCTTTCTAAAAGTTGATAGAAAATCTTCTACATTTTTTAAGTCAGAAACAACTTTTATGTTTCTAATTCTTTTTTCATATTTAGTTTCAAAATCTTGAACGGCTTGTTTTACTTGAGTAATAAACCTTCTAACTAAAGCTTCTTTTTCCTCTTGATTTTCTGAAGCTAATAAAATTTGCCTATCCTGGCCTCTTAAAAAAATATCAGTAATTATTGGATTATTATTATATAAAATCATTAAATAATTTTCATCTAAACCAAATTCTAATACTGCAGTTAAATTTGAATCTTCCGTGCTTTTAGCAATCTGATTAATCTGATCTACTGCAGATTTTAAAGCAAAACATTTAACATCGATGATTACTGGGTTTAGATTACTTTTACTAATAATAGATGTGTAATTATTTATATCTGCTAGTTTGGATGCAACAAATAAAATATCCATTGTGTTTTCTTTTTCATTTTTGTCGATCACTTGATGAAAAATTGAATAGTCATCTAAATTATCTGTCAATTGAATTAAATTTTCCCAAAGTGAGTTGGTTTCGATTGCTTTTTGAAGCTCTTCGTCTTTCATCAATGGAGCTGTAACAACTCTAATAATTGCACTCGTAACTGGAATAGCTATTGCTGCGTTAGGTGTTGTAATTTTTGCTTTTTGTAGTGCAAGAGATAATTCTTCTCCCATTTTATCAGCATTATCTAGTACTGCTGCATCATCTGGCAAATCAACTTTATGAACAAAAAATTTATCAAGTATCCATTGATTGGCTTTGTTGCTTGAGATTTGAGCCAATCTAATTTCTTTATTTGTAATTTCTACTCCTACAATTTCTTCTCCTTGAACTGTAGATTTTCCAATTTTGGATTTAAAGAAACTTGCTATTTTTTTTCTAAAAT